>LKMJ01001083.1_pt1 | contig 23250 bp, 25 predicted proteins | sample 643391 | NCBI WGS metagenome assembly LKMJ01 (sample SAMN04112250, study PRJNA286221) | soda lake metagenome | biome: soda lake; feature: Kulunda Steppe; material: water; isolation source: sample PL-Br10 brine of Picturesque Lake | place: Russia: Kulunda steppe | collected 2010-07
GATTGTTTTCGCCAGCGGAACCGAGACAGTCGGCCTCGGCGTCGGACAGGTTTCGCGGGTTGATGCGGTCGAACTCGCCGGCAAGAAGGCCGAACGCGATGCCGAAGGCAAGACGGCTGAGGGATCGGTTATGGGCTCGGACGCCTTTTTCCCGTTCCCTGACGGCATCGAAGCGGCCGCCGAGGCGGGCGTCGAAGCGGTGATTCAGCCCGGTGGCTCGGTCAACGATGAAGATGTGATCGCGGCAGCGGACGAACACGGGATGGCGATGGTCTTCACCGGGATGCGGTGCTTCCGGCATGACTGAGTGAAAGGAAGGAATGCCGGAAGCACCGCATGTGAGCGTAGTGAACACGCCCGACTTTCGGCACGACTGAGTGCAGTGAGAGACACTCTGAAACCAGCCATCATGATAAGGGGTGCAAACGCACAACTGCCTGTGAAAAAGTAACGGTTCTACATGGCTATTCCTACCAAGTGAAAATCCGGCTGTGCGTATTTGTGGGTCCCAGCCATTGATCCAGGTAGAGGGAGATCACAATGTCAACCGACACTGAAACCCAGTTCGGCGGCACGTTCGCAGGACTCACGCTCGAAGGCGAAGCACACACGCTCTCGGGGCTGTTCGCAGTCATCCTCCGGCTGATGATTGGTGGGATGATGTTGTTCGCTGGCCTCGGCAAGTTTGCGGCTATCAGCGGCGAGGCGTTCGACGCGAGCGGCTACCTGGCAAACGTTGATGCGGCAAGCCCGGTCAGCGGGCTGTACGGTGCGATGGCTGGCTCGCCTGCCTTCCTCGAGATGGCGAACGTCGTCGTTCCATGGACGCAAGTGCTCATCGGCCTCGCGCTGATCGTCGGTGGCTTTGTCCGACTGGCTGCCTTTGGTGGCGCACTCCAGATGATGCTGTTCTACCTTGGCGGCTGGGAAGGCGAAATCCTCGCGGCGTTCGACTCGACGCTCATCTACGCGGTCGTTTTCGTGACGGTCGCCGCACTGGGTGCAGGTCGAATCATCGGGGCCGACAAATACATTGAGCAACTCGACGTTGGCGGTCAAGCCCTCGTCGAGCGCTTCCCGAAACTCCGCTACATCCTCGGTTGAGGCCGAATACCAGTGCGAAATCGGTCTGCACCGATTGTTGACGATTCGCTTTTTTGCGGTCCGTTCGTTATACATAAGCGCTCACAGTTGGATTCGTCCCTATGGAGTATTATGAGGCGGCGAATTTTCTCTTCGATCTTCGCCGGTTTCAGATTCGCCCGGGTACGGAGTCGGCGGCGGCATTGCGCTCGGAACTCGGTGAGCCGGGGGCTGATATTCGATTCGTGCAGGTCGCCGGCTCAAACGGCAAGGGGAGTACGGCCAAGATGGTCGAATCGATGCTGCGGGAAGCCGGGCTATCGGTTGGGCTCTACAGTTCGCCACATCTCGAAACGCTCGACGAGCGGATTCGCGTCGATGGACGACCAATCACCACACATGCGATCACCGAATTCGTTGAGCAGGTCAAACCGTGGCTTGTCGACCGGGCGGCCGCAGGCAACCCACTGACGTTTTTCGAAGTCGTAACGCTGCTTGGCATCTGGTATTTCGACCGCGAAGAGGTCGATGTCGCGGTGCTCGAAGTCGGTTTGGGTGGCGAGTTCGACGCCACAAGTGTTGTTGATCCGATCGCCAGCTGTGTCACGACCGTTTCGCTCGAACATACGAGTGTTTTAGGCGACACCATCGAAGAGATTGCCACCACGAAAGCAAAGGTCGCACCGGCAGATGGGACGCCGCTGGTGACTGGCGCGAATGGGACCGCGCTCGTGGCGATTCGAGAGGTGGTTGGCGACGTGCTGAGGGTTGGGACCGATGACGATGCCGGCATCGTGGCTGGCGATGCTGATACCACAGCCACTGACGGTGTCGACAACACCGATATAACCGTGAGCTACGAGGGGCGCATCACCAACACAGAATCGAAGATCACACTCAGTAGCCAAGCGCACAATGCGGTCGGAGCCAACGCACAGACACCATTCGTCGATGGGCTCTCACTGTCCGCACGGCTTCCGCTGCTTGGCGAGCATCAGGCGCTCAATGCCGGAATAGCGACGACGCTTGCCGGACAGGTCGTCGAATCGATCAACGCAGACCCATCGGAGGAATCGACAGCCGCACTCGATGCTGAGGCGATTAGCCGTGGGCTTCGAAACGCCCACTGGCCGGGGCGATTTGAGGTGATAACGAGCGAGCCGCTCACCGTTCTTGATGGCGCACACAATCCACAAGCAATCGAGACGCTCTCGGAAACACTTTCGACGTTCGAGTACGACGACCTCCATCTCGTCTTTGGGGCCATGCACGACAAATCCCATCGCGAAATGGTCGAAGCGCTCCCACCGGCTGACTCGGTGATTACCTGTCGGCCGGATCTCGACCGAGCCGAAGATCCAGCCGTGCTTGCTCGCGTATTCGAGCAGGCCGGCGTCGATTCGGTCACTGGTGGTGAATCGGTTGCTGACGCGTTCGGGACCGCCCAGCGTCGGGCCGATGCTGACGACTGCATTCTCGTAACCGGCTCGCTCTTTGCAGTTGGTGAGGCTCGGACAACGCTGACCAGATTGCAGATTCCCAAACGAATTACCGACGAAACGACTGCCGACGGCGTACTCGAGTCAGCACATGCGATACCCGAAACAGTCGAAAATCACCGCGAGAGCGCAGTTCACCATACCATCACAACGCAGGTTGATGATCGGCAAGCGACCGTGTTGGATCGCGAGCTGACGCGGCTGGGCGGTGACTGTGTCGTCTCGGCGGTACGAACCGCCGGCGAACGCAAGCGAATCGTGTTGATGGGGTCGACGGCAGAATTTCGTGAGCTCTCGTCAATCCTCGACAATACGGCCGTCGGATTGCCTGCGGTTGCTGAGGAGCTTCGGACACAGGTCGGACTGACTACGGAGACGCCAGCCGAGCAGTATCCATGGGACAGCGGCCCCGCCGTGATGGGGATTCTCAATGTTACCCCTGACAGCTTCTATGATGGTGGCGACTTTTTCGACGCCGAGGCGGCGATCGAACAGGCAAAAACGCTGGTTGAGGCCGGTGCAGACATTATAGACGTTGGCGGCGAGAGCACTCGTCCCGGTGCGGAGCCCGTTCCGGCTGCCGAAGAAATCGACCGGGTTGTTCCAGTCATCGACGCGATCGCCGAACTCGATGTGTCGATTTCGGTCGATACCCGCAAAGCCACGGTCGCTGAAGCCGCGCTCAATGCCGGTGCCGACATCCTCAACGATGTCACTGGGCTTGCTGATCCGGCGATGCGGTTTCTGGCCGCTGACCGCGAGGTGCCGGTTATCGTCATGCACTCAATCGACGCACCGGTGATTCCCGACAAACGAATCGACTACGACGACGTTGTCGAGGACGTAATCCGGGCGCTGAACGAGCGGCTCGTCTTGGCAGAGAAGGCGGGAATCCCGCGCGAGCGAATCATCGTTGACCCCGGAATCGGCTTCGGCAAAACGAGTGGTGAGAGTTTCGAACTGCTCGGCCGGCTCTCCGAGTTCGATGCGCTGGGCTGTTCGGTTCTCGTCGGGCACTCCCGCAAATCCATGTTCAGCAGAATCGACAGCGAACCCGAAGACCGGCTTGCAGCGACCGTCGCGGCAACCGCGCTGGCGGCCGACCGTGGTGCCGATATCGTCCGCGTCCACGACGTGGCTGAAAACCGCGCCGCTGTCGACGTTGTCACCGCAGTCACGAATCCCGACTCGCTTGACCCGTAAGCCAGAGCGATCCGAACAGATAATCAGCAAGACCGGAACCACCAAGCCAGTGAACCGAAAACCACCCTGTATGTACGAGGCGGTCTCCGCATATCCCGACGGCGACAGCACGGTGAGCCGTCAGGCTCGGACAGCCGCACACTACGGCTACGATGGCGTGGTCGTCCGCAGCCGCACGGCCGACTACGATGTCGAAAAAATACGTGAACAGTACGGTATCGATATCGTCAACGGCATCGAGATCCGCGCGGACAATCCTCAGAGTGCCGCCGGCTCTGTCGGCAACTTCCGAACCGAGTGTACGGTCCTCTTAGTCCGCGGCGGGACAGATGAGCTCAACCGGTACGCTGTCGAAACCGACCGTGTAGACGTGCTTACACGGCCGATGGCCGATGGTGGCGACGTCAACCACGTTCTCGTGCGGGCAGCCAGAACCCATGCGGTACACATCGAGTTTGATTTCGGAGCGGTGTTGGGTCACAGCGGCGGCAAGCGGGTACAGGCGCTCAAAAACCTCCGAAAGCTCCGCGAACTGGTTGCATATTATGACTCGCCCTACGTTGTCAGCGTGAATGCTAACTCACATTTCGAACTCCGTGGTCCTCGCGAACTCTGTGCGCTCGGCGAGCAGGTCGGCTTTAGCGCCGAGCAGATTCAAACCGGGCTCGACGCCTGGTCTCACATTGCGGCAAAAAATCGGGGCCTGGCTGACGACTCGTTCGTTGCGCCGGGAGTCAAGCGGGGACGGTATTCGGGCTCCGCAGAGGAAAGCACATGAAACATCTCCCAAAACACATTCGACCACGGTGGCGGTATCTCGCGGTTGGAATCGAGTCAACTCCCGAGGCCGAGATCAGCCGCGGGGACTTTCAGCGCGAACTGTGGTATGCCGCTGGGAACCTGCTTGGTGATCCGGGAAGTGCCGATTGCGACCTCACCGTCTATGACTTTTCGTTCGAACACGGATTCGGTGAGACAATCGTCCGCGTCCGCCGCGGTGAGACCGATGCCGCACGGGCGGCGGTCGCCTGTATCAACAGGGTTGGCGAGGAGCCAATCGGTGTTTTTGTTCGGGGGATTTCGGGGACAGTACGTGCCTGTGAGGAAAGGTATTTAGGACGCCGGGACCGAGATTTTGAGCAGAGACACGTCGAATTCGCCGACGCCCAACGGCCGGCTTTCCTCCGTGAGGATCTCGCTGCCATTTCGCTGCCAGCGGGCGTTGTGAGCGCGACGGACATCGATTTCGAGTAATACAATCATGCAGGGACAAGCCCAACAGCAGGCGTACGACCGTGGAATCACTATCTTCTCGCCAGACGGCCGGCTCTATCAGGTTGAATATGCCCGCGAAGCCGTCAAGCGCGGCTCGGCGTCGATTGGCGTCCGAACCGCCGAAGGAGTCGTCTTAGTCGCAGACAAACGGAGCCATTCGCCGCTTATGGAGCCCGCAAGCGTCGAAAAACTCCACAAAGCCGATGACCACGTCGGTATGGCTTCGGCCGGTCACGTTGCCGACGCCCGCCAGCTGATCGATTTCGCCCGCCGACAGGCACAGGTCGAACGGCTCCGCTATGGCGAGCCGATGGGCGTCGAAACGCTGACGAAAACCGTCACCGACTACATTCAGCAGTACACTCAGATCGGTGGGGCCCGGCCGTTCGGTGTTGCCCTCGTCGTCGGTGGCATCGAAAACGGCGAACCTCGGCTGTTCGAAACCGACCCTTCAGGAACGCCCTACGAGTGGAAAGCGCTTGCAATCGGTGCCAACCGGAAAGAGATCCGCGAGTACCTCGAAGAGCGCTACACTGAGGAGCTAACGCTCGATGAGGGAATCGAACTGGCACTGAGCGCGCTTTCGGATGCGACTGATGAACTGCTTGAACCCGATGGGCTCGGACTGGCAACGATCGATGTCGAAACCGAAACCTACAGCCAGTATACGGTTGATGAACTCGAAGCAGTGCTGGGCGAACACAACCTGCTTGCCGAAGACGACGACGAAGCCGAGTAATCCGCCTCCCCCACATGAATAGCGGGGGCGGCTCAGTTCACCGCTCGTTTTTCCGAGTCAACGCCTCGTCATTCGTCATCAGCCCCGTCAACAACCGACTGTTGGCCCTCATTCTGGGCGGCGGTTCGCATTTGTTCAAGCTCTGAAACGGCTTCGGCTCGCTGACTCCAGACATCGAACGTCGCCTCGTAAGCTTGTTTGTAGACATCGTACCAGCGGTCGTACTGTCGAGCCTTCTCGGGCCGTGGTTCGAACGAGCGTTCGATAGACGAGGTTCGTTCGACAGCAGCCGAGAGGTCATCGTAGACGTCGACGCCGATTCCGGCCAATAGTGCGGCTCCCTGTGCGCCAAATTCGGTGCCCTGTGGGACGCCAATCGAGGCGTCGAGACAGTCGGCGAACATCTGACACCAGAAATTAGAGTTGGCACCGCCACCGCTCAGATAAATCTCGTCGGCGTCGTACGGCAGATGCTCATAGCAGTCACGCATGGCGAGAGAGATTCCCTCATAGACAGCTCGAACGAGATGTGCTTGGGTGTGTTCCTGGCTAAGTCCGAAGAACTGCGCTCGAGCATTCGGATCCGAAAAGGGTGCACGCTCGCCTGCGGCGCTCAAGAATGGATGATAGATAATGCCATCGGCGCCGACTGGAATCTCACCAACAGCGACTTCAACGAGATTGAAATCCGAAAAAGCCATGATCTCTTCGAGCGCCCAGTCGAGATTCGGTGTCCCGGTCATCGAGGCCATAAACCGACACCACAGGTCATCAACGCCGAGCCCAACCGTAATGCCAACCGGCGTCGACCCTTTGTATGGCTCATCAAGCAACGTCTGGTTGAGCGAGGTTGTCCCGACGACCGACGATCCATCTCCGGGGGCTGACGCGCCGCTGCCGATAGCCGAGGCAGGAACGTCAAAGAACCCCGAGACGACCGGTGTTCCCTCGGAGAGTCCCGTCTGCTCGGCGGCATCGGCGGTTATCTCGCCGATTACCTGATCGCCAGCTTTCACTGGTGGTAATTTGTCCGAAATTTCTTGCAGGCCGGTTAATGCAAGTACCTCATCGCTGTGTTCGAGTGTTTCAATGTCGAGATACGGCAGCGACATATCAGTCGGGTCCGAGGAGATGACGCCCGTAAGGTTGTATTTGAGCCAGTCTTTACACCAAAAGACCGTCTCGATCTGTTCGAGTGTTTCGGGTTCGTGTTCCTTGAGCCACTGCAGAATCGTAATCGACGAGCCGGGGAAGATGCCGCCGCCACAGATGTCATAGATGTCTTGGTCGATTCCGCGGTCTTTCCACTGGCTGACGATCTCGTTGGCGCGGCTGTCGGACCACAAAATCGCGGGTCTGATCGGCTCGCCGGCGTCATCGATGAACCAGCAGCCATCGCCCTGTGCGGTCACGCCGACGCCCACGATTTCGTCGTCGTCATCCAGCTCCGAAACCACTGTCTGGAGGGCGGTTGCGGTTTTCTCCCATGTGCTGTCCATCGACTGTTCGGCATAGCCAGGTTCGGGATGGTCAACCGCGTTGTCGATACTGTGCTGGTGGAGTTCTTCGCCATCAAGCGAAAACACGATCGCTTTGATAACGGTCGTTCCGGCATCGACACCGATGAGTCTCTGTGCCATGATAAATTGTTATAAATATGGGTCGATAATACTTTTTCACTGTCGGAGTTAGGTCCATCAATCGACAGAGTAGGGCGAGACAGTCTCAATTTCATACACAATAATTTTCTTATAAATCAATTTTTGTGTGAGTAATACCAACGTGTGTAGCCATCATCTATTTATTGGTTCTTAATGATTCTACACTGTGTCCGGAGCGCGGTGCACAGCACACAGCCATACCAGCATATCAGCCACTGACTGGCCCCATCCACCCCCAGCCGACGACAATTGACTCAACATGAAGACACTCATCACCGCAAATTTCGATTCAGCAAGTCTTGACAGACTCCGTGAGGAACTCGGCCTCGATATCGACTACGCGCCAATCAGCGACCGTGACGCACGGCTTCCGGAAGCCGAGTTCATCCGTCGGCTCAACGGCGTCGAAGTGCTCATCGTCGGCTACGAAGGCGTCTCGAAATCGGTTCTCGAGGGGGCCGAGGAGCTGAAGATCATCGGCTGTCCCCGCGGCGGCCCTGATGCGAACATCAATATCGAGGCCGCGACCGAACGAAATATCCCGATACTGTATACACCTGGGCGCAACGCGGTCAGCGTCGGGGATTTCACGTGGGGGCAAATCCTCAGCCTATTGCGAAATATCGCTCATTCGCATCATCTCCTTCGAACCGGTACCTACACCGGAGAACCGCGTGCAGACGCCGCCGGCGGCAGCCGAGAAGACGTCACGTGGGGAATGGGTCGTGAGTCGCCCTACACCAAACTGAAAGGAACCGAACTCGCCGGCAAGACGGTCGGCATTGTCGGGATGGGTGCAGTTGGCCGCGAAGTCGCCCAACGGGCACAAGGCTTCGAGGTCTCCGTCCTCGGCTATGATCCGTACATCGATGCCGAAGCGATGACCGAATATGCCGCCGAAAAAGTCGAGCTACGCGAGTTACTCGAAGCCAGCAACATCGTCACCGTCCATGTTCCTGTCACCGAAAGCACGCGCGGACTGCTCGGAGCCGAGGAGTTCGCCCGGATGAAAGACAGCGCCTTCTTCATCAACAACGCCCGCGGGGCGATTATCGACCAGGAGGCGCTTTTGGATGAGCTCCAAACCGGCGGCCTCCGGGGGGCCGCACTCGACGTGTACGATATGGAGCCGATTCCGGACGACCATCCACTGCTCGAACTCGACAACGTCGTCACGACACCGCATCTCGGTGGGGCAACCGAGGAAGTCATCACCCGACACTCCGAGATGCTTGTTTCGGATATCCAGGCGCTCCTCGATGGCGAACAACCGGTTCACGTCGCCAACGAGGACGTACTCTCGTTGTTTTCGCCGCCGGAACGATAGCTCACCCACCCTGCATCCAAACCACCTCCCACTATGACCATCCCATATTCAATCGACGCCGACGAATTGGAAGCCAAACGCCACGCGATCGCCGAGACTGGTCGCAAAATGCTCGACCAAGGGCTGACAAAAGGGACCGGTGGCAACGTCAGTAGCCGAGTTGGCGAAGAACATGCCGTTATCAGCCCGTCGGGAATGGCCTACGAGGAAATCACCGACGAGGATGTCCCACTGCTCACGCTCACCGCCGAGCAAGTCGATGGCGACCGCAAGCCGTCTGCCGAAAGCGCGATGCATACGATGGTGTACCGCCAGCGAGCGGAGGTCGGCGGAATCGTTCACAACCACTCGCCGTATGCCAGTACCTTCGCCAGTCTCGGCGAGCCGATCGGCCCCTCACACTATCTGATCGCCTTTGCTGGCGACCAGGTTCCAGTGGCACCGTATGAAACCTACGGCACCGAAGAGCTGGGTGCGGTCGCTGCAGAAACGCTCGGCGAGGAGTACAACGCCTGCTTGTTGGAAAACCACGGGGTCCTTGCGGTTGGCGATGATCTTGACTCGGCATTCGAAACCGCACTCATGGTCGAATACTGTGCCCGAATTCATTATCAGGCCCGAAATGTCGGCGAACCAAACCTACTGGCGGCCGACGAAATCGAGACTCTCGTCGAGCGATTCGCCGGCTATGGGCAACAGCACTAATCGGGCAATCGTTGTGTGAATGCCGTCGGATAGATTGCTGCAAGGTCACCGTGCTGCTGTGCTTCGAGATACTCGCTCCAGACCGTGACGGCGACCATGACCTGCTGTCGGCTGGAAGGCGACTTACCGTACTGGCCAACTATCGAGCAAAAACCTGTTACTTGGCGTCCTCCGTATCCGGTGGCCGCTGGAGTGTTTTGGCGACGAGCGCAAAAAGACCGGTAAGAACGACATACAGCTGCCAGCCACGTGCAGCAATCGGAAACCGGCGGTCAGCCGGCCCATCGCCCGGATCTCGGGAGGGTTGCACCGGGCTCGACACGTGCGTATCCCGTGTCGTCCCGCCCTGACCGGCATCAACCTGCGTCTGTCCGGTCGCGGGATCGACACTAAGATTGACGATGGTCTGGACGAACCCCTCAGTCGTCGAAATATATACCTCGCCATCGAGGGTGGCAAACTGGTCGACAATGGGCCACAAGACGTTGATCCCGGACAGATGGGACCAATCGAGTGCGAGATGTGCGAAGGTATGGACAAACAGCCCGACCCACGCGACTCGGACCCCGTAAGCACCCCAGCGCCGACGAATCCACGAGTTCGCTCTCGTCGTCTCCCAGTAGAGCAGCCCGGCGGCCACGAGAGACGTGAGCATCGTATGGAGGACGGTTCGGTGAGCACCGTCCATGACCCAGCCCACGAGCGTATCCAGTTCGGGAATGAGAATAATACCGAGAAGGACGCCCAGGGCCTTTCGGTTATAATGTGACCCGAGTAAGCCGACTGCAAGCAGCAACGCGAACGCGGCGTGAACAACCGATGAAGGCATTAGCGGTCACTCCGTTCGACGAGCATTTTCGCGGGAATAGCGGCCGCCGCCGTGATGACCACCACGGCCTGCCAGCCGGAGTCGATGAGCCGGAGTCGCCGTTCATCGCCACTGGGGTGTACCCACGAGTCAATGTGGTGCGTTGTCGTTGTTCCAGGTGAAGCGAGTTCAACCCAGCCGTCACCAAATTCGAGATACGTCTGGACGATCCCGTCTTGTGTCGAAAAAAGCAACTGTCCGACGATTGCGTAATAGCGATCCGAAAGTGGATAGAGTAGTGCGACGCTTTCGGGACTGAATAAGTCTAGGCCGATTCCAGCGACCGTATACGAGGCGAGCGCAACCCACGCAACGCGAACGCCATACCAGCCGTAGCGTGATCTGAGAGACGACTGTTCGCCCCGTGCAGTGTCATAGTAGAGCGCGGAAGCGATAAATAGGGGAATCCAGATCGAGTGCAAAAGCGCATTTGTTGCTCCCGGGACGAAGAGACTGAATACCGCATCAAGATCCGGCAGTGCTGCGGCGATGGCGACAATCAGAAGCGATCGACGGTCGAACGCCGATCCGAGCAGGGCAACACCGAGAAGCACGCCGAAAGCAACATTGAGGAGTGTTGGCGGCATATACCGTCTCTCGGTGTGTACGGTTGTAAATGAATAGATAGATACCTATCTGCTCAGGCACGTAGTGTCTGTTGGGGCACACAGTTCCTCATTTCACCAGCTCATTGATCGGCTGCTACTGGTTGGGTAGCTGCCACCCTCGTGGCGTCCTGTTGAGTCGCTCACACCCCGTGTCAGTGACGACAACGAGATCCTCTATCCGGACGCCAAACTGATCAGGCAGATAGACACCGGGCTCTATCGAAAAGACCATATTCGGTTCAAGAACGCGTTGGCTTCCCTCGACGATCTTTGGCTCTTCGTGGACCGCGAGGCCGACCCCGTGTCCGGTTCGGTGGATGAATTGCTCACCGTAGCCGGCCGAGGCAATCACGGTGCGTGCGGCCGCATCAACCTCGCCAGCGGTCACACCGGGTTTGACGGTCTCGACAGCCGCTTGCTGGGCCGCTTTGACGACCTCGTGTACGGCTCGAAACTGCGCGGAAGGTTCGCCCCCAAAGACGACCGTCCGTGTCTGATCTGCGGGATAGCCGTCGATTCGGCAGCCGAAATCGAGGACGACAGGATCGTCGCGCTGGATCACCCGGTCGCCGTGGGTGTGGTGTGGCATTGCGCCGTTCGGTCCCGAACCGACGATCGGCTCAAACGAGAGTGACTCGCCACCGGCGGCCGAAAGCTCGGTTTCTATTTTCGTCGCCAGCTCGTTTTCCGTGAGTCCAATCGCATCCTCACCGAGTGCACGCAGCCATTGCAGTGCGGTATCGGTCGCGGTGGCGGCCCGTCGAAGGGCGGCGAGCTCGGATTCGTCCTTGCGGATTCGATGTGCAGTCATGAACTCGGTTGCGAGGCCGAACGTTGATTCCGGGGCGACCGATCTGAGTAGCTGCGTAAACCGGGCCCACATCGTTTCATCGACGAGGATGTGCGATTCTGCAAGGCTGAGCACCGAAAGGAGTTCACGTAATGGCTCGGTCGGCCCCTCGCTGTCGGCCCATGTCCGAATCGCCGTCACTGGCGTCCCTTCGGTAAGCTGCTGGGCGGCCAGTTCGGGTCCAAACCAGGTTGGGCCGTTGTCGGCCGTAAGCACGAGAAACAGCGCTCGTTCGCTCGGCTCGACAGTGCTGCCGGTCAGATAGGTCAGGTTCTCACCGGGCGAAAGGACAACTGCATCGGCCCCGAGGGTTGAATCGGTCGCCAGCCGCGTTTGACATGCAGCGAGCCGTTCAGATTCCATGTACTGTCGTTTCGGTGCGACCTGATTATAGATGCCGCAAAAACGGCCTGTAGGGACTGCTTACCGAGATATTTCGAGCCGGTAGTCTGTTCGTACTTAGAAGGGTTCACGAACGTCTGACTGTATGTCTTTCCGATGGCTTTCGGCGGGAGCGTGTCACCACTGCGGCTGCTGTCCACAAACCGTCCATACGTATGATGAATTGGGCTATCCGATCTGTCCGAGCTGCGGGGCCACGCTTCGGCTGTGGGCGGCCAGCGCCGGGAGCGCTGTCGCCGACGGACAAACCGAGTAAGGCAAGTGTCGGCTTGCCCAGCCTCAGATATGGATTGGGAGCAGACGACCGACAGCGACAAACTCACCGAGTGGACACGAGCCGATGGCAACGCGACAATCAGACGCAGAGAACGTGCTGGAGGCGATTTTGTCGTCCGGTACGACCAACTGTATCAAGCGGCGGGCGGCCGTGAGTATGCCTACGAGAGTGTCAAAACCCGGGCCGCTGCGGACGAACTCGTCGCCGAGTGGCAGGCCGACAAGCCGGTTGGGGGCTCTGAGTGAGACGCCACCGAGATTCCAGCGGCCACACCGCCGATCTCACGTCACTAGACATTTTACTTCGGCCATTCTCATTCAGGCTATGACCCGATTTGATGCCGCTGAACCAACAGAGCGACGTCGGCTCTTTGCGGCCGCAATCAATGCCCAACGCGAGCGCGCAAGCGACTTTCTTACACTCGAACCCCATACAGCCCCGTCGACTGCCACTGATGAGTTGATTCCGTGGATTCAATGTAGTGACACCACGGTCTCGATGGACTGTACTGAGGCCGAACTCGATCGGCTCAAGACGCTGTTGAACGAGTATCCGGATTTTCGGATCGACGAGCTACAGAGTCCTGACGAAGCCGAGGGGACACACGTACGGATTTCCTCGCGGTCGGATGCCAACCGGCTGGCCGACTTTTTCGAGGCGGCTTTCCAGCAGGTCTTTGCTTACCCAGTGGACTATCGGGTCTGGGTTGCTGCCATCTAATAAGCTCAAAAAACAGATACTGTTGTTGGCTAGTCGTCAGTCGTGTCGATACCGAGCGCCTCGTTGAGCCCACAAAAACAGGTTGTTGCGTTGAACCCGAGCCCAAGCGCCCCAACAAATGCGAGCAAGCCCACAGAGCGGCGTCCTGATCGAAGCGATTGCAGCGCGATAATCGAGAGCCCGACTGCGAGGAGCGCACGGACGAGTCGGTCAGTTCCACCAACGTTTGAATCGATATTCATACTGGATAGTGGGTCTGCACCGACTTGTATATTCACCTACAGCTGGAATAGACACCGAGGCCGTTCACCAGTTATGAATCTGCTGGTCTCGGTCCTACTCAGTTGTGCGTATAGTAGACCACCGAGCCGTCCTCGCGGTGGGCGTCAACACGGACGAACCCGACTCGCTCGAACTGCACGATTTCATCGGGGTCGGTGTTGCCGAACGCAGGTTCTGCTTGACCGGCGACATCGCCATCGGGTGTTCGCATGGTGACCGCAACGGTGTCTTCGGCCGGAACCCAGTGGATGACTTCAACGCCCTCGTCGCGAACTGCCGAAATGTCGTCACCAGTTGCGACGAACTCGTTGTTTTCATACCGGACACAGCCATAGCCTTTGAGCCAGATTCGCTCTCCCTCGTCCGGCCGGTCCGCAGGTTCGATGGACACCGCGTCGCCAACCGGAATCTCACGGCGACCTCGGTCCTCGTGGTTCGGATGCAACGGTGGCTGGCCGGCGGCTGGTTTGTCCGCACCGACGACCGGGATATCTTCGCCGTTTCGGACGCAGAAATAGCGGTTGGCCTCGTCGTCAACGATGTCACGGTTGTTGGCGTAGATCGACGACATCGCCAGATCGACGTCCGAGGTCGACATGCCGAGGCCGATCATCGACTCGACGATGGCCTCACCGCGGATGCCGCGGCGACGGACCGACTGGAGGGTCGGCGCGCGTGGGTCGTCCCAGCCGTCGAGCGCGCCGTCGTCGATGAGTTCTGCAATCGTGGATGTAGAGATCTTGATATCGTACTCGTCAATCTGGACGTGACCCCAGTGGAGGACTTCGGGATACTCCCAGTCGAAGTAGTCATACAAGAACTGCTGGCGTTTCGCCGAGTCCTGGAGATCGATCCCACGAATGATGTGCGTGATCCCCGTCAAGTGGTCGTCGACGCCCGACTGGAAATCGAGCATGGGCCAACAGCGGTAGTCGCTGGCCTCCTCGCGTGGGTGGGGCGTGCCGATCATTCGGAATGCCACCCAGTCCCGGAGGGCGGGATTCTTGTGTTCGATGTCGGTTTTTACGCGCAGGACCATCTCGCCCGACTCGTACTCGCCGTCGACCATTGCTTCGAACTCGTCGAGGACCGTCTCGGGAGATTTGTCTCGGTTCGGCGACGGAGTACCCTCGCGTTTGAGCGCCGAAAACTCCTCTGCGGGCAGATCGCAGGTGTAGGCCTCGCCCATCTCGATCAGTTTGCGGGCGTGGTCGTAGTAGGTCTCGACGCGGTCCGACGCGCGGTACGTCTCATCAGGTTCGAAGCCGAGATACTCGATATCCTCGAGGATGGCGTCGTACGCCGAGAGATCGGGACGTTTGGTTTCGGGATCGGTGTCGTCGAACCGGACGACAAACTCGCCGTCGTAGCGGTCGCAGTAGGTGCCGATAACCGATGGCATGCGGGCGTGGCCGAGATGCCACGGGCCGTTGGGGTTGGGTGCGGCCCGCAGGCGAACGGTGTCGTACTCATTGACGTTCGGCAGGTCAGGCAGTGTGTGTTCGTTGGCTTCGTCTTCGGCATCGAGTTCGTCGACGAGCGCTTGGTCGAGCTCGCTGAGTCGCTCGCGGCGGGCGTCGGTGTCGAGCCCAGAGACTCGGCCAACGACCTGCCCGACGACGCCTGGCACCTCGCTGCCGTGCGGCCGGAAGTCGGGATTCTCGCCCATCAGTGGGCCCATAATCGCGCCTACGTCGGGGTCGCTGTCGTGTTTAAGCGCGTTGAACAGGGCGTGTTTCTCGGCTTCCTGTCTCACGCGGTCGCGGAGTTCGTCGTCCATTGGGTGTGGGTTTTGCGTGACCCATCAAAAGGGGATTGGGTCGCAACCGGCGTAGAGACGCCCACTTCTATTCTACAACAAAAAAGCGTGCAGTCAACGGTACGACCTACTGAAACGCACCGCCGGCAGCGACATCGTCGCGTTCGACATCACTCTGGCGGAACCGTTTTTCGATCTCGTCATACCGTTCTCTGGTTTCAGCGGTCACACTGGCACGAACCTGATCGAGCGCCAGGTCGAAGTGATCCATCGTCACCCGGACGTTACCGACTGATTCGGCGACCTCCTCGCGGGCAACACTCCCGATGAACTCGCGGCTCGCAGCCATCGAGGCCTCCCGGCAGACCGCTTCGATGTCGGCACCGACGTAGCCCTCCGTGCGGCGAGCAAGCCGGTCGAGATCCACGTCGTCGGCCAGCGGTTTGTGCTGGGTGTGAACCTCGAAGATCTTTCGGCGAGCTTCCTCGTCAGGCACCGGCACGTGGACGTGGCGGTCCAGTCGGCCGGGGCGCAACAGCGCCGAATCGATCAGATCCGGGCGGTTCGAGGTGGCGATGACAACGACGTCTTCGAGTGCTTCGAGGCCGTCGAGCTCCGTGAGGAGCTGGCTGACCATCCGCTCGCCGACGCCAGAGTCACCGGCGTTTTTGCCGCGCTCGGTCGCAATCGAGTCGATCTCGTCGAAGAACACCACCGTCGGAGCGTTCTCCCGTGCTTTGCTGAAGACCTCACGGACGCCTTTCTCGCTCTCGCCAACGAACTTGTTGAGCAGTTCGGGGCCTTTGATCGAGATGAAGTTCGACTCGGCCTCGTTGGCGACCGCCTTTGCCAAGAGCGTCTTGCCGGTTCCCGGTGGGCCATAGAGCATGACGCCCTTTGCAGCGGCCATATCGAGTTCTTCGAAGACTTCGGGGTATTCGAGCGGCCACTGGATCGTCTCGCGGAGCCGTTCTTTGGTGTCCTCTAAGCCACCAACGTCCTCCCAGGTGACATCGGGCACTTCGACGAAGACCTCGCGGAGCGCGCTGGGCTCAATTCCCTTCAGCGCCTCCCGAAGGTCGGATTCGAGGACCTCGATCGATTCGAGCACTTCGGCGTCGATCTCGTCGCTTTCGAGATCGAGCCGCGGGCGAATCCGCCGGAGTGCGTGCATCGCCGACTCTTTGGCGAGGCTTTCGAGATCCGCACCAACGAAGCCGTGTGTGTTCTCGGCGTAGACATCGAGATCGATATCGTCTGCGAGTGGCATGTTGCGCGTGTGGACTTGCAGGATCTCCTTGCGGCCGTCGCGGTCAGGAACGCCGATTTCGATCTCGCGGTCGAAGCGACCCCCACGGCGCAGGGCGGGGTCGATGGCGTCGACCCGGTTGGTGGCCCCGATGACAACGACCTCGCCACGCTCTTCGAGCCCGTCCATGAGACTGAGCAGCTGGGCGACAACCCGGCGTTCGACGTCGCCGCCGGCCTCCTCGCGTTTGGGCGCGATCGAATCGAGCTCGTCCATGAAGATGATCGCCGGAGCCTCCTCAGAGGCCTCCTCGAAGACATCACGGAGTTGCTCTTCGCTCTCGCCGTAGTACTTCGACATGATTTCGGGACCCGAAACCGTGTGGAAGCTGGCGTCGATCTCGTTTGCGACAGCCTTGGCGATCAGCGTTTTCCCGGTTCCCGGTGGACCGTGGAGCAACACCCCTTTCGGCGGCTCGATCCCGAGGCGTTTGAACAGCTCTGGGTGTCGCATCGGCAGTTCGATCATCTCACGAACCTGTTCGAGTTCGTTATCGAGCCCACCAATGTCTTCGTAGGTGATATCGGGTGCACTACCCGGGGTTCCCGGTGCGGCACCGCGAGGTGCTTCGCGGATCTGCTCGGCGGGTTTTTCCGAAATTTCGACCTGTGTTGAGTCGGTGACAACGACGGTTCCCGACGGGGCGGTTGCGGCGATTTTCAGCGGAACAGCCTGCGACTGCCCACCCATGAAACCAAAGCCGAGCGGCAGCTGGATGTTCTGGCCTTTCGTCACTGGCTGGCCGCCGAGCTCACGCCGGATGAGCGAGTCGATGTTGCCGCGGATACCGAGCCGCTGTGGCAACGCAATTGTGATCGATTCGGCAGGCTGAACGTCGGCTTTATCCACCGTCACTTTATCATCGATACCGACACCAGCTTCTTGACGGAGCCGACCATCGATGCGGACGATACCGGTCCCGTCGTCCTCTGGATAGCCTGGCCAGACGCGGGCGATCGCCGTTCCATCATCGCTGTCGAGTCGGATGAAGTCGCCGCCGCTGAGCCCGAGTTCGTCGGCCGCAAGCCGGTCGATCGCAGCAAGCCGTCGGCCAGCGTCTTTCTGTTTGAGGGGTTTGATTGTGAGTTTCATTTGTCCACCGTGATGGTGAGTACGCCGTTGTTCACCTCAACGTTTGCCTCGGTTCCGGGCAAGTCGAGTTCCGTTTCGCTGACGCGATCGCCGTGGTCGATGACGATAATTGCCGTCGAGCCGACGATGTCGAACTCCACCTGTTCATCGTCGACCGGCAGGTCGGCCACGACGAGCCAGTGGTCGTCATATTCGTAGCGTCGCAAGAAGCGATCGTCGCGACCTGCAGTTTGGGTGTAGTTCATTGTACTAACGCTTAGTTAGTTGTTGTAGTATATAAACTTGCCGCCCAAAAATCGCAAGAGGGCAGTGTTAGCGTCGTATTGAGTAGTATTGCGGTTCACATACTCTTAACAGGCCGTGACTGTGGCTGGGCGTCCGGTGGCAACCTCGACCGCAATACCAATTAGTAGACAGGACCCAGCGTATCACGACAGACCAGTGTGTGACCTACCAGTTCACCGACGGACCGTATTTTAGTAGCTCGTTGCCGAACAACCATGTATGGACACGGTCACACATCACGGCCGGATGACGGCCTACGAGTATGTCAATCAGTCCGAGACGGAGTCTCCGGGTGTCTTATGTGTCCATGCGAGCGGTAGCTCACACAGCCAGTGGACTCACCAGTTTACACTGGCCGACAGCAGACCGATAGTCGCACTCGACCTCAGTGGACATGGTGAAAGCGACGATGTCGACGCCGATCCGGGCTATGAAACGCTCGAGGCCTATGCCGACGATGTCGTCGCCGTTGCCGAGAAAACCGACTGTTCGGTCCTTGTGGGCTGTTCGCTCGGCGGGGCTGTCGTTCTCTGGACCGCTCTCTGGCGAAATCTCGATCTTGATGCGGTCGTTCTCACCGCGACGGGAGCCAAACTGGCAGTCTTAGACGACCTCCTCGTCTGGCTCGGTGAGGATTTCGACCGTGCAGTCGAGTTCCTCCACCAGCCGGACCGACTCTTTCACGATGCCGACGCAGAAACGATTGCAGACTCGAAAGCACGATTTTACGCGGCGGGACAGGCGGTTACCGAGCGTGACTTTCGCACCTGCCACACCTTCGATGTGCGCGGCCGACTCGATGGAATTGAGATTCCGACAGTCGCGATCGCCGGCGAATACGACAAGCTAACTCCGCCGTGGTATCACGAGTATCTGGCGGGCGAACTTCCCAACTGTTCGCTGGTTCGGATTCAGAAAGCGGCTCATCTGACGATGCTCGAACAGCCCACAGCGTTCAACAACGTTCTCTCGGCGTTCCTCGATCGCCACTGTGAGGATTAAAACTGGTCTTCGAGGGTGTCTTCGATATAGCTGTGTTCTGCGTTTGGAAACGACCCGTCTTCGACAGCGTGTTTGTACGACGAAATCGCCTCCGTCATTGCCGTCGCGACGTCGCCAAAAGCAGTCGCAAACGGCGGCACGTCCTCGGTAAGTCCCAAGACATCACTGATAACCAAGACCTGCCCGTCACAGTCGCCGCCGGCACCGATTCCGACTGTCGGAATGTCCAGCGTTTCAGTTACCTCCCGAGCGAGATTCGCCGGCACGTGTTCGAGGACGAGTGAAAACGCGCCTGCGTTCTCATGGGCCGCCGCGAGTGACATGATCTCTTCTGCGGCAGTCTGGGTTGTTCCCTGGCGGGTGTAGCCACCGAGCTGGTTGACGTGCTGTGGGGTGAGCCCAAGGTGAGCCATGACGGGAATCCCGAGTTGCGTGAGTCGTTCGGTGAGTTCGACAGTATGCGGGCCACTTTCGAGTTTGACGGCGTCGGCACCGGCTTCTTTGAGCATCGAGCCGGCATTGGCAATCGCCTCGCTGTCATCGACACCGAATGAGAGAAACGGCATATCAGCAACGACAAGTGCATCCTCGCTCGCACGAGCGACAGCTGCAGTGCGGCTTTTGACCTCCTCGACGGTTACCGGGAGGGTCGACTCATAGCCCAGCGCTGTCGTCCCCATGCTGTCGCCGACGAGAATAAGATCGATCCCGGCCTCGTCGATAAGCCGTGCAGTAAGCGCATCGTATGCTGTCAGCATCGTAATGGGTGCTTCGCCCGCCCGCTCGCGGAGCCCCACGGTCGTAGTCATATATGTGGCTTTGTCTGCGAATGAATAAAGCGGGTGGTTGTCAGAGCCGCTGCGTGTCGGTACCCGCCGCCCCGAACCGTCACACCTTAGCACAAGAGTGACAAAAGCCGTTCTGTGGCAGATCTCGTTGAAACAACTGACCCTGACGGCGTTGACTTCGGCTGGGTCATGCAGGTCACTTTTGTGGTCACGATCATCGTCGGCGCGCCGGTTGTTGCACTGTTGTCGGTCTTTGTCGACCTGCCTACCTGGGGCCAGCGGGTCGGCTTTGCAATCCGTGTCGGGGCACCTATCTGGTTTCTGACAGCGGTCTCGGCGTTTCTCTATGCAAAATACAAGCTGGCTGAGGACGACACCACTGAGGAATCTGAGACTGCCGATTAATCGACGTACCTGAACGCAACACCGGCACGGTCGGCGGTTACTTCGTCCCGTGGTGAGTCACCGATGAAAACAGCCGCAGACGGCTCCGTGTCAAGCTCATCGAGTGTCGCCAACAGTGGTTCAGGATCCGGTTTGTGTGTTGACACCGAGTCACGGCCGATTACCGACTGAACATGTGTCGCGAGCCCATGTGTCTCAAGAGCGATCCGGCAGGCCGCCTCGCAGTTGAGCGAGCAGACACCGACGGGAACCGAGTGCGTCGTGAGCGTCTCGGCCAGTGGAAGCTGACGCGACCGTTCTGCTCCTGTTTGTTCGTGGCGGCCGATCGTCTTTTCGACAGCCGGTTTGAGCCCGTGGCTCTCGGCGTTTTCCAACAGTTCCCAGAGTCCCTCGCCGCTGGCGTCGATCCCTGCAGTCTGGTAGACCTCAATAACGTCGTTGGCGACCGCCGCCCAGTTGACCGTGAGCCGGACGACCGTCCCATCGAGATCGTAGACAACAGCCTCGAACTCCGAGTCGATCATAGCTGACTGTTCGTCGCGAAACCCAAAGCAGTATCGCAGTCGTTACTCTCAGTGCAGGTCGGCAACCGTTCGCTGCCGATAGCTGCCGGGCAGTGGGTGTCACATTCAGACCGGAATCACAAACCCACTGCCGATAAGGAGAGCCGCAGCAAGCCACCAGCGCCACCGTGTTTTTGCAGCGGCTGTCGATCCAACGGAGGCTTGATCAGTCGCAATCGGCGACCTGGCTCGGGGAGTCGACAGCGACTGTCGGCTCGGATTCCCCTCGCGACGGCGACCCTGTGCAGTTACCACGCCTTCTCGGACACAGAGACAGCCAATGAGACAGAGCCCGCTGGCAGCAAGGAGTGTTCCAGCAGTCACCACCCCGAGATCCACCGTGATTGCACGGATTGCCGTCCACGAAAGCAAGAGACCATAGACCGCAATCGGTGCGCCGAGGGCACCGTCCTGAAGCCGAGCCGACCCAACACAGCCGACACCCACGATCACAAAAAGACCAACAAAGAGGGCGCGATCGACCCCCATGTGGATGTACGCGTGATAGGTGGGTCGCGTTGTCGACACCAAAAATGACCCGCAGATGACACTCCATGCGCCGAGTAACGGACCAACCTCCTTGTCGGCATACTGGAGATCCACGTACAACTGACATTGGTCGATAGCCGCCTAAAGCTCCGGATAGTCACGTATTCAGGAATATAGAGTAGTCGGCTACGCTCACGCTACTCCCACAACGGATACAGCTGATCGGTCCCAGCAGCTGTAATCCGCTCGCCGTCCAAAACCAGTGCGCCAGTGTCGTCAGCTGTCTCTTCGGTGGGTTCGCGAACCGTCCCGATTACGGCGGCCTGGATCGCTGCTTGCTGAAGCGAATCGAGCACCGCATCGACGGCTTCGGCTGGGACGGTCGCTAACAACGCTCCTGAGCCGAAAATTCGCAACGGGTCAACACCCACTGCTGCACAAATCGCTTCGGTTTCTGATCGTATAGGGATCCTCGACCGCTCGACAACGAGATCAACGCCCGAGGCGGCCGCCAACTCGACACAGCCCGCACGCACCCCGGCCTCGGTCGGATCGTGCATTGCGCTGGCAACCGGTCGTAGCACTTGCGACTCCGTTAGCACGCTGATATCCTCGAAAAAACGCACTGCTCGCTCGATAGGCGCGTCGTCGACACCCGCCGTGCGCAACTCGTCTTCGAAGTCGGTTGCCAGAATTCCAGTGCCCTCAATTGCGGCTCCTTTCGTCACCAGGAGTTTGTCACCCGGTTTCGCCCCACTGGTTGGGACGAATCGATCAGTCCGGCCGAAGGCAGTGAGGCTCAACAGCGGCCGCGAAAGCGCGGGGACGTATTCGGAGTGTCCGCCAACGATGGTCACACCGATTTCGGCGGCCGCCGAATCGAGCTGTTCGGTCAGCAGGGCGAGTGTTTCGGGGTTGTCATCGGGAAGAAAAATGACGTTCGTGAGAAATTCCGGGTCAGCCCCAGAGGCGGCAATGTCGTTGCAGGCGACATGGACTCCAAGCGTGCCTGCGGCTTCGGCGGCAAGCGAAATCGGGTCGGCACTCACGACAAGTACGTCGCCGTCTCCGAGATCGATTGCCGCCGCGTCCTCACCATAGGCCGCCCCCGTCAAGAGGTCATTATGTGACGCGCCCGTCCGTTCGAGAACCGCCAGCAACGTCTCGGGAGGTAGTTTGCCGATCATGACTGCAAGTAGGGGCTGTTCGAACCCTGTCGCCCCCGAGTCGTCACCGACATCGCTACTCGTCAACCAACTCGATGTCGAGTTCGGATTCAAGCGCCCGGATCACTGAGCCACCGACGCCCGCCCGCGTGGCTCGTCCCTGTTCGATCGCATCAATGGTTTTGTCGTCGATATCCAGTTGGGCTGCGAGATCCGAGAGGGTAAGTCCGGCGTCCTGTCTGGCGGTTTCGACGCGCTCACCGTATCCCGAGACGAGATACGGGAGTCGGTCACGTTCGTAGTTGGTTCCCTCTTTTTCCCAGTGTGTCGAATCACCCTTTCCGGCATCGTAGATTTTTGCCTGCTGTTGGGCGGCCCGCTTTTTTCGATCCTTCGGATCGCTGTTAGGTCTGCCAGCACTGGATTTCCCACTGCTTTCGCCGCCTTGATTCCCACGCGAGTGGCCCTGACTTTGCTGTTTACGACTATCATCGTGTGGCGCACACTCCGGACAGACGAGCAACATCGCCCCTGCAATGTTGGCCTGACTGAGCCGGCCACTGGCCTTTCCGCAGAGCTCACAGGCGTCGCCATCGCTGCTTGTGCCGCCGCCCCCGGTAGAGTATTTTGCCATATGCACTCTCTTGGGTAGAGGGATGTTTAACTCTTCACTGGTCTGGCTCACAAAACGTGTCGCTCAGTCGTGCTGTGTTCAGTAGAATTCTACATCGGTACGTCGCCACCGTGTTACCACTCTGTGGCTTGCTTCGGTAGAATTGTGCGTGGGTGCTGTCGTAGAGACAACACCGAGCATCGCTTTGGTGGTTGAATCCACCCATACGATGCGTGGGACCGGATTTGAACCGGCGGACCTCTACAGGACAGCGCCCTCA
>LKMJ01001084.1_pt1 | contig 23245 bp, 32 predicted proteins | sample 643391 | NCBI WGS metagenome assembly LKMJ01 (sample SAMN04112250, study PRJNA286221) | soda lake metagenome | biome: soda lake; feature: Kulunda Steppe; material: water; isolation source: sample PL-Br10 brine of Picturesque Lake | place: Russia: Kulunda steppe | collected 2010-07
CAGCACGTCCTCGTTCGCCCGAAAAACGACGTTGACGGCTCGTGGAAGATGTACAAACCGGGCGATGCAGACAAACACATCCCACAAGACTGGTATGACCGCCATCCGTTTTCGCCGTACTCGGCAGAGGAACAACAGAAACTGCCCGTCAGCTTCAACACTGAAACGAAACTCTTGCTCGGGGTCAGTATCGCTGTCGGCATTAGCGCATTACTCGCCGCGCTATCGCCACTGGCCGTGGCAGCGAGCATTGCCCTGGGCATCCTCTGCGGTCTTCTCTGGTTGGCCTGAGTCGGTTAGGCGTCGGGAACCTCCCATTCGAGGGCGTAGGAGACGGTTTCGAGTTCGTCCGAATCGTACCGGGTCTTGCGCTTGACCTCGACGAGGCCGTGGCGTTCCGCGGCACGCTCGACGACAGCAGGAACCTCGTCAGGATCGTGATCGTCGTCGATAGCCTCCTCGGCGTGTCCGGGCTTCAGGTGAACGTGAACGCAGTTCTTGATGTTGTTACCGTCGACACGGACGCCGTTCGTACGAGCGGTCGACACGACGTTCAGCATTCTCTTGGACTCGATTTTGGTGTCGCAACCGCCCTTGAACTCGTGGTAGGCGGCTTCGATGTCGTCGTGAATGTGGTCAAGGTGGCGTTCGGGCATACACACACCTACCAGAACCACTAAGTTAAAACTTTTTGTTTTGTGTCGTCAGTCACCGAACACGCCCGCAACCGCGTCGACAACATCCTCCCACGCACCCGAACGTACATCGGCTGGTTGCTCGATCTGGACGCCGCCCCCACGAGCGTACCTGTTCACGATGTTCACTTCGAGCGCACCCGACAGGCGGTGATCCGGGCCCACGAGCCGCACCGGGCACTCAACGACAGCATCGATAGCGTTACACACCGCCTCTTTCCGTTCGTCCGGGGCAAGGCCACCGATTAAGACATCGTCTGCGGCAGTGCCGTGAAAACTCACCGCGTCATCGTACACACGGTCGGCGAACCTGAGGCAAGAGGTCGAACATCTCCTCATCAAGTTCGTTCGAAGAGATGTGCCAGTGGTCGAACGCATCGCCCCTGGACAATCCTCGAGCAGTCCAACACGTGCTTCGCGGGATCCGTTCGGCCAGCGAGATTGCTTGGGCATCCGTGAACGGTTCCACCTGGGCACCGTGAGGGGCGCAGATGAACAACCGGTTGCTTTCTCCGTCGTCGTACAACTGCTCCTCAAGGTGGCCATACTCATCGATGACCGGGATACTCAAATGGAAAGACCGAGACACGAAAGCGAGTTGGAACCGGTAGCGTTTGAGAATTGCTCGTTTCCGCCGAGGACACCGGCCTGCAAGTGAACGCCGGCGCAGTCAGGCGATTAACGGGGCTATCCGTGTGAACCGCGCCTCAGAACGCGATGACGTGACTCCAACCGACTTCTCGGGCCTCCCGAACGCGCTTGTCAAGGTGGTTGGCCGCCGCAATGACGTGCATCTCGTCCTCCTTTCCTTCCGGGCGGAGCAAGACGCGGAAGGTAGTCTCCATCCGTTCGTCGTGACCATCGCTGGTCATCCGCGATTCGGGCTTGGATTCCGCGTCCACACCGCGTTTTCGGAGCTGTGCGACGAGGGTTTCGGCGATTTCGTGGGCGTCGGCATCAGTCGGGAGGTCGTCCTCGATGCCTTGGGCCGTCTCTAGGGCGTCCATCTCTCTATCTACGAGTACTGACCCCTACCTATTAATACTTGTGGTTGGGTGGTTCTGGAGCAGTGGCCGACACGCTCACCCGTCACCCTCGTGGATCGTAACCTCATCCTCGGAAAGCGGTTCCTTGCACTTGGGACAGAGCGTGTCCCGACTCCGCCACGAACAGTTCGGAGCATCTAGGAGGCGGAACGTAGTGTTGCACTCGTGATGCGTGACCACCTGGTTGCCCAACGGCGAGTCCGGATCCTCCTTACAGTACGGGCAGACATTGAGATAGGTGTGCCGCCGCCCACCGATAGGGCGACGACCGGGCTTTGTCACCCGCTTTCCACGGCGTTTAATGTGCTTCTCGCAACTTTCACAGCGGTCATCGTCCCTGGTGTCGATGGGGCCTTGATCCTTCGGATGGATGTAGACGGTCATCGCGTCGATCGACACTATGGACTCACATAATACTTGCTGTTCCTCAAGGCCGAAGGCAGGCAGCACAGGTCGTATGCTTTTGCCCGACCGGCGACGACGGACGACCACGTATGGAGGCCGGGGAGACAGAAGAGATAGAACGGGAGACACGACGTGCCCACGAGGCTCGGGCTGAACGACTCGTAGAACTCGAACACGAACTCGTCGAAATGCACCGCGAGGCCGAAGAACGTGCAACCGAGGACTCACCCGGAATCGACCTCGACGTCGATATCCCACGTGTCTGGCTCCCCACACCAGTGAACGGACGCATCGCCGACATCGAAAAGGACGGCGGCACAGCGGAACTCACCGTCACTGTCTCCGACGGAACCGAACAACAGTTCCATTTGGACTGGCCCGCCGGCCCGGAAGAGATGACCACCAACAACGACCTCATTCGCCTCCTAGAGTTGAAGGACATCCAAATCGATCGGTTCGCGGATCTGTGCGGGGAAAGTGTGACGCTCATCCCGAAAAACGACTCATCCTCTTACAGACTGTCGATTCCAAACGCGAACCTCCCCTCCCGGGCTATCCACCGAGCGTTCAAGCCACTGTTCAAGTACCACTTCATCCGCTACAAGTGGGTGAGCGGTAAGGGAAATCGACTCCGCACAACGCTATTCGGTGGTATCGTCGCGACGATTTTGCTTGGTGTGAGCGGAGTCGCTGCAATGACCGTCGGGGAACTCCTGTCTCTCCCTGGTATCACTCCCAACCTCATCGTCGGCGGCTTCCTCGCGTTCGTAGCCTCCGCACTCATCCTCCTATTGGGCGTCGGCTACGTCTTGGTGGTCTCCATCGTGAACGGGGCGATGGAAGCCCTTGACCGCTGGTGGCCGTTCTGATCGGCTGCGTTCACCACGGCGGTCAGCGCATATTTACACCCCCTTCCGCTACCCTTTCGTGACGCTATGGGAGCGGAAGCCGCGTTCGAAGTGAGTCCCGAACTGGTCAGTCTGGCGTTAGCCGCCGCACTCGGATTGTTTCTGGGCCTCGAACGCGAGTGGTCGAATAAACCCGCGGGCATTCGGACGTTCACCATCATTACAATCATTGCCGCGGCGTTCGCCATCGTCGACTCCGACCTTCTGCTTGCCGCCGGAGCCGGACTCGTCCTGATCCACTCCACACTCCTTGGCCTTCGCGGCCTGCTCGATGACGACGAGGGATTGCTCCTCACGACGACCGCGTCGATGATGCTGGCGTACGGTGTCGGCGTTCTCATCGGATACGAGTACTACATCGAAAGCGTTGCCATCGCAGTCATCTCCTCGTTCCTGTTAGTACTCAAGCGCGAACTGCACGAGTTCGCGGACGACCTCTCGAAAGAGGAGATGCGATCAGCGGCTGAGTTCGCCATCCTCGCGTTCGTCATCTACCCAATCCTCCCGAACGAAACGATAGACCCGTGGGAGGCGATCAATCCACGCACCGTCTGGATGCTTGTCGTTGCGGTCAGCGCGCTTGGGTTCGTCAACTACATCATCCTGAAAAAGTACGGTGGGAAGGGCGTCGCGTTCACGGGCTTCTTTGGCGGGTTGGTGAACTCGACCGCCGTGATTGGAGAGATGGCTGACCGGGCGAAGAAACACCCGGAAATTGGCGCGATTGCCGTCGGTGCAATCCTCCTAGCGGACGCCGCAATGGCGGTGCGGAACCTCGTCATCGCAGGGGTGTTCCTCCCCGAACTCGGCCTTCTCGTCGCCATCCCCCTGCTACTCGTCACGGTTGCCGGCATCCTGCTCTCGTACTACTACACCGACTGGAACCAGGAGATTGACGCCGACGTGAAGTCACCGTTCAGTCTACAGAACGCCCTGAAGTTCGGCGGGTTGTTCCTTGTAGTCATCCTCCTCTCCGTCGTCGCGGAGGATCTCTTCGGCGGTGCGGGCTTCATCATCACGAGCTTCGTCGGTGGTCTTGTTTCGAGTGGCTCCGTGACCACGACTGCCGTACTCCTGGTCGAAACCGGGCAGATCGGACACGCGACGGCCACTGCAGGAATCGTTGCCGGAACAGTGGCGAGCATCATCGTGAAGGTCGTGCTCGCCGCCTCCATTGCCAGATCGCTCGTCAAGCCCGTCTCCTTGGTCAGCTTTGCACTCATTGCGGCAGCAGGAGGCGGGGTCGCAGTCGTCTACTTCGTACTGTAGACGCTGTTTCGCCCAGCATACCTTTGACATATTCCGATGTAGGCAGTGACGATGTCGGACGCCACCCGACAACACCAACTCGCTGTCCTCTCAACGGGGTTCCTGGCAGTCGTTGCGTTCGCCCTGCGCAACCACCCTGTCGAAATCTGGTTACTCGTCTTCGGTTTTATCGGCCTCAACGCCGCGATAGCTGTTTTCGCTGCTTACTACGTCGGTAGAAAATGATTCTGAGTTCGCGTTCCGTTTTGCCGCAGAAGATTAGACGCGGTAGCCGCGTTCGCGGAGTTCCTCTCGATGGTTCTCGACGAAGCCATCGCTGTACTCGTTCTTACCGAGCCACCCCGCTTTGGAAAGGAGCGTGAGCAGTCGAGAACCGTACGAGACGCGGCAGTCGGGGAAGGAGACGGCCACCATTTCACGCGGGTCAGCGTGCGTGCAGTACAGTAGCGACAGCCTAACGTACAATTTGACGGTTCGCGTTCTATCCTGCGGGTTGACGGATGTTTTGACGCTGTCGATGGGTGCGAGTTCACCCATCTTTTCGTTCACCTCGTCCCGGCACTTCTCCCCGGCTTCGAACGGCGTCTCCGCCTCAACACCGGTGAACTCGATGACGATGAGATCGACGCGTCGTCCGTAGCGCGTCGGCGTCGGATAATCGGTCATAGTGTCCGTTCAGAACCGCAACGATTTGTATCTCATGACACGGGCTGCCCTTCCTTCCGCACTCCCGGAACGACCCCGTCAGAGCAGCGTGAGAAGGAACGATCCAAGTCCGATGATGACGGCGGGGATGAGTGCGTTTCCAACCGCTACATCATGTGTCGCCGCAACGCCTTTCGCCAGGATGTAGACACTCCAGGCGGTCACAATGGTGAGCAACAGCAGGGGTAAGGCCCCAGTCCCACCGTCAATCGCTTCGAGGTCGCCGGCGAGCTGCTGAGGATCGGATCCGTCGAAAGAGTACTGCTGGACTTCCACGTACGCAATTCCCAACGTAAGCGGGGCGGTGATGACTTCCGGCGCATACGCCCATCCAGCAACACCGAGAGCGTCTGTGAACGATCCATCGCCGCCGGACAAAACGTGCATAATTCCCGCAACAATCAACCACCCGATGACGAAGAAGATCAGAGAGATGAACAACACGGGAACGAGCGCAGACATCGCTTCGCTTTCCAACCCTGCTGGAGCATTATCTATTTGGGAGAGCAACATTCGCATAACGGCGTAGACCATCACGACCGACATAACCGTATAAATCACGAACACTCCGGCGCCAGCAGAGAACGAATCATACCGGTCGGAGAAGTACCCCTCAGGATCGAGAAGAGGTGTCTTCGGTGCCATTACAGAGAATCGAGGAGAAAGCTCACGACTTCAGTCGTGGGAGTAGTCACTCACGATATACTTGCGCCACGGATGAGATTTGTTCAAGAGTGGAAAGAAACCGCTGCCAACTTATCACTGCCCGGATCGAAACGTGGACTGAAACGGATGGGAACGCAGGAGACTGAAATCGAGCGCACGGAGGAGGAAGAAGCGTCTTCCAAGTCCGAATCATCAACCACTGACGAAACATCCTCACAGAGTACCAGTAGCCGCAGAGGAACGGGTGAAGACACAGAGCGTCGCATCCTCAAGCAACCGGTCACCGGAACCGTTGAAGCGATCGAAAAAACGGTCGACAAGGGGAAAGAAAAAGTAACTCTCTCCGTTCGCGTCGACGGGGATGTTGAGGAGTTCACCCTGAAGTGGCCGTCAGCACCGAAGGACGCAACCACAGAGAACGAACTACTAGCACTGCTCGAAGCAAAGGACATCCCACCACACCGGTTAGCAGATCTGCGAGGGGAATCCGTGACCGTAGTTCGTGACGCTGACGGCATCTTTCAAATCGCCGTTCCGAACGATAACCCGCTCTCCCGCAGGTTACACCGATTGTTCGTCCCACTGTTCCGCTATCAACTGTTCGAGTACACGAGAGGGGGGTTGACCGGCCCGGAGAAGCTCAGACCCACATTACGGGGAAAAGCAACAATCCTTCTTTGCGGGTTCTCCCTCGGGTTGGCTATGACCGGTGCAGGGACTGCAACGGCCATCAACCCGCTCGAAGCTTTCGGCATCCTTCTCTCGGTCATAACCGGATTCCTTCTCGCAATGGGAATCGCAACTGCACTGGTCTTTGCCGTTCTCGTCCTCTTACATCGCGCGATGTTGCGCCTTCTCGAAATGTGAGCGCAACGCCCGGTAGAACATCGCGTCGCCGCGTTCAAACTTCGGTGTCTCGGATAACCCCGGCAACCTCAGCGAGTACGATTTTCGCCTTCACATCGAGCGGTGCATCGGAATCCGCGGGTGACTCGAACCCCGCAGCGCAGTCGTGTCCACCGCCACCGAGGGCGTTCGCAACGGTGAACGCGTGAGGGAAGTCATCGTGCGAGCGGAGACTGGCGGATCCGCTGGGTTTGGCGATCGCGACGAGGTCGGCGGCCTGCTCGCGGTAGCCTTCGGTGTAGAGGCGCCGTCCGACTTCACTGGTGTAGACATCGCCCATTGCGAGCGCGATCGTGACCGACTCGCCGTTGGCCGCTTCGACCTCGTGGAACTCGGCGTTCTCGACGGCGTAAGCGATCTTCGCCTCCTTGACGCCGGTTTGTGCCCGCAGTTCATCGCCAATCACGGGTAAGTCGACGAGTGCTTTCCCGTGGGCCGCCGCGAGGCGCTCGAACGTCCAGTCACCAAGGCCGAAGTGGGCATCGCCGTAGACGCCGTACTCGATGAACTTCGGATGATCATCCAACCAGAGGTCACGGACGCGAGCTGGCCCTTCAACCAACTCACGGAGGTAGTCCGGTGCGTCGGGATGATCGGTTTCCAGGACGATTTCGGCGGCGCACTTGGAATCGTCGTGGACGTATTCGTCGGCGGCCTCCATCGCCTCATCGAACGAGTTGTGATGGTCGCGGACGAGAACCGGATTCTCTCGGGAGAACTGCTTGACGTACTCGTCGAGGTTGGACTCGTTCGGGCCGAGGTCGGTGAAGTACACCGGAATGTCCGTCGCGTTGTTATCCTCGAGGATGTCGAGTACCTTTTCGAGGGTTTCGACCGGGTCAGGGTAGTAGCCACGGTGAGCAGCCGGAAGGGCGACCAGGCCGCCTGCGTACTCGTCGGAGAAGAGGGCTTTCATCGGCTCGGGATGCGTCTCGAAATCGGGGGTTTCGGTGGCCCCGAATTTGTGACGGAGAACAGCGGTCGCGGTACCGCCGTCGAGGTCGCCGGCGTCGCCGACGTTGACGGCCTCTACCTCAGGGCCGTCACCGTTCAACCGGTTGTGGAGCGTTTTGAGCGTCTTGTTGAGGACGGCATGGGGATTGGACGCCTGGCCGACGTACTGGTACTCGTCGTCGGGGAACGGATCCTTGCCATCGAGGACGGCCTCCTCAACGGTACACTGCGCTTCCTGGGGGAACTCAGCGGTCGTCATTCCTTTCCCGGATCTACTGTCCTATGCTGGATTAAGGGCGTTCATTGAACCACTGTCTCCCACAGTATTGTGAAGTGTGGTCAGGCGGATTCGGTCGCTAACCGACGAACACTTACGGTTAGGAGAGATAGTTTCGTTTCGATGCGCTCACGACGAAAGTTCATCGCAGCGGCAGCAAGTGCCGCAGCTCTGGGCCTCGCAGGTTGTACCGACGGTGGCCAAGAACCCGGCACGGATCCACGCGATGACGAGAACGGTTTGGAGGATGGAGACGATGATCCAACGGCAGGTGGAGCGTCGCCTGAGGTTGACTTCCTCTACACATACGAGGATGACGAATTGCAAATTGAACACGACATTGGAGACGAAATCGACGGTGACAGAATCGAAGTAACCTCGGCGGATGGGGAAGAACTCACCTTCACAGACCCCTTCGAGGACGAGGTCACCAGCGGGATGCAGGCGACCGTGGATGTGTCCAGTCTCGAAGAAGGAGACACCGTCCGTGTGCTTTACACGATGGATGATGGTTCCGTTGAAACGTTGGACGAACACGTCCTCGGAGAGGAGTAGTCGTCGGAAACTGTCGGTTCTGTTCGTTTCGGGACTTCTGAGCCCACTCACCGAAATCACAGAAAGGGAAAGTATTAAGTTAGTATGTGGCGTATGGTGTGATAACGATGACCCTGACCGAAGAACGCTACGCCCGCGCCAGAAAGCGCGCGTTGCGGGAAATTACCCGCACCATCGTCCACAATCCCAACCCGGACGAGTTCGGTGTGATCCATCTCGAAGACGTCGTCAACTGGTGGATCAACAAAAACTACGACCACACGTTCGGAATGTTCGACGCCGCAGAGGTCGCCGACACGGCAGACGTGAACGACGACGAGTACCTACACGTCACTCGGTACCGAGACGGGTTGGACGGCGGTGACCTGATCCGCACCATCGCCCGAGACACGGTAAGCCAAGACCTGTACGAGACCCTTCGAAGCTTCGATCAGCGAATCGAAGCGGCGGTTTCTATCCACGATACGCTTGACGCCATCCACGACCCGGCAGGAAAAGCCAACCCGTACCCGTCGGAAGTCGTCAACGATGTCTACGAGTGGGCCGACGGGCGGACGTTCCACGACCTCTCTCCCGCCGACGAAGCGTTGGACGTAGATGACTCCTTCAGACGTCTGTTCAACGAAGCGCACGTACGCCGGTTCGAACCGATTGAGGTGATGGATTTCGATCACTCCGAAACCCACCTCGTCAGCACGCCGGTCATCCCCGTCCTCTTGGACTACCTGGCCACCAAGCGACCGGAGTCCTTCGTTGAGTGCGACCTTCGCTTCGAGTGACGAACCGCCGACTGAACACACATCACCCAACCACCAACCTATGACCCGAATTCACCGCACCATCGAAACGCTCGACGGGATGATCGTTCCCGGAGAAGACCGCATCGACACCATCGACGACACCCTCACCGCCGATACCCTCGTTGAAAGCGGCCTGGAGGATCTCGACGAACAGTCGCTCCTCTCCATCCCCGCCGACGAAGTAGACGAACTGGCCGACCGCATCGAGGAGTTGTCCGACCGCGATCTCCAGGTCGTCGCTGAGATCGGCGAACGCGTCCACGACGACTTCGGCCTCATCTCCGACCGCGAAGATTCGAACAAAGCCGGGGATTTCTGGTGGACGTGCCGTTACGCGGCGCGGAAAGAGTGGTTCGACCGCCACGGACGCGAGTTCGGCGCGCCCGCCCCGACCTACGAGGGCGAAGAGGGCGTTCCGTCCGCCGTCGGTGTCGTCAGCACGCGTATCCTCTCCGATTGGGTCGTCGAAATGTTCATCACCGACCCAAGCGCCAACCCGCAATACGAGGTTCCCGGCGAAGTGGTAGCGGAGGCTACCGAACGGTTCCGCATCGATAACGTCGATCCGGTCGGTTTCCGATCGACGCTGTACAACGAACTTGCGTGGGAACTCGAGGGGATGGGCGAACACGAAGGGAAACGGTTCGCCATCGCCCCGATCGAAAAAGGCGAAAACCTCACGATGTGGGTCTGGGACGACTTCGCCGAAGAATGGTCGAACGCCCGCGGAGTCATCTCGATGCGGACGTGGCCCGACAAGTGGGCGTGGGAACTCGACCAACCGAAACCGCTCTGACCCCGTGACGGTCGTCTCAATCGTCGTCAATGGTGAGAGTCGTCCCACCGTCTACGAGTCCGGGGAAGCACGCCAACGCTCCCTCGGGCGTGCCCGAAGGAGTTGAACGAGGCATTTCATCGGATTCGTTCACGCTGTTCGTTGAACGAGAATCGTGTTCGCGTTCGTTCACGGCAGGACGTACGTCAGGAACACACAAGTTGGTATCTCCTGCGAGAAAGAGTCACTCGAGTCAATCACGAGCCCCCGCGACACGACCGTGACGATTACTCGTCGTCGCCGGTGACCACAACCGCCTCACCGTCGGCTTGGGCGGGCGTGGCACGCTCATCGTCACTCTCCACCTCACCGAAGAACGGCGACCATTGCGTCTGCGTCTGGTCGCAGTTGTCGCGCTCCCAGGCGGGCCGCCAGTCATCGTTGTACTCGAACTCCTCGTCGGTGTACCGGGCGGTCATCCGAGCGTAGATGGTGAGCCAGTACATCCCGTATCCGTCTTCGGGGCCACCCATGAACTTGGCGTACGCCTTTCTCCCGTGTTCGGGATCCTCCGGGATGAGATGCTCCTTGGCGGGAGCGTCATCCCAGTGGGGCGGGTGGCAGTGGCCGGCGTCGAACCGGGCGATGAAACCGGGGTCGCCGTTTGTCGGGCCGAGTTCGAGGTGGCAGTTGCAACCGTCGCAGAACGCACCCTCGGCGGGGATGAGCGTCCACTCTTTCTCCCCACAGACCGGGCAGACGACGGCGTCGAACGCGCCGGGGTAACGGACATCGACGGTAACGTGGTCGCTTTCCAGCATAGGTCTGACTCGAACATCAACACTAACAGACTTAAAACTTGTGCTTAATGTGGTGTGGGTGTCGGCAGTCGACATCCACAGGCCCGAGTGAACCCACCCGAGACCCGTGGCCCATCAGCGTCGGAGTCAAAGAAGAAAGACGGCGAATACCACCAACACAGTCACAGTCACAGAGAACTGGATAATCTTCGACGCCAGCATCCCAACAAGCGTAATCGCCGCCGCCCTCGCAGCGTCGCGTCGCGGCCCCACTCGCACCATCGCCACGTAAATGACGAGCGGAAAGACGACGAAAAACGCCAACGGCGTGAGGACGAACGCCGCAGCGACTCCGATCACGAACGCAAAGAACGAGAGTTTTGCACTGGCACCCCCGGTTTTGGCGGCAACCATTCCCCCCACTATGTCGAACACCGCCGCTACAACTGTCACCGCGATAAGTACGAGCAACAACGTCTCCCCGACATCAGCTCCTGTTCCAAACAACCAGTAGAAGGTGAGTCCCGCCGCCGAGGCCAATGCGCCGGGAAACCCTGGGAAGACACTCAACGCAACGCCGGCGAGCAACAAGACGAGGGCCGTGACAACGTAGACATCGAACGCCAGGGCTTCGAACGCCATCACCGCAACCGTAAGCGATGAGCGAGGATGAAAATACGGGGATTGCAGGTCTCGAAGAGAATCCGTGGTCAGTCGTCGTCTGCGACGAGTTCGGAGTCTTCTTTGAACAGACGGCTGTCGACGTTTTTGGCGACGCTCGATGACGTGCGTGGACTGATTCCGGCACGTTCAAGTTCGCGTTTGAGTGCCGATTGTGCCGCCGTGGACTGGTTCTCACGGCGCAACACCTCAAGGTGTTCGGAGATAATCGGTCGGACAGCACCTGGGGCGGGCAGTTCGTGCTCCTCGGATTCGGCGACCGCGCTGACGAACGGTTCGTACAGTGCGGGGATGGACGGTGTGACCTCATCGTAGTCGACATCTCTGCCGGTAAGGTCGTAGAGGATGTCGCTGTACTCATCGTACACCACCTCGTCCTTGACCTTTCGCCACTGCGTGTCGTTTCCGTGGTGAGGTTCGTACTGCCCTGGCTCGGCGGAATCGTGACTGACGGTGTTGTACTCGATTTGGAGGGCGGTAGCCACTTCCGTGGCGAGGTGTTCGATCACTTCTTCCCGGTCAGGCTCCTCTCCGCGGGCTGCGGCAAGGTAGTCAGCACGTTCCTCCAGAATAGGGACGAAGTGCGCTTCGGGGAGTTCCACCTGAAGGGTTACGTTCGGGTAGTCAGCGTCTGGATCATCTACATCGTAGTCGGCGACGTCGAGACTGGATAGGATCTGCCACAACTGCCGGTCGTACCAGAACCGGTCGCGATCGATCATATGCGACCGTTGCCGGCGGTCGGCGTTAAACGCGTTGGCGCGGGGGAGACGAGCAGCATCACTGTTGAGTGGATCTACTGCTTGAAAAGACGAACGGAACCGGTCACCCGACGGTGATAATTTCGTAGCCTCGGTCGGCGAGCGCGACGATTTCGGGAGCGTGTTCGTCCTCATCACTGAGGAGTTCGACGCCCGCAGTCTCACACGCTTCTGCGGCATCGAACGCGTAGGCGCAGAATCCGCACGCACCTGCGAGGACGCCACGGTTCTGCACCTGCGTCCAGTAGTCACTGAGCGGGTGATCCGGGTTCTCGTTGAAAGTTCCTGCCCACTTCGTTGCAGTGCCGTCAAGGAACAACTGTACCTCATAACCGGCCTCGTCCAGTTCGATTGCGTACTGGAAGGCGTTGGCCGACGGCCCGGGTTGATCCGGGTTCGAATTCATGATAACGGCGTACTTGTCGGGCGAGTCGTCTTCGCTTGACCCGCCGAGGAGTCCGTCTAGTAGACCCATTACAACCGCCACTTATACTTTAATTCTGATAAGTTTTTACGCGATAGGATCACTCGCAATAGTCTAGACGGGGCGCTTCGGTGTGCGAGCGCCCCAATCTCCAAAACCGTTTTTCGGATTGTCGTCGAATCCCTCCCTATGGAACAGTCCACAGACGGGGAAGGATCTGACTTCTCCGCTTCATTTTCCCTCTTTCACAAGTGGGGTGTCTTCGGGCTGATCGTCGTCATTGCGTCGCTCGGAGCGGGTTCCGTCGCCCCAATCGCTGGCGCGACGGTACTCGTCATTGGATACATAGCCGCCATCCTCCTCGGATACCGAGACTGGCGAGCTATCCAAGACACCGTTGACGCGATCGAAGACGCAGCTGATGGTGAGTACCACCATTCCCTTGACCCGACTATGAACGGGGAACTCGGAGAGATGCACAAGGCCGCAGACGAACTCATCGATAGAACTCGACGAGTGGACGAGCGATTCGTCCGCTACCAGCGTGACATCGAGCGAAACCTCACCGAGTTCTCGAAAATAGCTGATGAATCCGGGAGAAAAGGTCGCCTTGACCGGAGGCTGAACCCCAACACGGAGATTGACGCTATCGACGAGTTCGCCGGCTCGTTCAACGATATGATGAATCAGATGCAAGGCTACATCGCTAAGGCGAAAGAATTCGCTCACGAGGTCAGCGACTCTTCGGAGGATGTCGAGGCGGCGACCGACGAGGTTCGAGAGGCCAGCGCACAAGTCACTGACGCGACTCAGGAGATCGCCCACGGCGCCGCCCAACAGAAGGCGCAATTGAACCATTCGGCGAAGGACATCACGCAACTTTCAGCCACCATCCAAGAAGTGAGTGCGTCCGTTGACACGCTCACACAAACGGCGGATAAGTCCGAAGAGATCAGTCGCCAAGGCCGCGAGGACGCTCAGGGAGCAGCTCACTCGCTCCACCTCATCGAAGAGCGCACCGAAGAAGCCGAGGCCGCTGTGAAGGATCTCAACGAGCAGATGCAGGAAATTGGTGACATCGTCGGTGTCATTGGACAGATTGCCGAGCAGACGAATATGCTGGCGATCAACGCCGGTATCGAGGCCAGCCGTGCCGGCGAAGCGGGTGAAGGATTCGGCGTCGTTGCTGACGAGGTCAAGAGCCTCGCCGACGAGACCGCCGACCGTGCCGCGGAGATCGAAGAAACATTGGAGGAACTGAACGAGCAGACCGACGAGACGGTGGAGAAGATGAACGCCACCCGCCGTCAGGTAGACAAAGGAACGGAAACCATCGAGGACGCGCTGTCCGCCCTGGACAGCATCGCACAGCAGGTCGAACGTCAGAACGCCGTCATCGAGGAGATTGACTCGGCCACGACCCAACAGTCCGAACGGGCACAGAACATCACGGAGAAGGTCGACGACATTACTGGCATTGCAGACGAGACGGCATCCCAAACTGAAGGCGTTGCATCCGCCGCGGAGGAACAGCAAGCGTCGCTCAACTCGGTGCGCTCCGGTGTCAGTGAGCTGAGTGAACGGGCTGACGAGATGGTCACCCAGATTGAAGGCTTCAAGCTCGAAGAAGAATTGGAAGTCAATGTTGAGGCAGAAGGGGAACTCGAAGCCGCGGAAATCAAAGAAAGGGAGACTGTCGATAAGGGAGTCGACCACGAGGACGTGTGGAATCAACTGGGGGAAGAAACCGAGTAAACCAGTAGTATTAAGTTGGGCTATCTGTTCTATTCTGACATACCCTATGACCCAGACTGCCGACGGTGACGAGGAGGCCACCGAAGCGTACCGACTCGTCCACCTTATGGCGAAACACGCCCCGCTCCTTGAACGATATATGCACGGCGACTACCAAGCCGTCGGGGAAGAAGGTGAGTATGGCCGTGTCGACCCCGACACGGGAGCGGAGTACCGCGTTCTCGTCGGGGATGACAACTCCTACAACCGCGACTACAAGGTCGCCGGCGTCTACCCAAAGACGATGTTCGTCTACGGCGCCGACGCCAAAGGGAACGCCGTCGATCACGACGCCACAAAGGAGGCCCTCATCGAGAACGATCTGTGGATGGATGCGTTCACGCCCGTCATTCTCCCGAAAGGAGTCGAACACGGCGAAGTCACCTGGTGGTACGGGTTCCAGGTCAGGCCGCCAGGCTGTGCGCCGCCCTCGATGAAGCGGTACGCCGAACGCGTCGAGCGTCGGATCGGCGAAGACAACGTCTTCCACCTTCACGAAACCGTCGAAGCGTACGTCGGCTCGCTCGACGAGTGAAGGCGGAACGGGAACTGTTGACTCCAGCGAGTAACTGGACTTCACCGCGCAGCCAGCGGTCGCGCCCAACAGTAAGAGTCGCCACAGTACGGGCAATCCACGAGAAGCATGAAAGGCCACTTGTCAATCAACGGCCCGTTCGTCCGCTCGCTGATCGCCAAGCTCCCCGGTTCGATACAGACGAAACACCCGCAGTCAAGTTCGTATCCATCACCCGACGTGTCGAGCGTAATCGGCATTCTCAGTCCCGCTCCGACCCTTTCAGGGATTCATTCCTTTCGCCGATGGTTTCGTAGGCGAACGCTTTCCGTTCGTGTTCAAGCCACTGTTCGTACTTCCGGCGAAACCACCGACGGAGCATACACCATCGTTGCAGTCGCTCCGACTTGTATCTTCGACCCGTCAGTGAAGTCATTTCCACCCGATGCAGGCGATTCGATCCGTTTCCTCATCCACTTCTTCCTCACTGAATCCGTCTCGGAACTCCCACTCACTGAACCCAGCATTCTCGAACAGCAACTCGATTTGCTGTTTCGGCAGAAACGCCAACTCGAACGATGTCTGCCAGACGACGGTCGGCTGTTCCGCCGCCAGGTCGAACACGCGGTTGTGCATCCGCACCTCCTGCTCGACCGGATCCACGAGTTCCGACCAGGTCTCCCAACGGTAGGTTCTCCCGTCTCGTCGGAACTCGACCGAGTCAATATTTCCGTACTCGTTGGCGACCTTGTTGAAATCCGGAACGAACGTGTCGAACGCGAACGCACCGCCGTCAGAGAGGTGGTTGTGAGCGTTCTCGAACAATTTCTTCTGATGTTCGAGCGTCCGGAAGTGAGCAATGGCGGTGAAGGGGATGTAGATCAGACCGTACTCGTGGGGATAGGAGAGCGTGGCTGCGTCGCCGTGGAACAGTGTCGGCGAAAGGTCATCCCCGGCCTTCTCTCGCAACCGGTCAAGCATTCCCTCCGAAATGTCCGCCCCGTGGACATCGTGACCCGCCTCGAGGAAGGGGATGAGAAGGCGGCCCGTGCCGCAAGCGATCTCCAACGCGGGTTCTTCGGATTGGTCAACCAGGTCGCAATAGAACGCTTCGTCTTCGCTCTCCGCAAACTTCTCGTGGTACTGTTCGTCGTAGTACTCGGCCCACTGCTCGAAGTCGTTCACGCCCGCCTTCTCAACCGGATCGCTCACGGACGACTCAGAGCTTCGTGGGGCATCGTCTTCCATACCGTAGCAATCGCCTTTGAAGACGGAAAATCGTTTCAACGGATGCTGCCCATCGGCGTACCGCCCGGAGAGTCGAACTCGATGTCGTGCCACTCGTCCCCGACTCGGACGGCGAACCTGCCGGGGATATCCGCCACAATCTCTTCGATAGCGTCCAACCGGACATCGGCATCAATTCCGGTTCCCGACGCTGCGACCGTCAACCCCGCAAGTTCGTCGGCGACCATCGCGTATCCCGCAGGCGTGAGGTACAGTTCGTAGTCGTTCTTGGCTTCGTCCGTCGCGATCTGATCCCACTCATCTGGGATGCGTTTCAGCGGCCTGCCGCGCTCAACCTTCCCTCGCCGAGCATCAATCTCCGCAGACAGTTCGACCTGAAGGTGTTCGAGGTCGGCGAGATCGACGTCCTCAATGTTCTCGACAAGTGCGTTCGCAGCCTCACGTCCGTCCATTACCCGTTGGTCGGAACTGCTCGACAATATGCTTTGGCGCACCTGCCGCGCGCTCGTCGATGGTGGACGATTCCCGTCCATAACGCGCCCCCTGTCCCGTCGGGGGCTTGGAGGGTGCTGAACCCGTTCATACGGTTGTTCCTTCGGTACGCGATTAACGTGAACGAGGACGGGGACGTGCTGGAGACCTTGCGCGAGGAGTTCGCCGAAATCGAATGCTCCGACCGCCAGCGCAAGGGCTTATACAACCCATTTCGTTACTCCAACCACGCCACGAATGAACCTTCGACAAGGGAGTGCAACGGAACGCGCTACGCTGACGATCGGTGAGGTGATTGTCCACTTTATGGTCGTCTCCTCTGCATTTCTGCTTTCGCTGATGTTTATGTTGGTCTTCATTTTCGGCAACATCACCGTCTTATCGTTCGTTGGTTCGCTGATCGGTTCCCACGGACATTATTGGGAAGCGTTTTTCCTGATTATCGTCGTCATCGCTACTGCAATCGGTCTTCGTGCCTCTTTAGCTGAAACCTCACACGAAGACGAGCCGTAGGACAGGCTCCACCGCTGACGGAATCGGTATCGTTCAGTCGTCGAGTTCGTCGGGATCCGCCGAGCGTGGGATGTGTCGTGGCATCTTCTCAACGAACCCCTCCGGGAATCCGTCGTTCTCACCGACGCGCCATTCGAACCAGTAGAATTGGTTGTCGTCCCACTCCTGTCGTTTCCATTCCTCCTTGTACACCATCAAGAGTGTGCGCTCCGGGGAGCGACTGTGCCCCAGCAAATCGTACGTGTCCTCCGAAGCGTGGTCATCACCGTCACTCATCATCTCTCGGTGACGGATGATGTCCCCACCGTCAGTGATGTGCAAGTGGTCGGTTGAGTAGTGATCGCGCTCCTCGTCGCCGACGACGACCGTTGGCTCCGACGAGTCGGAGATATGTTCACGGTAAATCTCTATCGTCCCGAGGCGGGTCGCCGCAACTTCGAGGGCGGCGTAGGCCTCTTCGCTAATCTCGAACGTCTTCAAGTGGTGGTGGTAATCGTACTGCTGCATTGCGACCGGACGAAGGTTCCCACCACTCCTTTAAATGGGGTCATATCGACAGTGGGATGCTTTTCACCGAGCGAAAGATCGCTCTGAGCGAAGGATTTCGACATCGAAGTACTCAAACATTGATTGTGAGCGTATCTCCGAACCGGCAGCCACCTGTCGCTGCACCGGAAACACGGCCTAAAACGCTTCACCCGACACTCTACCCGAGTTTGAGATGTGACCGGCGGTGAAACAGACGAACAGTCTCTTCCGTGACACTTTCGACTTTCAACATCTTGGCAGAAGCTTCGAGGTCGTCGGTAACGGTGCTTTTGTCCGGTCGGTCGCTACTTCCGCGCGAAGAATGGACAGCAGTCTTTCCCCCGGAGAGGCGTGTCGATGCGCCGCTGAGGCTTTGGCCGTGGAGGATCCTGGAACGCTCTGCGTCGTCATCCATCCCGAAGCCGAAAACGAAAGCGGCGAACAGGTCGAAGCGGCCGCAATGGTCGCCGACAATGAGAAGCAGTGGGCGTGGAATGCAACTACCGAAGTGAATTCGAAGGCCTTCTCGCGTTCCCGGTTCGGTGAGTCACCTGCCCACTCACTTGACGCGGCTCCACAGTCCATCACAGAAGAGCCGTTTCGCGGCGGTATCACACGGAGAGCATCCGCATCATCGATGTACGAGGCTATCTGGGCGGCCGCGAGTTCGACCGGTCGAGAACCGGACATTGCGTCCGTACCGGTGAAAACAGTCGAGTTGGACGACGAATTGGTCAAGACTGCTACGGAGTACCGAGAGCGCGTCACCGACGAAGCCGAGCCACCAATCACCGTCGTCGACATCCACCAGTACACGCCCGCCGCCCCAGCCCAATGGTACGCCGTCAGTGAGGAGGGTGCCCCGATTTACATCCGGTACCGCGGCGGCCTCTTCCAGGCTCGCGCCGGCGGTCGACGAGGCGTCGACGCGGACAACGTGTACGAAGACGAGTTCGGCGGGCAGTGGGCTGGTGCGATGGCGACGGAAGAACTGGACGACGTGATTCCCGCAGACGTAATGGAGTTCGACTTCGACCTCGGCGAAGTTGATGACTTCTATACCGACGTAGAAACGGGCACAGCGGCGGAACCGTGGGAGTTCACCGAAGAGGATGAAGGGTACGACCCCGACGACGAGTTCGCGTCTATGTGCCGCAGGCACGCCCGTACTGCCGCGAAGTTCACCGGGATGTGTGCCGGCGCAATCGCCGCCGATGCGTACCGGCACGCTCACCCGATGGACATCGAACCATCCGTCACCGTTGACCGATCCGAACTCCGCGCTCGGCGGGAACTGTTGGAAGTGGTACGCGACAGTTTCCGCGAGGCCGCAGAAGTGGTCGATGAGGACGGCGATTACGCGACCGCAGAGGAGTACCTGTCTGGTCTGGCCTCTCTCGTAGATGAAGTGGATGCAAATCGGTTCGGAACGGGCATTCCGACTACCGAATCGTGGATTGGAGCCCGAGATCAGATCGGTATCGCCGACAACCAGTTCCGTGGGTTGTTCTCTCGCGTCGGTGAACTAAGCGAGAGGGCGGCAGCCTTCGCAGAAGAATGAACGCTCTCCGGGCACGTTTCAAACCCCAGCGTGCAAAACGTTGATTGGCGGCGTTCGGCAACATCCCGGCCCAATCAATGACAGTGCCCGACGAGCAGGTGCTGGATGCGCTTGACCGCGCGGAACAGCGTTGCCTTCTCGCGTTAACCTTGCAAGGATTGGCACGGAATCCGTGGGTGGAGACGCTCCCACGGGCCGAAATGGTGTCGCTACTCCTTGACCGGTTTGACGCAGACGAACTCGACGGAATCGATCCCGAGGATGTTCGAGAAACGAATCGGGAGTTCGTCCGTGCATACACGGTTGAGCGACCCACGCCGAACGGAAGGGAGTACCAAGAACACCTCGACGAGTGGGACATCGAACTTTCGGAAGAGCGAGTTGAAGAGTTGGAGCAACTGGTGCCATCGAGGTGAGCTACTGGTTCCTCACTCCCCGTCAATCCTCGATGAGTACCGCGTCAATGATGTTCGATCGGATCTCCAGACGTCTCCTGATGTCTTCCGTGGTCGGATCATCCCACACTTCGCCACCCTCGCCGTCGGGGTCAACCCGAGTCACCGGTGCTTCGCTGACATCCGAAAACAGCTCCTCAATCTTCGCCGCCAGATCAGGGTCATCGACGTGTACCTCGAGGTCGTACGGGTCGAGAGTGATAGATGCGAGCTTCGTGCCGGTTTTGGTGTCGATAAGAGCGTACATCGTCAGTCAAATCTGAACTCGGCTCCCGCGTTCTCGAGTTCCGCGTTGAGTTGTTTTTTCATTCCCGAATCAATCTCCCAGACCTGTCGATACGCTTCGAGCAACCCAGGGTGGTGATTCACCAGCGACTCCGCAGCGTTGCGTTGGTTCCCTTCACCCATACCTCCCTGTAAAACCTCGAAGGTACGGGCTGCGGTTTCGTGGGCCGATTGAACGCTGTACGAACCCGTAATGTTTGTCTTGTCGACGGCCCGCTGACCGCCTTCTCTCCCCGCAGCGGCCTGCTTGTACCACGCACGGTTCGATTCGCGAGCGAGCGTTTCAATCGCCTCGGTAGGATCTGACATCTCACCACTTCCCAGGTGAGCATCCGGGTCTGCACTTCCCAACCCCCAGTCGGAAGCAGAATCTCGCTTCCCTTCAATTTCGGGGAGTGATCCGCGTGTAGCCTGCATATCGGCTGTTTCTATCGTTCCATCGCCACGGACGCGTGCCTGGTATTCGGTTCCCTCCCACGACTCGAGGGTTATCGTCTTCGGAGAAACCGGTGATTCGGGAAACTGTTCGGAGACCTCAGTTACCTTGTACTCAGGGCGGGTCGAGGGAAGGGATGAAGACAGGTTTCTGTTCTCCCGTATCGGTTGGTCGAACCGAACGAGAGTTCCTTCACCCAGGTCGTTATGTGCCCAGTGTTCTCGAGGATCGTCCGATTCGGAAATGCGGTCGAAGTCGTTTGATTCGTACGTTGCTCCGAACGAGTCGTCTACATCGGATTGCCATTCGTTTCGCCCGAGAGAGTGAGCGTCTTTTCCAGCGTCGCTCGCCTCGTTGCGAGTGCCGCGAGGGTGAGAGATTGAACCAACCGCGACCGGGTCGACGTGTTCGTCGTCCCAACCGAAGGCGGGATAGTCGTCCGTCCGATTACCGTTCACCGCATACCCTGCTCCGCCGTACCCATATGCCTTCAGGACACCGTGTCCAACCTCGTGCTTGATCGCATCCTCGCTGGTGCCACGCATCCGGACGAAGAAACGTGGATCCATATGCTCGCCGTCAATCTCACCGCATTCCGGTCTGCCGTCGGCCACGTACAGACACGAACCGATGACATCCTCTGCCAGTTGCGGATCCTTTGCGTCGGCGAGCATATCCGCTTGAGCGTCGATGACGGCTTGACGCGTTTCCTCGTCGGCGGCCACATCGTCGTACTGTTCCGGTATCTCCGTGGGGATATGGTCTTCGAGTGCGTTCCGTATCTCCTCAACCCGAGCGTCGCGATCGTCAGGCCACGAGAGCGAAATGTCGGGACGTGAGTGGTAATCGGATTGGCGTACGGCTCCGATGTCGGACTCAACCAACTCCTGGTACGAGTTTTCGCCGGTGCGGATTTGGAGGTGCGTTTCACCGTTCGGCCCTTCCGTGACCCCTTCAACTTCGCCGTGAATGAGGTCACCGTCTTCATTTCGGATGGCGACGATCTGCCCTGGTTCGAGCTCGTCAAGGTCGAGTTCCTCACCTTCGGGTGGAAGTACGTGTCCAGGGATGTCTCCCTCCTGGGCTTCTTCCACGGCTTCGTCAACCGTTTGCTGGGCGGTTTCGTCCTCCACGGCCCTCTCTGCATACTCCTCTTGGCGTGCTGAAGCGTCAGCACCGTCTCCGCCGGTTCGGTGACGCATCTTGCCCGTGTAGCTGGACTCGTCGTCTCGGCCGCCCATCGATGGTTCAAGATCTGAGCGGCGCGGGCCTGAACCTTTCCCGACTCCAAAAGAACCACAAGTATTAAGTTGGTAGGTGGGGTATCGGTAGACGAACCTATGAGTCAGACCGCTACCGACGGGCGAACAAAGATGCCCGACCGGATCAAACCGAAGATTCCGATGTACCGACGGTGGCCGCCAGAGGTACGCGTCGACGAGAAGCAAGGCGGTGAATGGGAGAAGAACAACTACACCCTGATGGAACTGCCCGACGAAGCGGCGCGAGCGTTCCTCCAGTTCAACGGCGTCCCCCAGGAGATTCGGCAGATGGACAGCCACCCGCTCATCCCTGGCGACCCGTCCGACTACCCCAAATTCGACGAGGGGAGCAAAGATACGGTCTGGATGTGCCGCGAGTGCGCCGATCGCGACGACGAGTACGGCAATCTCGGCTACCTCAGCCAGCAAGACGCCTGCAAGATCACCGAGTACCGCGACCCGTCCTGTTCGCACACCTACGAAGTCGAACACGGGATGGGAGGTGGCACCAGTACCGTCGACTCTCCCGAGTCCTGGCGGGTCTACATCCACCTGAACGGCGAACGCCGCGCCCCCACCAGCACCGACCCGGAACGCACCCTCGTCGTCCGCGACCACGGTGACGAATACGACCACGGCAACCCCGAAGCCGAAACCGTCGTGGGAATCCCGAACGCCGGCGGAACGATCCGCGCCGAGACCGGCGGTAAGGAGTGGGAGGCCGACGTTACCCACCGCGACGACGGAACCGTCGAGGCCGAGTGGCGGCGCGAGACGCCCGATGGTGAGTGCCTCGAGGCGACCGCCGACACCCGAATCGATGATCGTGAGTGCAGTGGCTCGTCGTTCAAGAAGGTCTACCCGCGCGGGATGGCGGTCGACGAAGACGACTACGTTGACGTGGCGGCTCTTGACGCTGACGCGGTGCCGAACCACCCGAGCCACCTCGGACGGATCAGGAACAACGTCTCTCGTGGCCTCTCGGGCACTCAGATGGTAGAGGAGGTCGCGGAGGCCATCGAGGAGTTCTACCGCGAACACGGGCGTCAGTAGCCCGCTCTCGCGCCCTCAATTCTCCTCTCCGTCGACCACCAGGTCGAACGACCGGCTCCAGGCCATCACTCCACCTGCCAAACTCTCAATCCGCGCGTCGGCGCACCCCTTGTACGCCGAGAGAAGCCGTGCCGCTCGCTTGCTCGCCCGACCGCGACGACAGACGAACACAATCCGGTTCTCCCCATCGAACTCGTCGACTCTACCGGAGAGTTCACTCATCGGTACGTTTTCACTCCCCGGAACGCACCCTTCGGCAAAGCGATTGTTCGGACGGACATCCACGACACGAACGCACTCATCGGCATCAAGAAGCTCCCGCAACTCGTTTGGAGTGACTTCTTCGTCCACGGTGGGCCGTTATCACCCACCTGGATTAAGACGAGGGGTCAGTCGGTGGCGGTCGTCCCGACGGGGCTGAGTGAAGCGTTCGAGTGTTTGTCCGCAGCCCAATCTCTCGCAATTGCCATCGACACC
>LKMJ01001086.1_pt1 | contig 23237 bp, 18 predicted proteins | sample 643391 | NCBI WGS metagenome assembly LKMJ01 (sample SAMN04112250, study PRJNA286221) | soda lake metagenome | biome: soda lake; feature: Kulunda Steppe; material: water; isolation source: sample PL-Br10 brine of Picturesque Lake | place: Russia: Kulunda steppe | collected 2010-07
GACGTACAGGACGTTCAGGGCGCCAGCGGGATGGACTGCCCGCAACTGCAAGATAGCTGAAGGGGGCTCCGGCGTGGACCAGGATCCGCTGACCACTGCGTTTCACCGGGACTTCGACCTGTTCGAGCCCCTTGATGCCGCTGCTCTGAGAGCGGTCTTTCGCCTGCGCTACGAGGTCTACTGCCGCGAATTCCACTTTGAACGCGAGGAGGACTGCCCGGAGGAACAGGAAATCGACGAGTATGATGCGGACTCCTGGCACTGCGTCCTGCAACACCGTTCCAGCAGGACCGCTGCCGGGTGTGTGCGCATTGTCCCCGCCAGTGGCAGAGGTTCCCACACCGAGCTCCCGATGGAGAAATACTGTCGGGGCAGTTTCCTGGATGTTCCCGAGCGTCCGGATCGTCTGGATCGCGGCCTGGTCTGTGAGGTCTCGCGCCTGGCTGTACACGGCCGGTTCCGACGCCGTCGTGGGGAGGCGGCAACCCCGCGGGGGGACGTGCACACCCGGCAGATCGCGGCGGAGCAGTACCGCTCTTTCCCCATGCTTGCGCTCGGGCTTTTCATGGGCGCCACCGCGATGGCGACGCTGCACGGCAAGGAGCATGCCTTTGCCATGATGGAACCGTCCCTGGCGCGCATCCTGCGACGCACCGGGCTGCCCATGGCACAAGTGGGCAGGCTGCAGGAATACCATGGCCGGCGGGCTGCCTTTTACATTCACCGCGAGACGGCCAGCGAAGGCATCGAACGCTCGGAATTTCTGCGAGACCTGTATCACCACGCCTATGACATCTTCACCGGGAACATGGAGCCTCCGGCGGATCGGGTGTCGCGGGTCCGGGCTGCCTGATGTCCGGGTTCGATTACAACGTCGCCTTCGTTCGCACGATCGGCTGGGTGACCCGGACCGAACTGGAGCGCCTGCGCAACGCCCGGATCGCCATCGCGGGGCTGGGGGGCGTGGGCGGCAGCCATCTGCTGACCCTCGCCCGGCTGGGTGTCGGGCATTTCCACATCGCCGACTTCGACCACTTCGAGTTGCACAACATGAACCGCCAGGCCGGGGCGAGCATGTCGCGAATGGGCTGGCCCAAAGTGGACGCGTTGCGGGACCTGGCGCTGGACATCAATCCGCAACTGGAGATCCGCAGCTTTCCGGAAGGTGTCCATACCGGCAACCTGGATGCGTTCCTTCAGGGGATCGACGTCTATGTCGACGGACTCGATTTCTTCGCCTTCCAGATTCGCCGCGAAGTCTTCGCCGCCTGTGATCGCATGGGCATCCCTGCCGTGACCGTGGCACCGCTCGGCTTCGGAGCTGCGCTGCTTAATTTTCGTCCCGGGGGCATGAGCTTTGATCGTTATTTCGATCTGCGCGATGACCTGTCCGACACCGAGCTGTCGATACGCTTCATGGTGGGTCTGGCGCCGGCGATGCTGCACACGGGCTACCTGGTCGACCCCGACGCGGTGGACTTCGAGGCCCGGCGCGGGCCCTCGACGCCGATGGCGTGCGAGCTGTGTGCCGGGGTCATGGGGACCGAAGTCCTGAAAACCCTGCTGGGCCGCGGTAGAAGCACCTGGGTCCCGCGCGGGGTGCACTATGATGCCTATCGTCAGCGCCTGGCACGGACCTGGCGACCGGGTGGCAACCGCAATCCGGTCCAGCGACTGCTGATTCATTTCGCGCGCCGCCGGCTCGCTCGACTGCAGCGACGGCGCGCGACCGCTTCACCTTCGGGAACGGGGTAACCGCATGCAACGAATGAAAACGAACCTCATGGCCCTTGGCATGCTGGCCGTCGGACCGGTACTCGCCCCGGTGGCCGCGGCCGACGACGCGGGCCGCGAACTGGCAGAGGCCGTCCACGAGCGGCCCGAAGGCAACGACGTCGTGACCCGGGGAACCATGACCCTGACCGGGGAGGGCCGCCGCGAGCGCGTGCGCGAGAGCTATGAATACCGCCTGGATGGCGATGAGCCCGGCGAGAGCTGGAACCTCATTCGCTTCACCTCGCCCGGGAACATCGCCGATACCGCCCTGCTGATTCACAACCACCCCGGTGGCGATGTGGACCAGTGGCTGTACCTGCCCGCAACGCAGCGTGAGCGCCGGGTCTCCGGCGAGAACCGGGGCGGGAGTTTCGTTCAGTCCGAGTTGTATTTCGAGGATCTCGAAGACCGCGAGCCGCACAAGGATGATCATCGGATCCTGGGTCAGGACACGTTCCAGGAAGTCGAGGTCACGATCCTGGAAAGCGTGCCGGTCGATCCCGGCAACTCGACCTACAGCAAGCGCGTGAGCTGGATACACGAAGAGACCCTGATCCCGCTGCGCATTGACCTGTACGAGGGCGGGGAAGAGCCGTCCAAACGCATGGAGGTTCAGGAAATGGAAGAAATCCAGGGCTACTGGACGGTCATGCGCAGCAGCATGACCGATCTCGACAGCGGCCGCATCACGATCCTCGGAGTTCAGGATGTGGTCTACGACAATGACCTGCCGCGTGACCTGTTCACCACGCGTGGTCTGGCGGATCCGCAGCGTGCGCGCCCCTATCGGCCCTGAACGGGCGCGGCCGCGCCGGCATCCGGGCCGGGCGGGGCTGTTCCTTGCCGTGCTGGGGGTCGTCGTGCCGCCAACGGCCGTCGGCGAGACGGCCGCGACGGAGGGTATGACGGAGAATCCGCCGGAAGAGGCCCCCGTCCGCTTTACCTTCGGAGTTCAGGGGGAGGCCGGAGACGCTGAAAGCGAGGCACCCGAACCGGACTCGCCCTGGCGGACACGGGTGGATGATGCGAACGTGGAGGCGGGGATCCTCGCGACCTCCGATCGTCCCGTGGATTTCACCCAGCATGGCCGTGCCGTGGTCTCCGCCGCCCGCCCTCTGGGGGAGGCCTGGGAACTGCGTCTGGGTGCGCGCGTCGATGCGCAGCTGCAGCAAGGCGGTGACTATCCGGGGGTCTCGCGGCTGAGGGCCGACTACGACGAGACCTACCTGCGTTATCGCGGGGACCGGACACGCTTCACGTTCGGGGCGCAGCAGATCCTCTGGGGGCGCGTCGACGAGATCCCGCCGACCGACCGCCTGAGCACGAAGGATCTGACTCGCTTCGGTCTGGATGACTATGCGGATCGGCGGCGCGCCAGCCCGGCGATCCGCGCGGAGTTTTTCCAGGGCGCCTGGCATGCGGATCTGGTGTTTCTCCCGCTGTTTCGCGAGGCCGAACTGCCGCACCGGGACAGCCTGTGGCACCCGGTGGATCGCAATCGCGGCGAACTGCTGGGCCTCCCGGCACAACCGGAGCTGGCCCCCTTCATTCGCCAGGCCGATGTCGACGATGATCTCTCCGGCAACGGGGGCGGGGGTATCCGTCTGGCGCGTGCCGGGCGCGGTGCCGATTTCGCCGTCACCCTGCAGCGGGCGCGTCACTCGGAACCCTATTATCGGTTTGACGAAGCAACACGCCAGGCGATCCTCGCCGGCATGCCTCCGCCGGAAGAGGCGACCCTGGAGGCCATCCATCCGCGAACCTGGGTCGCCGGGGGAGATATCGCCTTTGCCGCGGGGGCGTGGACCTGGCGCGCGGAGGCGGCCTGGCTGAGCGATGTTCCCGTGACTCGCGCGGACGATCTGCGCCAGGAAACGACCGAAGGCTTCGACTGGGTGATCGGTGTCGAGGGGTTCCCCGGCGATGGCGATTTCCGCATGACCACTCAGCTGACCGGGCAGCACCTGATGGGCGCCGGCGACGTGCTCGATGACACGGAGAGCTATTTCCTGACCGGCGAGTTCGAACTGCCGTTCGCGGGTCACGCGTGGAACGCGCGGCTGCGGTACTCGCTGGGACTGAACCGGCGCGACGTCTACCTGCATCCGGAACTGGCATGGACCGCCCGCGAGCCCATGGAGTTCTTCATCGGCGCTCACTGGCTGGACGGCGCGGACGGAACCGCCGGTGACTTCTATCGCGACAACCGGATGCTGGTCATTGGCTGGCGGGGCCAGTTCTGATGCACTGGATGCTGCGGCATCCGTCCCTGGCACTGGTTCTCCTGACCCTCCTGGTCGTCCTGCCCGGGCCCGTCCTGCTGCAGGTCGATTTCAACAACGCCCCCGAGATCTATTTCCCCGAGGACGCACCGGCCGTGGTCTTCGACCGCGAGCTGCGCGAGCATTTTCCCCAGGACCAGGTGATTGTCGCCCTGTTTTCCGGAGAGGGCGTCTACCAGACCGAATTCCTGCAACGCATCGGGGCGCTCTCGCAGGCGCTGGCAGCCGCCCCGGCGGTCGAGCGGGTGCTGTCGGTCACCACCCTGGACCACATCCGTGCGACGCCAGCCGGCTTTTCGGTCGAGCCACTGATCGATCCGCGGGAACTGGACAGCCGTACGCCGGAGGCCTGGCGGACGCGAGCGCTGGAGGACCGCTTCGCACCCGGGCTGGTGGTGGCCGACTCGGGCGAGGCGATCGCGCTGGTGGTCCGTCCGCACGCCCTCGACAACAGCCTCCAGCGGCTCCAGCTGGAACAGTTGCTGCGGGCGGGGATCGCGGAACACGGGCTCGCGGACGACCTGTCCGCGGTCGCCGGCCATATCGCCCTGGACGTGGCTCAGCTGCGCGCGATGCTGACCGACCTGGCGCTGCTGGTGCCGGGCACCATGACAATCGGACTTTTGCTGCTGTGGTGGCTGTTCCGGCGCTGGCTGGTGGTGGGAGTCGCGGCCGCCACCATCAGCGCCGTGACCGGTCCCGCCATCGCACTGCTGATCCTGCTCGAGCGGCCGTTCACGCTGATCTCCGCGATTCTGCCACCGCTGCTGACGGCCCTGACCGTGGCCATGCTGATGCACTTCTTCAATGCCCAGCTGCATGCGGCGCAGCGGGGTTATCTCGGGCGCGATCGCGTGGTGGCGGCCCTGCAGGCGGTGGCGCGCCCGATTCTTTTCATGGCGTTGACCACCGCGGCGGGTCTGGCTTCGCTGAACGTGAGCAGTATCCGGCCGATTGGCGGCTTCGGGCTGGTCGGGGCATTCGGTGTATTGCTGGCGGCGGCCATTGTTCTGTGGCTGTTGCCAGCTCTGATGGCCCGCTGGGACCGGGGCCCGTGGCATGCGCCCCGGCGGAGCCTGCGCCTGCTGGACCGCGTCACCGGCTTCGCGGCCCATCTGGCCATCCGCCGCGCCGGCTGGGTGGTGGCCATCGCCGCAGCGCTGATCGCGATCGCGCTGCCGCAGATCCGGCATGTCGAGGTCGAGACCGATCTGTATGCCTTCTTTGACGATCACCACCCCATCACTCAGTCGACCCGGCAGGTCGAGGAGGAGCTTTCCGGCGTGATGGCCCTTGAGGTGGTGTTCCAGGGGCCGGAATGGGACAGCCTGCAGGCCCCGGACCGCCTGCAGGCCATCCATTCGGTACAGGAATGGCTGGATGCCCGGCCGGAGGTGGATTACAGCATGTCGCTCCCGGACCTGGTCGCGGAGATGCACTGGGCCTTCAACGAAGAGGATCCGGCCTTCCGGACGATCCCGGACAGCAGCGACCTGGTGGCGCAGTATCTGTTTATCTACGACGGTCGCGACCTGTACGACGTGGTCGACCGGGATTTCGGGCGCAGTCGGCTGCTGGTCAACCTGAATGCTCACGGGGCCCGCGAGATCAATGCGCTGATGGATGATCTGCGCGACCGCCTGGAGGCGCACCCCCCGGCGGACATGCAGTGGGATCTTGCGGGGATGGCACGGCTGTTCGCCGATCAGGAACGCCTGCTGATTCAGGGGCAGCTCCACAGCCTGTACGCCGTGGCCGGCATGCTCGCGCTGCTGATGCTGGTGATGTGGCGCTCGGTCCCGCTGGCCGCCGTGAGCATGCTCCCGAACCTTGCTCCACTGGCCTTGATCTTTGCGGTGATGGGGTTTCTCGGCATCTGGCTGGACATGGCTACGGCGATGATCGCCAGTGTCGCGATCGGTATCGCCGTGGACGACACCATTCATCTGTTGTACGGCTATCGCCAGCGCCGTCTGGCCGGCAGTTCGGTCGCCTGGGCCCTGGCCCGTACGTTCCGCCGCACGGGCCGCGCGATTACGGCCACCACCATCGTGCTGGTCGGGCAGTTCCTGTTGCTGGCCCTGTCCGACTTTCAGCCGACCGCCGCCTTCGGTTTGCTCACGGCCTTCGGGCTGGTCGCCGCGCTGATCTTCGACCTGCTGGTGCTGCCCGCACTGCTGGTCCTGGGCCACCGTCTGAGGAACCGCCCGGTTCTCTCCTGACTGGCGGCGCGTAGACCCCTGTAACCGGCACAAAAAAAGACCCCGTCCGGAGACGGGGCCGAAAAGGGGCCTTTCCTTGAGGGGGGGGCAAGGAAGGCCCGGGCTACACCTGCGGGACTTGCGCCCGCAGGTTGTTGTCGTTCGTCTGCCGGCGGCCACGGATGGCGATGAAGCCCAGGAACAGCAGACCGGTGCCCAGCAGGATCAGCATGCCCGGCTCCGGCACTTCGTAGCGTACGGTGCTGTTCAGCTGGGTCTGGCGAACCAGAGCGCCGCTCTCCAGCTCCACCAGCTGGTCAGCCGTCGGGATGGGCGGATCCACGTTGGTGTCAAGGCGCCAGCTGATGGGGATGCCGGCACCGCCCTCTTCGCTCGCAATGTCGTAGAAGCTCTCGCCGGATTCGTGATCGATGAAGAAGTTCCGGACGAACTCGTTGTCGGCCCATTCGTCGTCGAAACTCACCTTGCCCATGATGTCGAGATTGGCGGCCTGGATCACGGAGCCCTCGACGTCCATGCGCATCACCTTGGTCCGGTCACCGGAGGCGCCGTCTTCAAAGTAGGTGTCGAAAAAGCCATCGGTGTAGCGAATGCTCAGGTCGCCGTTGTCCGTCTCGTAGACCTCCCCCTGGATCTCGTAATCGAAGGTGAGTCCCCAGCCGGTGTCGTCGTAGAACCATTCGTCGGAGGAGAAGCCGTTATTGGCCTGCGTGCCACCGACGCCGCTCACGAAGTTGAGATTCACGACATTCTTGTCGGCGACATCGTCCGGATATTTCAGCGATACCGATGATTCACCGTCGATTGCCGTGAAGTTGCCCTCCGAGAATCCGAAACCATCCATGGTGCTTTCGAGATTGGTGTCCACGAACTGGGTACCCGCGGTATTCGGGTCGCCCAGGTAGAAGGACGAGGCCAGCGTGTTACTGGTTCCGAGTGTGTCGATCTCGCCGGTCTGCGTGCTGCTGTTGCCACTGAAGTCCTGCTCAACATCAATGACAAAGGATCCGGCGAGGGCAGGCGATGTCATCGCCATGCCCAGTGCTGTTGTCAAAAGGAGATTCTTGTAGTTCATCGTCATTTCCTTTGAAAGGTCTGAATGGGTACCGCAAGGATACTTATGCAGACCTCGTGCCAAAGGATGAATAGTTGCAGAAAAGGGCCGAATTACAGTAAGTTAAAAGAACCTTTCTCCGGTGGTCCAGGTGCACCGGGCGGGGTTTCCGGGCCCGGTGTAAACCTTCTGTACGGGCCTGCCGGATCCCCTCAGCGGGCCAGCTGATCGTGAAGCGCCCGCGCCTCGTTGCGCTCAGGGAAATCGCCTCCTTCCTGCAGGATGGCTTCCAGCAGGGTGCGTGCGCCCGTGGAATCGCCGGCCCGGTCGCGTGCCCGCGCCAGGTTGTAGCCGATGTCCGGGGTGGAAGCGGCATCGTCGAAGGCGGTCTCCAGCACTTCGCGGGCCTCGCCGGGCTGATCGCCGTAAAGCAGTACAACACCCAGGGTGTCGAGGACCACGGAATGGTCGGGCGCCAGGTCCCGTGCCCGGCGGGCGTGATCCAGCGCCTGCTCGTTGTCGCGTTCCCGCAGCAGCCAGGCAAGGTTGTTGAGCGCGATCACGTCGTCCTCGTGCCGGGCGAGCAGGACCCGGTAGGTGCTGATGGCGCTCTCCTCCTCGCCCAGCTCCACCAGGGTCGACCCGAGCAGGTGGCGTGCGCCCGGGTCCTCGGGATAGCGCTGTAACCATTCCTCCAGTTCGCTCAGCGCCTGTTCGGTCTGCCCGGCTGCCATGCGTACCTGATGACGTTCGGCCAGCCATTCCCGTCGTGGTTGCTGCTCGATCGCCGCAGAATAGGATTTCGCAGCGGCCTCGTGGTCCCCGGCGCGGGCCTCGAACCAGGCCCGCTGAGCCTTCACGGCCGGCAAGTCGGGCCCGGCCTCTTCCAGCGGGCCAAAGGCCTCCCGGGCCTCATCCACTTGCCCCATGAGGCTGAGCTGGCGCACCAGGGCCTGCCGTGCGTCCATGCGCTCGGGGTTCAGGGACAGGACCTCGCGTAGCGCGACCACGGATTCCTCCGGGGCGCCACTGGCGGCGAGAACGCGTGCCAGGCGGAACTGGAAGGTCGCGTTGTCGGGTCGCAGTGAAGTCAGCCGGCGCATTGGATCCACCGCTTCCTCCGGCGCTCCGCGGCGCTCCTGCACGTCGGCCATGGCGAACAGGGCCTCCGGTTCTTCGGGGTGGCGTTCCAGGGTTTGTGCCAGGGTCTCAACGGCAGCATCCGGGCGGTCCTGTGCGAGCTGAGCACGGGCCATAATGAGGCGCGGCTGCAGCTGATCGGGGGCCTGTTCGATGGCCGGTTCAAGCCACTCGGCCGCCTGTTCCGGGCGTCCATCGCTGAGGGCCATCCCCGCGAGGCGCATGGCTGACCCGGGATGGCCGGGTTGCCGGCGTTGCAATTCCTCGAACACCTCGGTGGCTGCATCGCGATGGCCCATCCGCAGCTCCAGCGAGCCCAGGTTCATGGCCAGACTGATGCTGTCGGGGACCTTCTGCAGGCCTTCCTGGAATGTCAGTCGGGCCTCCTCCACACGGTCCAGCCCCAGCAGGGCCGCACCCTTGACGTTGTAGCCCTGGGCCGCGTCCGGCGCGTCCGCGATCATCTCGCGCGTGAGTTCCAGCGCCCGAGAATAGCGGCCGGCCCCGAGATGGGTCATGGCTTCCGCCTCGGCCGTGTTCCCGGATTCGCCGGCCGTGCTCTCGCGGACGGCGGCGGCCTCGTCTTCCTCGCCGCGCTCGACAAGCACCTGTGCCAGCATGCGGCGCATGGTCGGCGTGGCGTGACCTTCTTCGATGGAGGTCCGCAGCAGGGCTTCGCCCTGCTCGGTGTGGCCGGTCTCCAGGTAAACTGCGGCCAGCAGGTTACCCAGCTCCGGCGTGAGTTCCGGGCGGCTCTCCAGGGCGTTCGCCAGCACTCGGCGTGCGTGATCGGTTTCATCGCGCTCCAGGTGGATCCGGGCCTGCAGCTGATAGGTCATGGAGGTGCTTTCACCCAGCGCGCGGTGGCGCTGGAGCTGGTGTTCCGCCTGGGTCAGGTTGCCGTTCTCCAGGTGAATGGCCGCCAGGTAGGGCATCGCCGCGCGGTAATTGCGGGCAGCGGAAAGGCTTTCTTCCAGATACGCCTGAGCCTGGTCGTATTCGTCCTGGTGGAAATGGATCATGCCCTGCAGAAAATGGCCGCCGGGATGCCCGGGTGCGCCGGTCCGCAGGACCTCGGCATCGGCCGCCGCCGCTTCCATGTTTTCCAGGTGGAAGTGCGCAAAACCTCTCTTGAGACGCTCGGTGATCTGGTCCGGACGCAGCTCCACGGAACGGTCATAGGCGGCGAGGGCAGCATCGACATCCCCCTCCACACGTTTCAGGTCTCCCTTCAGACTCCATGCGGCACCCAGCTCTTCGTCGGCGTCGAGGGCGGCCCGCACTGCGGTGAAGGCTGCCTCGATATCACCGTCACGAAAGGCCTTCTCGGCCTCGGTCAGGTGCAGAATGGCCAGGCCGGGATCCAGCGAACGAGCCTGTTCGAGACGTTCATGGCCGGACTCCGTATCTCCGGTTCGTACCAGGCCCAGGGCCTGATAGCTCAGGAATTCCGCTTTCTCCGTGTCGGTCAGATGCGCCGGAGGGTCCAGGTCCTCGATCTCCTCCAGCCGGTTCAGGTGAAAGAGGCTGCGGGCCAGCGGCAATACGAGATCGGGCTGCTCCTGCTGGTGCCACGCGCGCTCAAGATGGCTCACGGCGTTGTCGTGCTGGCCGTGGTGGTGGTAGGCGAGGCCGAGACCGGCGCGGGTTGGGGCCCGGCTTTCCTCGCGCAGGGCATTGCGGTATTCGATGATCGCCGCAGCGTAATCACCCCGTTCCATGTACTGGTCGGCACGCTCGAGGTAGTCGGCCTCGCTGGCGTTGCCCAGTCCATCGCAGCCGGTGGCGGCCAGCAGGGCCAGCGCCAGAAGAGCGGTCGGGAACGCCGGGCGCGAGTGACGAAAACGCGCGGGGCGTTGCGGGTACGGATTCTTCATCGGGTTTCCCTCAAGCCAAGTTTGTCGAGCAGGCTGTAGACGGTCGGGCGGGTGACGCCCAGGAGGTCCGCGGCCTGGGCGATGTTCTGATTGCTGCGCGCCATGGCGCGCAGGATGGCTTCGCGTTCGGCGCTGTTGCGGACCTCGCGCAGTCGGGGAGAGGGCGCCTCTTCCGTCAGGTGATCCAGTCCAAGGTCGCGGGCGGTAAGCAGTGGCCCGTCGGCCATGATCACGGCGCGGCGGACCACGTTCTCCATCTCGCGCACATTGCCGGGCCAGTCGTAGGCTTCGATCGCATCCGTAGCGTCACGCGTGAAGCCGCGGTGGGGCTTCCTCTGTTCCCGTGCGAACTGTTTCAGCAGGGCGTGAGCAATCAGGCTGGCGTCGCCCTGGCGGTCTTTCAGGGGCGGGATCCGGATCTCGATTTCGCCGATCCGGTAGTAGAGGTCCTCGCGGAACGATCCGTCACGAATCAGATCCGCGAGGTTCTGGTTGGTGGCCCCGATGATGCGCACATTGACCGGGATTTCGGCGCGGCCGCCCAGGCGTTCCACCTTGCGTTCCTGCAGGAATCGCAGGAGCTTCGCCTGCAGGCTTTGCGGCAAGTCCCCGATCTCGTCAAGAAAGAGGGTCCCGTTATTGGCGTGTTCGATCTTGCCGATGGTCTGGCGGGAGGCGCCGGTGAAGGCCCCCTTCTCGTAACCGAACAGTTCGCTTTCCAGCAGGTTCTCCGGAATCGCCGCGCAATTGATGGCGACAAAGCGCTCGTTCGCCCGGTCGCTCAGATCGTGCAGCGCGCGTGCCAGTACCTCCTTGCCGGTGCCACTGCTGCCCAGCAGCAGGACTGTCGCGTCGGATGGCGCCACGCGTTCCACCATGCGACAGACCTTGAGCATGTCGGGGTCCGAGGTAATCAATCCGGACAACGGGCTGTTCGAGTGGAGGGCCAGGGCGCGGTTCTCCGCCTCGAGCGCGTAGAGCCGTGCCGCACGATCCACGATCATGCGCAACAGATCGGACTCGACCGGCTTGATGTAGAAATCGTAGGCCCCGAGGGCCACGGCCTTGAGGGCATTGGACCGATCATCGTTGCCGGTCACCACGATCACCTTGGTTCCTGGTGCCTCGGCCAGGATTTCCTGCAATAGTTCCAGGCCCTCGGAGGCATTGGCCGAATCCGGGGGCAGGCCCAGATCCAGCGTGACCAGGCCGGGGGCATGGCGCCGGATTTCGGTCATCGCCGAAGATCGATCCTCCGCTTCCAGGATTTCGTAACCATCGAAACACCAGCGCAACTGATTGCGCAGGCCCTCGTCGTCTTCCACGATCAGTAATTTGGGCAGTGAGCTCACGCAACGCCTCCGGTTATCGGGATCTGGGTTTCGGGCGCCACGGCAGTCGGCAACGGGAGTCGCAATGTGAACTGCGTCCCCTCACCCCGCGCGCTCTGGACATCGATACGGCCACCCATGACGACAATGTGGTCACGGGCCTCGTACAGGCCTATGCCCATGCCGGCGTTCCCCTTGGTGGTCTGAAAAGGCCGGAACAGGCGGTGTTTGAGAAAATCCTGGTCCATTCCCTGACCGTTGTCGGTCACGGTCACCACGGCCCAGGGCTCCTGAGCATGCAGACCCAGCATTACGCTGCCGTCGTCCGGGGTCGCTTCCTGGGCATTGCGCACCAGGTGCATCAGCACATTGCGGAGCCCTTCGGGGTCGGCGGTCACCCGGACCGGTTCCGTGGTGGTCAGAAGAGGTTCCGGCTGCAGCTCCCGACTGGCAGTGATCACCTCCTGCAGGAGGGCCTGCAGATCTAGGGTCCGCGGCGCGACCGCCGGCCCGGGCTGGCCCTGTCGCAGCTGTTGCAGGGTGCGTTCGAGACGCTCGCGGGCACCGGCCACGGTGCGGAAGGCATCGCGCACGAATGCCGGGTTCTCCACATGGCGGTCGGCGTTCGAGCAGACCAGGGACAGCTGTGCGGAGACGTTCTTGAGGTCATGGACCAGGTAGGCGGCCAGCCGATGGAAAGTCTCGAACTGACGCGCCTCCAGCAGCGCCTCGTCGGTTTGCACCAGGGCCACGTAAACCGCGAGCTGGCGGGCTGCCGTCTTGAGGAGGTCGCGCTCTTCCCAGTCGATCTTGCGGGGCGCACGCGGGCGTGCCAGCACTACAAACCCCTGCAGGTCTTCGCCCTTGAGAAGGGGCACGATCAGCCAGTGTCGGGGGTTCCGGAGCAACCATTCGGGTAACTCGAGAAGGTCGTACAACCCCGGATCGCGACGATACTCGTCCAGGCTGACAACCCAGCCGGTCCGCCGCAGGAATTCCGCCAGCGCGCTCTCGGGAGGCTCGGAGGGGTAGTCCGGCTCGCCCATGTTGAGCACTCCGTCCAGACGACAGGAGCCGTCCCGCTCGCGCGTCCACAGGAGCCCTCCCGGACTTTCCACCAGTTCGCCGATCGCCTGAATTGCGCGCTGCCGGAATGGCAGGTCGTCATCCTCGGCCGACAAGGTGCTGGTGAAACGCAGCCATTCCTCGCGATAGTCGAACGAATCATGAAAGAAATGCTTGGAGAGAAAGACCCGCAGACGAGCACGAAGACTGCCCGAGGTGAGGATGACTCCCAGGATAACCACCGCCCCGAACAGGAAGGTGACCTGCAGCAGCGCACCCAGGTCGCCCCCGACATGACGGAGGTAGTATCCGGCCGCACCCACCGCCAGCAAGTACAGCCCGGCCCCGGTAAGGGCCGCGGTGTGGAACAGAAGCTTGCGGGAGACGGTCGGCGCGTCGAGTCTTACCGGGCGCCGGGCCAGGGAGATCGCGATCAGAGGCACCACGATGGCGTTGACCAGTCCGCGCGCCTGCCAGGCGGGTCCGTCCACCGCCTGAAACAGCACCAGCTCGGCGAACAGGAACAGGTCAAAGGCGAACACCCCTCCCAGGCCCAGGGTCAGAAACTTGATCTCCCAGCGACGGTGAGGGGGGGTGTTGCGATAGACCTGCTCCACCAGCACCAGGCCGAGGACCGCCATCGCCAGCACCGCGACCGCGGGCCAGGGACCAAGCAGCTCGACCGCCGGCCAGGTGAGCAAGAACAGCGCACCCAGCAGGAACACGAGGATGGCGAGGGTGACGGAGCGCAGGGCACCGAAGAGTCGGGCCGGCTGGTCATCACGCCCGCTGAGAAGCGCCAGCAGCAGCGCAAACCAGCCGGCATTGCGCAGGACCTCGAAGGCCCCGCCGCCGAGCGGGGTGACCCCCGAGCCCAGCGCGAGCAGACCCATGTAGGTCGCCCAGATCAGCGAGAGCCCGGCAGCCCCCGTAACCCAGAAACTGCCCGGACGCTCGCGCCATCGACCCAGTGCCAGGGCGATGAGTACGGCAAAGGCCAGGGCGGCGATGAAATAGCTGGCGGCGGCCAGATCCATGACCTGCAACCTAGCGCGCGCCGCGCCCGAACAGCACGACCTGGACTGTCTCGAACAGGATCAGTATGTCCAGGAAAAGGGTGTGGTTTTTTACGTAATAAAGGTCGTACTGCAGCTTTTGCCGGGCATCCTCGACCGAAGCACCGTAGGGATATCGCACCTGGGCCCAGCCGGTAATGCCGGGACGGATCGTATGGCGGGTCGGGAAGTAGGGGATCAGTTCGGTCAGTTCCTGCACGAACACCGGCCGTTCGGGGCGCGGTCCCACGAACGACATGCTGCCTTCAAAGACGTTGATGACCTGCGGCAGCTCGTCGATCCGCAACTTGCGGATCAGTCGCCCCACGCGGGTGACCCGGTCATCGTCCTGTACCGCCCAGCGGGCGACGCCGTCGACTTCGGCATCCTCGCGCATGCTGCGAAACTTGCAGACTTCGAATGGCTGGTTGCCCAGGCCGACCCGGGTCTGCCAGAAGAAAACCGGTCCACGACTCTCCAGCTTGATCGCGGCCGCGGTCACCAGCATCACCGGAAGTGTCACCAGCAGCAGCAGCGAGCTGGCCATGATGTCGAAAGTCCGTTTGACGGCATTGCGAGTCCTGCCCTGACGGAAACCTTCGCCAAAGACGAGCCAGCTGGCATTGAGCGAATCGAGCCGCACCCGTTGCTGCTCGCGTTCAAAGAACGTGGAAATGTCCGTAATGGCCACCCCTCGCAGCTTGCATTCCAGCAGCTGTTTCATCGGCAGGTTCGAGCGGCGATCGCGAATGGCAACGACCACCTCCTGAGCGCGATGCTGGCGGATCAGATCGATCAGGCTGGTCTCGCCGTCCAGAGTGAGGTGGCGCTCCGGGTCCTCGGGGCGGTCTTTCTCGCCGTCGGTCGCGATGTATCCGAGGATGCGGTACGGGAGTGCAGCCGCGTCGATCGACTCGATGGCGCGAGCGCGACTTCCGGTGCCGAGCACCAGGATCCGGCGCTTGAATGCGTCCACCGAAGAAACATTGCCCCACAGGCTGCGTTCCGCCGCCAGACCGCCCAGTAACACGAGCGCCGCGCCGGCTGCTGCAGCGGGCGAGAACAGGGCGCTGGGCGTTGTCAGGCCATACAGCGCGAGTACCCCGGCCACGACCAGCAGGGCAGGAACCAGGCGGGGCAGCGAACCGCGCACGCCATGGGTCGAAAGATAATCCGATTCGTAAAGCCCCGCGAGCATCAGTACCAGCAGCACCACGGCCGTGGCGCCTATCAATACGGGATCGAGCAGGCTGAGCCCCTCGGGCTCGAACGGGGGCAGCGTGAGCACCAGATACAGGCAGAGATACGCCATCAGGAGTTCTGCCGCGGCCAGCGCCAGAACCCGGCGAGGGATGTAATGACTGAAGATGCGCACAGCTAATACCTCCGCGCAAGCGCGCACGAACGAACGTGCCGGAGAAGGCGCGTTCCGCTGTTTCCGTACGCCCTCGAGTCGTTTGCGTTTCCTGGCGGGTGCGGTGAGAGCGGTGTGGCCGGACAGCAACGACCGGGCCGCAACGCTGTCACCGGGGCAGGCTGCCGGCGGCGGGCAAGGTGGTCGATTCTCACGTTCCCCTTTTCTCCCACTTGTTCCGCGGAGTCGTGCGGGGCGTGGAGGACAACCCCCAGCCCACTCGTCGAGCCCCCGCCCTGGTGGCCTGTTGTTCTCCGTTCCGCGATGGGTCAGTCCGTGGCTTTCTTGATGTCGCTCTTGAGATCCCCGTAGGCGGCCTCGGCCTTCCCGCCGTATTTTTTCATCTTGCCCTCCTGCTCCGTTTTCTTGTCACCAGTAATGTCTCCGGCGATTTCCTGGACCTTGCCTTTGGCAGCGTCTGTCCTGCCCTTGATCTGATTCTTGTTCATTTCAATTCCTCCATATGAACAGCAGTACCCGGTTCTCCACATCCCGTCATGGATCGGGGGCTGCGTTGAGTAGAAAACTAATGGTCTGCGGAGGGGGCGTCTGTGCGCTACCGAACAAATCCCGGCTCTCGGGAGAATTCGGTTCGTCTTTGCAGGCGGTCGGTTTCCCGGCGACCTGGCGGGTGACTGAGGCGGAAAAAACCGGCAGTTGCGTTCTTATGGGGCTCTTCCCAAACTGGCGACGCCGTTTCGGCAAGGAGAATGAATCGGCCACATTGAACATCTCCGGTGTCGCATTGATCGGGTTCGCCAACATGCGTCCGCGGGTGTCCAATGTAAAATTTATTGACATTAATTCTGCTCTGGAAATGTTCCCTTAAGTTGGACTATGCTCGATCTGAAAGCTGGCTGTTAACCAGAACAAAAACCCCGGCATCATGGCCGATCGTTGTTTTCGATTGCGGATCGATTTCAGGTTCGGGGGTGCGGCGAGGCAGGGGTGTTCTTAGCCATTTTTTGAAATACTGAAAGCCAGGGGAGAAATCACAATGTCCATTTCATACTTTCGAAACGCCGGGCCGGCTCTGATCATTCTCGTGCCACTGCTGCTGGCCGGCTGTGCCATGAATGATTCACCGGATGCTCCGAGCGAGGTTGAACAGGCCGTGCTGGATCAGTACGTGATTGGTCCGGGGGATTCCCTCCAGGTATCGGTGCGTGGCAATCCGGACCTCTCCACCGGGGTGTCCGTGCGGCCCGACGGGCAGATCACGACACCCCTGGTAGAGGACGTGCAGGCCAGCGGCCGGACCCCGACCGAACTGGCCCGGGAGATGGAAGAAGAACTCTCGCGTTTGCTGCGCGACCCGATCGTGACCGTGATGGTGACCGGCTTTGCAGGCCCGTATGACCGCCAGATTCGCGTGATCGGACAGGCGGCGGAGCCTCAGGCACTGCAGTACCGCGAAGACATGAGCGTGATGGACGTGATGATCGCCGTCGGGGGTATTACCGACTTCGCCGCCGGCAATCGCGCACTGATCGTGCGTCAGGAGGATGGTGAGCGGCAGCAATACCGGGTGCGTCTCGATGACCTGGTCAACGGGGGGGACATCTCGGCCAACGTCGACATGGTCCCGGGCGACACCCTGATTATCCCCGAACGGCGTTTCTGAGGTGCCTGTCGGGTGCGGTTTCTCCGGGTGCGCGACGTCCCCGTGGCCAGTGCTGGCCCGGGACAGCGCTCCCCGCAGGTTTCATCTGACGATGAAGGGGGCACATTCTGGAGATCTTCTCGTTGCGCGCGCTGGCCGCCTGGTTTCTGCCTCCCGCGGGACCTCTGGTGCTGGCCATGGTCGGGTTGTTGCTTTGGCACCGGCCGGCGGGTCGATGGCTCGCCGTGGCCGGGGTCCTGCTGCTCTATCTCTTTTCCATTCCGCCAGTGGGCTACGCACTGATGGCACCGCTGCAGACCCCGTATGAGCCTCCCGATGATCCGGTGCTGGTCAAGGCCGACGCCATCGTGGTGCTGGGGGCGGGTTACCGCAGCGGTGCGGCGGAGTTTTCCGGGGAGACGGTCAATGACCTCGCCCTGGTCCGCCTGCGCTATGCGGCGGTGCTGCATCGACGTACGGGACTCCCGGTGATCGCTTCCGGGGGTGCCGCGAAAGGTCGCGAGCCGGAGGCGCGGTGGATGGCCGAGGTGCTCGAAGAATTCGGCGTGAGTTCGATCCTGCGGGAGGACCGGTCCCGCGATACGCGGGGCAATGCGCTGCATTCGGCCCGGCTGTTGCGCGAGGCCGGGCTGGAGCGCCCGTTGCTGGTGACCCACGCCCACCACCTGCCGCGGGCCATACGGGCGTTCGAACAAGCGGGGGTCGAGGTGATCCCGGCCCCGACCGGGGCGTTCATAGCCCCGGACAACGGGATGTCGCCCGGGGTGTTCCGGCCCCGGGCCAGTGCACTGCGCATGAGCTGGCTGGCAATGCACGAATATCTGGGCATCCAGTGGTATCGGTGGCGGTCCCGGGACCGCCCGGCAACGCCTGCGAATGCGGAACAGCCATCCGGAGGCCGGGAACAGGGGACATCATCATGAAACTGTTGGTAACAGGCGGCGCCGGCTATATCGGCAGCCACGTGGTGCGGCATCTGCGCGAAGCGGGGCATGCGGTCACCGTTTACGACAACCTCTCGACCGGGCATGCATGGGCCGTGGGTGACGCCGAGCTGGTGGTCGCGGATCTTGCCGACAGCGAGAGCCTGTGGCGGGTTCTGGCGCGCGGATTCGAAGGTGTGCTGCACTTTGCCGCCCACATCGTGGTTCCGGAATCAGTGGCCGAACCACTCAAGTACTACGACAACAACACCCGCAACACCCTGAACCTGCTGCGGGGATGCGCGGATACCGGCGTGGGCTATTTCGTGTTCTCCTCCACCGCCGCCGTCTACGGTATCCCGGATACGTCCGCGGTGGCGGAGGATGCCCCGCTGCAGCCGATCAATCCCTACGGCGCCTCCAAGATGATGTCCGAACGGATGCTGATGGATCTGGGGGCCGCTTCTCGCCTGCGCTATGTCAGTCTGCGCTATTTCAACGTGGCCGGTGCCGATCCCCGCGGGCGCCTCGGTCAGGCCACACCCGACGCCACCCATTTGATCAAGGTCGCCTGTCAGGCCGCCACCGCCCAGCGCGACGGCATCACCGTGTTCGGCACCGACTACGACACCCGCGATGGCACCTGCGAACGGGATTACATCCACGTCGAGGATCTGGCGGCCGCCCACGTGCGTGCCCTCGAATTCCTGCAGCACGGCGGCGATTCGCAGGTCCTCAACTGTGGCTATGGCCATGGCTACAGCGTGCTCGAAGTGCTCGACGCCGTGAAGCGCGCGAGCGGTGTCGATTTCGCGGTGACCTTCGGCGGGCGTCGGGAAGGCGATCCGCCCGCGTTGCTGGCCAACGCCGAGCGCATCCGCGGGACCCTGGTCTGGCAACCGCAATACGCCAATCTTGACCTGATCGTACGTCATGCCCTGGCCTGGGAGGAGAAAGTCGCGGCGTTTCCGGCCACGGCCCACCCCGGGGCGCACCGGCGATTCGAGCGCAAACACGCACATTGATCAGCGTTTCCCGGAGGTGTTTGTATGCATATCGTCATCATTGCGGGGGGCGTCGGTTCGCGACTGTGGCCGGTCTCCCGGGAAACCAACCCGAAACCCTTCATCCGGATGGAAGACGGGCGGTCGCTCCTGCAGAAGACCTGTCTGCGTGCAGTGGCCACCGGCAGCGTGGAGAGTCTGACCACGGTGACCAATCGCGATCTGTTCTTCCGCACCGAGGACGAATACCGCGAGCTGGCGCTGTCCGTGCCGCTGCACTACCTGCTGGAGCCCTTCGGACGCAACACGGCGCCTGCCGTGTGTGCCGCGGCGCTGGAGCTGCAGGCCCGCTACGGCGACGACGCGCTGATGCTGGTGCTTCCGGCCGATCACCTGGTGACGGACGAGGACGCCTTCGTGCGGGCGGTGGCGCGCGCGTCAGCGGCGGCCGCGAACGGGCGCCTGGTGACTTTCGGCATCCCGCCGTCGCGCGCGGAAACCGCTTTCGGCTATATCCAGGTCCCGGAGGGCAGCGATCTGTCCGGCAGCCATGTCCTCGAGGTCGAACGTTTCGTGGAGAAGCCCGATCGCGAGCAGGCGGAGCAGTATCTCGCCGGTGGCCGGCATCTGTGGAACGCGGGTATGTTCTGCTTTCGTGCGGGCACCCTGCTCGAAGAGCTGAACCGGCACGCGCCGGCTCTGCTGCAGGCCGTGACCGCTGCCCTGGAGGCTGCCGGCCGCAGCGAAGGGGAGGGGCACAGCGTAACTCGGCTTGCGCCGGAGAGCTTCGGTGCGGTCGAGGATGACTCCATCGACTACGCCCTGATGGAAAAATCCTCGCGGGTCTCCGTGGTGCCCTGCGACCCGGGCTGGAGCGATATCGGGTCGTGGCAGGCGATGGCCGGGCTGGTGGAGCCGGATGCGGCGGGCAATCGCGTCGTCGGCCAGGCCGAACTGGAAGACTGCCGCGATACCTATGTTCGCAGCCCGCATCGTCTGGTCGCCGCCGTGGGCGTGGAGGACCTGGTGATCGTGGATACTGCTGATGCATTGCTGGTGGCCCGCAAGGAGCACAGCGAGGACGTAAAGAAGATCGTCCAGCGTCTCAAGGCCAATGGCGGTGAGCTGCATCACCACCACGTGACCGTGCATCGCCCCTGGGGCACCTACACCGTGCTGGAGGAGGGCGAACGCTTCAAGATGAAACGGATCGAGGTGAAGCCGGGGGCGTCGCTGTCCCTGCAGATGCATCACCATCGCAGCGAGCACTGGGTGGTGGTGCGCGGAACGGCCAGGGTGGTCAACGGCGAAAGCGAGCACCTGCTGAGAACGGACGAGTCGACGTACATCGCGGCCGGTCACCAGCACCGCCTGGAGAACCCCGGCATTCTTCCGCTGGTGATGGTCGAGGTGCAAAGCGGGGAATACCTGGGCGAGGATGACATCGTGCGCCTGGACGACAGCTACGGACGGAGCTGAGCATGCCCGCCGGACAACATGGACCCGGTCGCTCGAGCGCAAGCGGGCGGGTGGATTCGCGCCGCCCCCGGATCGACGAAGTCCTGGCCCGCAGTGGCGTGGCCTTCGGGACCAGCGGAGCGCGGGGCCGGGTCGAGCAATTCGGTGATCCGGTCTGTGCGGCCTTCACGGCGGCGTTCCTGACCGTGATGCGCGAGCGGGGCGAGGTGCGGCAGCTGGTGCTGGGGCTCGACCGGCGCCCCGCGAGCCCGCCGATGGCCGCAGCCTGCACCGCAGCGGCACACGCAATGGGGGTGGAAGTGATCGACTGTGGCGTGCTGCCGACCCCGGCACTGGCCCTGGAGGCCATGGCCGGGGGCATGCCCGGCATCATGATTACCGGCAGTCATATCCCCTTCGATCGCAACGGCATCAAGTTCTATCGGCCGGACGGCGAGATCACCAAGGCCGACGAGCAGGCGATCATGGCCGTGAGCAGCGCGCTGCCCGAATGCGGACCCGGCGAGCGCATGCCCCTGAGTGAGCATGCCGCACGCCGCTATACGGCCCGCTATACGGACTGGTTCCCGGGGCAGCCTCTGACCGGCAGGCGCATCGGGCTGTATCAGCACTCCGCCGCCGGGCGCGCACTGAATCGGCAGGTTCTGCAGGCCCTGGGGGCCGAGGTGGTGGTACTGGGGCGCAGCGAACGCTTTGTCCCGGTGGATACGGAGGCGGTCAGTGACGCGGATCGCCGCAACGGTGAAGTCTGGGCCCGCCGCTACCAGCTGGATGCCCTGTTCACCACGGATGGTGACGGCGATCGCCCGCTGCTGGCGGACGAGCGGGGGCACTGGCTGCATGGCGATATCGTGGGTCTGCTGTGTGCCCGGGCGCTGGGCATTCAGGCACTGGCCGTGCCGGTGAGCTGCAACACCGCCATCGAGGCCTGCAGTGACTTCCAAAGGGTCGTTCGCACGCAGATCGGTTCGCCCCATGTGCTGGCCGGGATGGAGCGGCTGGGAGCGCAGTTTGACCGCGTGGCCGGGTTCGAAGCCAATGGTGGCTTTCTCCTGGGCACCGCAGTGGAGGAAAACGGGCGCCGGCTGGAGCCGTTGCCGACCCGTGACGCGCTGCTTCCCGCGCTGGCCTTGATGGTGGCGGCAGCCCGGGCGGATGTCCCGCTTTCGGCCCTGATGGCGGATTTGCCGGCACGTTACACCGCCAGTGACCGGCTCCGGGATTTCCCCTCTGAACGCAGCCGGGACCTTTTGAATCGGTGGCAAGAGGACGGGGTGGCGTTCCAGCGTTCCCTCGGGTTGCCCGCTTCGGTCACGGCGCTCGACACCACCGATGGTCTGCGCGCGACCCTCGCCAACGGCGACATCGTACACCTGCGACCCTCGGGCAACGCCCCGGAGCTGCGTTGTTACGCGGAAGCAGACCGCGAGGATCGGGCGCGGGACCTGGTCAGCACAGCCCTTTCAAATCTGGCCGTTTTGTCCGGATAACCGTTCACCGGCACCACATCCCCGTGGTCGACGGCGGTCTCTGCTCGCAGTGAGCCCGCTCAGAACGTGAGCCCAGAGGCGTCGACCCGCTTTACGCCGCGCAGTTGTTCGGCCAGCTCGATCGCCATCTGGTGCTCCGCTTCGCTGTCCACCTCACCGCTGAGGGTGACGATACCATCCTCGGTGCTCACCGAGATGTCCCTGGCGCTTACGCCGCTGGACCAGATGAAGGTAGACCGTACCTTGGTGGTGATCCAGGTGTCACTGATGTAGTCTCCGGTGTCAGACGCAGTCTCCCGGGGCCCGGCCACGGGGCCGTCATCCGTGTCGGGTGCTTCGGCGGTGTCCGGATCCCGGATTTCCAGCCGGTTTTCCACCGAGATCACGCCGGTGGTGGTCATGGCCAGCCGCTCGGCGAGCTCACTCGCCTCCTCCGATTCAGCCGTCCCCTCCAGCGTGACGTGACCGGAGGTGGTGCTCACGTCGGTGGCCAGCCCTTCCGCGTGCCGCGACCACATCAGCCGGGATTTTACCGCGGCGGTGATCGTCGCATCGGCGATCCGTTCGCCGAAGCCGGGCGAGTCTGTCGTTTCCGGAGGAACGTACTCCGCATCGACAATCAGCTGGTTGTCCACTTCGGTGACACCCTCAACGTTTCGTGCGAACTGTTCCGCCATCTCCTTGTTGATGTCTTCCGGTACCGTTCCCGTCAGCGTGGCCTTGCCATCCGCCACCGACACCGTGATATCGCCCTCCTGCAGGTGCGGATCCAGGGCGTAGGTCGTCGAGATCCGCTCCTCCAGCCGGATGTCGCTCGGGTTGCCGGACGGCGAGTCCTCGGTGGCAGCACCGCTCGTGGCACCAAGCGCGAGCGCGACCCCCGAGGCAATGATCAGTTTTCGAAACGTTGTGTTCATGGCGTGATCCCGTTTCCAGTTTTGGCTGCATCGCCAGACTGAAGCAGCGTCTTCGTGGTGTCCGTACGTTATCCCACTCATCCCCTCGTATTCGCCGAGGCAAGTGCAATGCGTGGCCGCATGCTCCTCCTTTTTTACCGTTTCGGAACGGACTGGTATGTCAATAAAATTTACATTCTTTCATTGGTTTTATTTCATCAGTCCATAAAAGCTTTTTTTATTAATCCCTTGGGTGTGTGGTATGCGAATTGCTTCTGGACCCGTATGTATTGCTCACGGGGGCGATCCCGTGGGAATCCACTGAGGATCTGGAATCAGGAACCCGGTCAGGCGTTTGTTCGATACCGAACCGATCGCGTGTAACCGGTCAACTAGCCTCGAATGCTTCATGCATTCGATGGGGACCAGTGAATGGGCAACAGTGAGGAACCAGTTCCGGGGTCATCGTTTCGGTCCGCCCTGAATGCCGGGCCAGGCATGATCTTGCTGATCGAGGACAGCCAGTCCGATGCCGAATGGATCCTGAAGGCACTGGGGGAGCCGGAAACGGGAAGGTTTGATGTGGTATGGGTGACGTGTCTGGC
>LKMJ01001088.1_pt1 | contig 23219 bp, 21 predicted proteins | sample 643391 | NCBI WGS metagenome assembly LKMJ01 (sample SAMN04112250, study PRJNA286221) | soda lake metagenome | biome: soda lake; feature: Kulunda Steppe; material: water; isolation source: sample PL-Br10 brine of Picturesque Lake | place: Russia: Kulunda steppe | collected 2010-07
ATCAAAACAAAAGGACAGAACGGACTGAGGTTATGTTCTGGCCCGGGGGCTATGCCTATATCTATTTGATCTATGGAATTCATAATCTCCTGAATGTGGTTGCCTCGGACCGGGACAAACCGGAGGCAGTTTTACTCAGAGCCTGTGAACCCTTGCAGGGGCTGGAAAAAATGGCTGTAAACAGGAAACTGGATCCCGATATAGACAGTATTTTTGCTTTCAGAAGGACAGATGATAATTTGAGCTCATCACCTGGTAGCTGTCCTAAAGCTTTAAGAAGGCTGACCGATGGCCCGGGGAAATTAACCCAGGCTCTTGCTATAGATCGCAGCCTTAACGGTCATGATCTCAAGGAACAGGATTCTCTTTTCCTTGTTGACGGGAAGCTTAAGCCGGGAGAAAAAGTTGCCAGATCAGAGAGAATAAACATAGATTATGCAGAAGAGTACAGGGAGAAGCCCTGGAGATTTTTTCTGGAAAATAACGATTTTGTTTCCTGCTGAAAGCAGATTACTCTGCTTTCAGGCAAAGGCAGCAGAGACAATATTTATATCCATTAATATTTATTTTTTTTAAATGAGGTGACCTCCATGAAGGATTATTTTAAACTTGATGACTGGAAAATAATTGAAGAGGGTTTCGAGCCTGGAGAAAATCGATTTACAGAAAGTATTATGAGCTTGGGCAACGGCCATATGGGAATGCGGGGTAATTTTGAGGAGAAGTACAGTGGCGACAGCCTCCAGGGCACTTATATAGCAGGAGTTTACTATCCCGATAAGACTGTGGTTGGCTGGTGGAAGGTGGGCTATCCCGAGTATTATGCCAAAGTACCAAATGCCACTAATATTATCGGCATAGATGTAAGAATTAATGGAGAAGAACTGGATCTGGCCTGCTGGCAGGTTAATAGTTTTCGGCGGGAACTTAATATGGAGCAGGGTTTTTTAGAACGCACCTTTACAGCAGAGAATGGCGCTGGAGTCCAGGTAGCAGTATCAGCCCGCCGGTTTTTAAGTATGGCCCGTCGGGAGGTTGGAGCGGTATCCTACAGTATTACCCCTTTAAATCAGGAGATTAAGCTGGAACTGGTTCCCTATCTTGACGGCACAATTACCAATGAGGATGCCAATTATGGCGAGGTTTTCTGGAAAGCTTCTCAGAACAAAGCAAAAACTGGAGAAGAGGAGCCTGCAGGAAGAGGCTATCTTGCTTTGCGCACCAAAAAGTCTGATTTTCTGGTGGCTGCGGCCATGGAATATGAACTTAATAAACATCCGGTGGAGATCAAGGCCTCTCAGGAGAAGAAATATGTTAATAATTGTATTTCCCTTACAGCAAAACCTGAAGAAGAAATAAATCTGACGAAGTATATCGGGGTTACCACCAACAGGGATTACCGTGATGACGAAACCGGCAGTCAGGCTCGCAGGAGAGCGAGAGAAGCCAGGAAAGCAGGCTGGCAGAAGCTCTTTGCCGAACATTCCAGGGCCTGGTCAGAAATCTGGGATGAGGGAGATATCAGAATTGAGGGTGATGTTGCGGCCCAGCAGGGCATTCGTTTTAATATTTTTCATCTCAATCAGACCTATACCGGTCATGACCCCAGACTGAACATCGGGCCTAAGGGTTTTACCGGTGAAAAATATGGAGGAGCAACTTACTGGGATACCGAAGCCTACTGCCTCCCTTTCTATCTAAATACCCGGGATAATGAAATTGCCAGAAATCTACTGCTCTATCGCTATCGTCATCTGGATAAGGCCAGAGAAAATGCTGATAAGTTGGGACTTGATGGTGCTCTTTATCCCATGGTTACAATGAACGGAGAGGAGTGCCACAATGAATGGGAGATTACCTTTGAAGAGATCCACCGCAACGCCGCCATAGTTTATGCCATATATAACTATATTCAATACACCGGAGATAGAGAATATCTGGCTGATTATGGTCTTGAAGTTATTTCTGAAGTTGCCCGCTTCTGGGAGGATAGAGCCCATTTCAATCCCCGTAAAAATAAATATATGATTCTGGGAGTCACCGGTCCCAATGAATACGAAAACAATGTTAATAATAACTGGTATACCAACCGCATGGCTACCTGGTGCCTGGAATATGCCCTGAAAACTATCGATTACTTAAAGGATGAGTATCCCGGAAGTTTCCAGAAGCTCTGGAATGAGCTGGGATTATCGGCAGGAGAGCTGGAAAAATGGCGGGATATGATAGATAAGATGTATTATCCCTATGTTGAGGATCTGGAGGTTTTCAAACAGCAGGATGGCTACATGGATAAAGAATTAAAGACCGTGTCTGAGATACCGGAGGAAGATCTGCCCCTCCATCAAAACTGGTCCTGGGACCGCATTCTCCGTTCCTGCTATGTCAAGCAGGCTGATGTGCTCCAGGGTCTTTATTTTCTTTCTGATCATTATGATCTGGCCACCAAGAAATTAAATTTTGATTTTTATGAACCCCGGACCGTCCATGAATCCTCTCTTTCGCCCTGTGTTTACAGCATCATTGCTGCAGAAATTGGCTATCAGGAGAGGGCCTATGAGCTCTATTTACGGACAGCCCGGCTGGATCTGGAAAATGTTAATAAAGATACGGAGGATGGCCTTCATATAACAAGCATGGCCGGCACCTGGATGTCGATAGTTCACGGGTTTGCCGGTATGAAACTGAAAAGGATTGCCGGTGAAAAGAAGGAAGAAAGAATTCTCAGTCTGGAACCCTTTATCCCTGAAAAATGGAAGAACTACAGCTTCAAAATCAATTACTTGGGAAGGATTCTCAATATTAAAGTGACTTCCACAGGTACAAGGGTAAAAAGGGAACAAGGTGAGCCGCTGGAGATATTGCTTGAGGGAGAAAAACAGAAGATTTAAGCGCAGGAGGTGCGGTTTTTGCTTGGGAAAAACACCAGGATTTTTTTGCAGGGTCTGCCAATCGGTCTGGCCAATACTTTGCCCGGCATGAGCGGCGGTACGGTAGCTTTGATATTATGTCTTTATGAACCTCTGCTTAAAGCCCTGAAAAAAATTGATCTGAAGTTTCTCCTGCCCCTGGGACTGGGAGGAGCAGGAGGTGCTCTGCTGGGAGCGTTGGTAATCGAGCGTTTCGTCCAGCTCTATCCTGACCGGGTCATGGCTCTCCTTGCTGGAATGATACTGGCGTCATTAAGGGTTACTTTAAGGGAGGCCGGCGGTCTGGATTTAAAGGGCGATTTCTCTAAGGGCAAAATATTAAATTATGGGCTGATACTCCTTGGTATTATAGCCGCGCTCCTTTTTTCCGGAGGTAGTTCCGGACTTTCGGGTAGTGCAAGTAATTTCCGAATTTTTCTGGGAGGATTTTTCGGCAGCGCTACCATGATTCTTCCCGGGATAAGTGGCGGTACAATGCTGGTAATACTGGGGGTCTATTACCCGGTAATTTCTGCCATCGCCAGCCTGAGTCTGGTTCCGCTGTTCTTTTTTGGCTCTGGTCTGGCCGCTGGTCTGATTGTTTTTGCCTGGTTTTTAAGCTGGCTGCTGCAGAGGCGCCGGCGGACCATAATGTATTTTTTAAGCGGCCTGATACTGGGTTCGCTTGGCAGTGTAGTTCCACCTGCTCCCGGGTTAGCGGCAGTTTTGCTGTTTTTGCTGGGATTTCTGGGAGTCTGGCTTTTAATCTCCTGGACTTCCAGGAAAAAATCTTTATAATAGCTGCTGTTTACAACATTAATAACACATATAATGTTATTGATAAAAGGTAAATTTAAAATAGCTTGAAACGTTCTTTTAACTTTAAAATAATTTATTGTACTTGAGATGAGCGGGGAATGCTGCAAGAAATATTACAGGAAACACAAATAATCATAAAAAAACTATTAAAAGAGGTGAAAAGATGACATCTCTGTTAAATTTATTTGCTGCTTTTTTTCGGGTTGGAGTTTTCAGCCTGGGGGGAGGATATGTTCTCTATCCCCTGATTGAAAAGGAGGTGGTGGATAATTATAGCTGGTTGACCGCCGAAAAGTTTGCTGAGTTTACCGGTATTTTTCAGGGAATACCGGGCGCCATTTCTATAAAATTTGCCACTCTGACCGGTTACCGGGTAAGCGGCCTTCCGGGAGTACTGGCGGCAAATCTGGGGGTTATACTTCCTCCGGCTCTGATAATAATAGGTCTGGTCGGACTGCTGGCCAGACTGCAGGAGCAGGCTTTTTTTACCGCCTTTCTCCGAGGAGTTTCTTTTGCTACGGTGGGCTTGATCTGCTATTTCATCTATACCATAGCCCTTTCTTTAAGCTGGCAAATTTCGGGTTTTCTGTTGGCCGGTGCTGTATTTCTTATTCTGATTGTAACCGGAATTCATCCCGGATTGGTAATAGTTTTTGCCGGTGCTGCCGGTATCTTAATATTTTAGCCTGAGAATTTTTAAGTATTATTCCTTTAATTTTCACATCTTCCTGATAATTTTAAGGGGTGTTAAATTTTGCCACTATCTGAAGGACATGGTATAATAATTAGAGGAATTTGCTATTAAGCCGGTTGTAAGCCGGATGAATTTTTTATTTTAATAAGTTTTTGATTGGGCGAATAAATTTTTTGTGTTTTTCCTGGAATTGATTGAATCAGCCTGATAATATGAACCTGAGCTTTAAGTTGAGCAGGCTTAAGGAGGAATTTTTTATGAAGATAGCAGTTATAGGTGGAGTGGCAGCAGGAACAAGTGCAGCAGCCCGGGCCCGACGGGTGAATCCTGAGGCTGAAATTATTCTTTTTGAAAAGGATAAAAACATTTCCTATGCTGGCTGTGGACTTCCCTATTATATTTCCGGGGTTACCCCTGAAAGATCCCAGCTCATCAATAATACACCTGAAGAGTTCCGGGAAAAGTATGAAGTTGAGGTTAAAATATCTCATGAAGTGACCGCTATCCATCCCGAAGAAAAATTTATTGAATATGAAGATCTGGTTCATGATAGGATCGGGCGGGAAAAATATGATAAGTTGATCATAGCTACCGGAGCCAGACCCTTAACTCCCCCTATTCCGGGAATAAAATTAGAGCGGGTTTTACCTTTGAGGACAGTACAGGATGGAGATCGAATCAAAAGGCTGACCGGTCATCAAAATGTTAAGAAAGTAGTTATTGTTGGGGGAGGTTATATAGGACTGGAAATGGCCGAAGCCTTTGATAAATTGGGAATGGAAATTTCCCTGATTGAAATGCAGGAGAATGTTATGCCCCTAGTAAATGCGGAACTTGCAGATAAAATTGAAAGTCATCTCCAGGACAAGGGTGTTAAACTTTACACCGGAGAGGCAGTTAAAGAATTTGTTGGGGATGGGATTGTCTCGGGGGTGGTAACAGATAAAGATCGCATAATTCAGGCTGATCTGGTACTGTTTGCTATTGGAGTGCGTCCGGTGTCTGAACTGGCAGCCCAGGCCGGGGTTGAGCTCGGGGTGAGAAATGCCATCCGGGTTAATCATCGCATGGAAACCAGCCTCAGGGATGTGTATGCCTGTGGTGACTGTGCTCAAAGTATTAATCTGGTAAGCGGCAGACCTGCCTGGGTGCCGCTGGGTTCGACTGCCAATAAACAGGGCAGGGTGGCAGGAACCAATGCTGCCGGAGGTTCTGGCAGTCATTTTGGCATACTGGCCACCTCGATCACCAAGGTATTTGATCTTACCATTGCTACCACTGGAATTAAAGAAGAGGAGGCAGAAGAGGCAGATTTTGATCCTGTTTCTGTTACAGTTAATGTTCCCAATCATGCCGGGTATTATCCTGGTTTTAAAAACTTTGTGCTGCGGGGAATTTTTGACCGGAATTCCGGCCGGCTGCTGGGAGCTGAAGCCCTGGGAAAAAGCGGAGTTAATAAGAGAATCGATGTTCTGGTTTCAGCAATTTACAGTGAGCTGACTGCTGAAGATCTTTTTCAGCTTGATCTGGCCTATGCTCCCCCCTATTCCACTCCCAAGGATGCTGTATCAATTCTTGGGATGGTGGCGGGCAAAAAGATATAGATTCAAATTTTGATCATCATTATTAAGATCATTATAAAGCTTTAACTGCCTGATTCAGTTTTAATTACCTGCTAGAGAGGAAGGAATAAATTGAATTATAAAACAGAAAACATCTGGAAGACAGTTGATGCCAAGACTGAAGATCAAATTCAGAGATTTTCCGGTCAGTATGCCAGCTTTATGGATAAAAATAGAACAGAAAGAGAGTTTATCAGATCAACTGTAGAATTTTTGGAGAAGAAAGGATTTAAGGAACTTTCAGAGGTTGAAACCCTGGATTCTGGCAGCAAGCTTTATGCCCTTAACAGAGAGGGGGCGGTTCTGGCGGCGGTAACCGGAAAAAAGAAACTAAATCAGGGTATAAATCTTATAGGGGCCCATGTTGATGCTCCCAGAATTGATTTAAAACCCAGGCCGCTTTTTGAGGAAAAGGAGCTGGCATTTTTTACCACCCATTATTATGGCGGCATCAGAAAATATCAGTGGGTTACCCTTCCGCTGGCCCTCCACGGAGTGGTTGTTAAACAGGACGGCAGTAGGGTTAATATAGCTGTTGGTATGAATCCTGAAGATCCGGTTTTTTACATTACCGATCTCCTACCTCATTTTGCCGGCAAACAGCGGGAGAAGAAGCTGAAGGAAGCCATCAAGGCGGAACAGCTAAATGTCCTGGTTGGAAGCCGACCGGCAGCCGAAGATAAATCACAAAGAAAGAACTCAGAACTGGGGGATAATGAACTTACTCCGGTGAAAAAAGCCCTGCTGAAATTGATCAAAGCCAGGTATGACCTGGAGGAAGAAGACCTGATAAGCGCCGAGCTGCAGCTGGTTCCAGCTCAAAAAAGCCGGGATGTAGGCCTGGATGGGACACTGCTGGGTTCCTATGCCCATGACGACAGGGTTTGCAGTTATACCGCTCTGCGGGCTCTTACTGCCGTTGAAAAACCTGAAAAAACTGCCGCTATTATTCTGGTTGACAGGGAAGAGGTTGGCAGCATGGGCAGCACCGGCATGCAGTCCCGTTTTTTTGAAAATGCCCTGGCCCGAATGCTTACCAGGTCCAGCCCGGATTACAGCGATCTTCTCCTGCGGGAGACACTGGAGAACAGCACAGCTCTTTCAGGTGATGTAACTGCCGGTTTTGATCCTGATTTTGCTGAAATAGCTTCCAGAAATAACACCTCTCTTCTTAATCACGGCATCAATATGACTCCCTATACCGGTGCCCGGGGCAAGGGAGGAGCTTCTGAAGCTTCAGCAGAGTTTCGTTCCCGGATTCGCCGGATCTGGAATGAAAATCAGGTTGCCTGGCAGGCCACAGAAATGGGAGAGGTGGATAAAGGAGGAGGCGGAACAATAGCAAAATTTTTAGCAAATTATAATATTTCTGTTCTGGATTGCGGCCCGGCCGTTCTCTCCATGCATTCTCCCTTCGAATTAGCCAGTAAAGCTGATATTTATCATACCTGGCTGGCCTTTAAAAGTTATCTGGAAAGTTAGCTCAATGTAATGTATAATGAATGTATAATGATTAACATATTTTGAGAGCAGATGAGTTATAATATAATATAGATGTAAAATAAAAAACTGCTGTTTTGTCTTTTTTGTAAGTTTTAAGAGGAAAGTTTTGTTATCAGGAGAAAATTTACTGGAAAAAGGAGGAGTTATAAATGACAAAACCAATTGATGTCACCGATGATAATTTTAAAGAGATGGTGCTTGAGGAAGAGGAACGTCCGGTGCTGGTAGAGTTCTGGGCTTCCTGGTGCGGCCCCTGTAAGATGGTTGCTCCGGTAATTGATGAAATTGCCGATAATTATAAGGATCAGCTCAAGGTCTGCAAGCTGAATGTTGATGAGAATCAGGAAACAGCAGGAAAGTATAGTGTTATGAGCATTCCTACCATGATTATATTTGAAAATGGAGAAGTCAAGGAAAAGCTGGTAGGTTACATGCCCAAAGGTCGACTTCTCAAGAAACTGGAACTGGAAGCAAGCTAAATTTTTAAATCAGGGAGTTCAATTTTCTAAGGCGGATTCCGGCAGTTTATTCAGCTGCCTGGAGGCCGTCTTTTTTTATTTAGCCGAGAAATGTTCTCTTTTATCACTTTGTTTTTGAGACAGGATTATGATATAATTTTTTCAGGTTTAGCAAGGAAATTGCTGATGAGAAAGGGGCGGAGAAAAGTGCAGAAGATCCTGATATTACACTCCCCGGATAAAAAGGTTGTCCAGGTGGCTGAGGGGATAAAAAAAGGTGCAGAATCTAGCGGACACCGGGTTGACATGATAGCTGCCAGTGGAGCCGGTGGTCGGGATATCAGCTTTCATGTCTATGATCTGGTAATTGTCGGCAGTGAAAAAAAGGGTTTGATTAAAGGTCGCCCTCCCCAGGTTATGGGAGAAACCTTTTCCCGCTGCAAGAGAACTGTGGGGCAAGAGTCGATGGCCTTTCTGAAACCCTCCTTATTTGGCAACACCCGGGCGTTGCGGGAGCTGATGAATGAAATGGAAAAGCAGGGAATTGTGGTCAGAGATTTTGCTACCCTCAAGTCGTCAGAAGAGGGTGAAGAATTTGGACGGGGGAAAATATAGCTTTATAAATAGTTTTGATTTTTCTTGTATAATTGACTTTGATATTTCTTAAAAATTACTGGTACAGGTTTTACCTTTAAAGGCTTTACCGTAATTAAGAGAATTGCAACTGCAGGCATCCGGGGTTACATATTTTTTTCCTTTACTTGATGATTAAGAGCCTAATTTTTATTTATTGTTATGCTCCGGCAATCTAAAAACTTTGCAATCCAGAAAAGTTTGTTTTGAAAATTGGTCAATAAATTTTTATTCATGTTTGTGATCTTCAAAATCATGAGATTTAATTTGGAAATCACCCCCTTAATTTTTGCTCCTGTTTATGATCTTTGTGTTCCTGAGGACATATCATGAAATCTGCTGCTGGATAAAATTGTGTTATTTTAAACTATGCAGCTCATCATTTGATATATATTTTAATATATTTCATTAATTTAAGAGATAAATAATTTAAGAGATCAGTGAAAGGAGTTACTAAAAATGTATTACAATCCTGTAGGGCAGCTGGAGGATAAACTTATCGCTGCCCTGGAAAAAGCCCGGAAGCAGGTGCTGCAGGACAGGGAGCTTAAGGAGTCTGAATTTCCTCCTGTGGAAGTGGAGGTGCCCAGAGAAAAAAGCCATGGAGATTATGCCAGCAATCTGGCCATGGTAATGGCCGGCAGGCTGGGAGAAAATCCCCGCAGGCTTGCTGAATCCCTGATTGATAATCTGGATCTTGAAATTCTTGAGAAGGTAGAGGTAGCCGGGCCGGGCTTTATCAATTTAACCTTAAATAAAAGCTGGCTGGTTGAAGCACTTGATAAAATCCTGGAAGCCGGGCGGGACTACGGCCGGACCAATCAGGGAAAGGGGCAGCGGGTACAGCTGGAATTTGTCAGCACCAATCCCACCGGGTCTCTTCATGTAGGCCACAGCCGGGGAGCAGTAGTGGGTGATGTGGTTGCCAGTATTATGGAATCGGCTGGTTATGATGTCTATCGTGAGTATTATATTAATGATGCCGGCAATCAGATCGATCTCCTGGGAGAGTCAGCCTATCTCCGATATCAGGAGCTCTTTGGCCGGGATATCATCATGCCGGAGAATAGCTACCGGGGTGGTTATATCATTGATATTGCCCGGGAGTTAAAGAAACAGTACCACAGAGAACTGCTGGAGTTGCCGGAAGATAAGGCTGCTGAGATTGCCCGGGAATTTGCTCTGGAGGAAATGCTGAAATTAATTCGCCAGGATTTAAAGAAATTCGGAATTGTTTTTGATAACTGGTTTAGTGAAAGAGCCCTCCATGAAAATAACAAAATTCAGGAGGTTACTGTGGAACTGCAGGATAGGGGTTACGTTTATGAAAAGGAAGGGGCCCTCTGGTTTAAGTCCACGGAGTTTGGAGATGATAAAGACCGGGTAGTTATTAAATCAGATGGCAGCCCCACTTACCTGGCAGCAGATATTGCCTATCATAAAAACAAAATGGAGAGAGGATTTGAACATTTAATCAATGTCTGGGGAGCGGATCATCATGGCTATATTGAGAGAATGAAGGCTGTGATGGAAGCACTTGGTTATAAGCGGGATGCCCTGGAAATTATTATTGTTCAGATAGTTACCTTGCTCCGGGAAGGCAAAAAGGTTCCCATGTCAAAGCGCTCCGGGGAGTTTGTCACCATGCGGGAGGTGCTGGAAGAGGTCGGCCGGGATGCTGCCCGATATTTTTACAGCATGCGCAGCACTGACAGTCACTTTGATTTTGATCTGGAGCTGGCTAAAAAACAGTCCACCGAAAATCCTGTTTATTATATCCAGTATGCCCATGCCCGGATTATGAGTATCAAAGATAATGCTGGAAAGCTACTGGAGGAAATGGAAAAAGGAGATGCCTCTCTCTTAAAAACTGAAGAGGAGACTGAGCTCTTAAAGCTGCTGGCCCGCTATCCCGAAGAGTTAAAAATTGCCGCCGAACGTCGGGCCTGTCACCTGGTGGCTGCCTATGCCCACGAATTGGCCGGAGCCTTTCATGTGTTTTATAATAAATGCCGGGTGATAACTGAGGATCGAGAATTGAGTCTGGCCCGCCTTAAGCTGGTAGAAGCAGCTAGGATTGTACTGAGAAATGTTCTGGAGGTTATCGGGGTTTCGGCTCCAGAGCAGATGTAATTTCCCATTAAGGAGTGAGCTTTTATGACCAAATATATTTTTGTTACCGGGGGGGTAGTTTCAGCCCTGGGCAAGGGAATCACCGCCGCTTCCCTGGGCCGCCTGCTGAAAAGCCGGGGCCTGAAGGTTTCCATCCAGAAGTTTGATCCCTATATAAATGTTGATCCCGGTACCATGAGCCCCTACCAGCATGGAGAGGTTTTTGTCACCAGCGATGGAGCTGAAACCGATCTGGATCTGGGACATTATGAGCGTTTTATTGATACCAATCTCAGTCAGAATAATAATGTAACCACCGGAATGATATACGACTCGGTTATCCGCAAGGAAAGGCGGGGGGAATATCTGGGTGCAACAGTTCAGGTTATTCCCCATATTACTGATGAAATAAAAGGACGCATCCGCCGGGTTGGCCGGGAGGGTGAAGTTGATGTTGTTATTACCGAGATTGGAGGTACTGTAGGAGATATAGAGGGCCTTCCCTTTCTGGAAGCCATTCGGCAGATGAAGGGTGATCTAGGCCGGGAAAATGTTTATTACCTGCACTGCACACTTATTCCCTATCTTGAGACTGCTGGAGAATTAAAAACCAAGCCCACCCAGCACAGCGTCAAAGAACTTCGCAGTATCGGTATTCACCCTGATGCAATCATCTGCCGCTCTGACCGGGAGCTGACTGAAGAGGTCAAGGATAAAATAGCTCTTTTTTGTGATATTGAACGCCGGGCGGTAATTGAAGCCCGGGATGCCGAACATATTTATGAAGTTCCTCTTCATCTGGAAGAAGGCGGCCTCTCTGATATTATTATTGAACAGCTGGAGTTAGGTGAAAATGCCGGCAGTCCCGATCTCAAGGAATGGCGGGAAATGGTCAGCAGAATGAAGAGTCTTACCCGCAGTGTCAGGATAGCTGTTGTGGGCAAATATGTTGAACTTCCCGATGCCTACCTCAGCATCAGCGAAGCCCTGGATCATGCCGGGGTGAAAAATAATACCAGGATTGAAATTAACTGGGTCTGTTCCGAAGATCTGCAATCAGGGGAAACAAAACTGGCCGATCTTAAGGAAATGGACGGCATTCTGGTGCCCGGAGGTTTTGGTGAGCGGGGGATTGAAGGAATGATTTCTGCTGTCAGTCTGGCCCGGCGGGAGGGGATACCGTTCTTTGGAATCTGTCTGGGAATGCAGTGTGCGGTGATAGAGTTTGCCCGGCAGGTTGCAGGCTTTGAAGATGCTCACAGCAGCGAATTTGATCAGCTGACCGAGCATCCGGTGATAGATTTGATGCCTGAGCAGCAGGATATTGAAGATATGGGAGGGACCATGCGCCTTGGTCTCTATCCCTGCAAACTTGCTGCAGAAAGTCTCAGCAGAGAGCTATATCAGGAAGAGATAATTTATGAGAGGCACCGCCATCGCTATGAGGTTAATAACGAGTTTCGGCCCGAACTTTCCAGGGCCGGACTCAGAATGGCCGGACTTTCTCCTGACGAAAGGTTGGTAGAAATAGTTGAGATTCCCGAGCATAACTGGTTTGTTGGAGTTCAATTTCACCCGGAATTCACCTCCCGTCCCAGCCGGGCTCATCCGCTTTTTACCGGCTTCATTGAAGCAGCCCTAAAAAGTTCAGGGAAAAATTAAGACAATAATATACAGGGGGAGATATCTGTGAAAAAAGTCGTTATAACTGCTGCTGTTAGAACTGCCATTGGAAAATTTGGAGGAAGCCTTAAAAAGATAAAGGTTGCTGATCTTGGTGCTGAAGTTGTTAAGTCGGCGCTGGAGCGGTCTGGCGTTTCCGCTCAGGAGGTAGATGAGGTAATCATGGGCCATGTTCTCCAGGCCGGCCAGGGGATGAACACTGCCCGGCAGGCTGCCCTGGGCGCCGGTTTGCCTGAAACAGTTCCGGCCATGACGATTAATAAGGTCTGCGGCTCGGGCCTGAAATCAGTCAATCTGGCTGCCCAGAGCATCATGCTGGGAGAAAATGAAATAGTGGTGGCCGGAGGCATGGAAAACATGAGTGATTCCGGTTATTATCTGCCCGATAATCGCTGGGGCAGCAAAATGGGCCATGGCAAAACCATTGATCTCATGGTTAAAGATGGTCTCTGGGATGTTTTTAATGATTACCATATGGGAATCACCGCTGAAAATCTGGCTGAAAAATATGACATTTCCCGGGAAGAACAGGACAGATTTGCTGCTAAAAGTCAGAACAAAGCTGAGGCCGCCTGGGAAGAGGACAAATTTGCAGCAGAAATAACCCCGGTTGAAGTTCCTCAGCGTCGGAGGGAGCCGGAAAGTTTTACCGAGGATGAGTATTACCGGAAGGGCGTTACTCCTGAAGGTCTGGCCAAGCTGCCTTCGGCCTTTAAAAAGAATGGTACGGTAACCGCCGGCAACGCTTCCGGTATTAATGATGGAGCAGCAGCTCTGCTGGTTATGAGTGCTGAAAGAGCAGAGGATCTGGGGCTGGAACCCTTGGCCGAAATTGCCGCCCAGGCTTCAGCGGCAGTTGACCCGGCTGTTATGGGGATTGGACCGGTTCCGGCGATCAAAAAAGCTCTTAAGAAGGCTGAACTTGAACAGTCTCAGCTGGATCTGGTAGAATTAAATGAAGCCTTTGCAGCCCAGTCCCTGGCCGTCCTGGCTGAACTGGATATTGATCCTGAAATTATTAATGTTAATGGTGGGGCAATCGCTCTAGGACATCCTATTGGTGCCAGCGGAGCCCGGATTCTGGTAACCCTGCTACATGAAATGAAGCACCGGAAGAGTCGTTATGGTCTGGCTTCCCTCTGTATTGGCGGTGGCCAGGGAGTGGCAACCGTGGTAGAGAGAGGCTGAGCTAATTGCAGCAGAAAAACCGACGGTGAATGTTTTCAGATTATTAACAGAATTTAACAGCAAAGTACAGATAAAACTTTAACCGGCTGGAGGAGGCCTGGATAATGAGCTATCAATATATTAGCATCACCCGAGATGAACCTCTAGCAGAGGTTATTTTGAACCGTCCCGAGGTTCTCAATGCCTATCACCATGAAATGCTGCTGGAACTGAAGGAGGGATTGCAGGAAGTTTTTCAGGATGATGAAATAGCGGTTGCAATTTTGACCGGACGGGGTTCCCGTTCTTTTACAGTTGGTGCCGATATCAACTGGCTGGAAGAGCTCTCTGCCGATGAAGCCCGCCGGGTTTCCCGGCTGGGACAGAATATCTGTAATTTAATTGAAGAAACCAATAAGGTTGTCATTGCAGCAGTAAACGGTTATGCTCTGGGGGGCGGAATGGAAATTGCTCTGGCCTGTGATCTGAGGCTGGCATCCAGCCGGGCCCGTTTCGGCCAGCCAGAGGTTAAACTGGGACTGGTTCCCTGTTTTGATGGAACCCAGAGATTGCCGCAGATGATTGGAGTAGGCCGGGCAAAGGAGATGCTCTTTACCGGAAATATTATTGATGCCAGTCTGGCCTATGAAATTGGCCTGGTCAATCGCCTGGTTACTCCCAGAGATTTGCTGCGTTCTAGCCGGGAGCTGGCCGGTGATATAGCCAGCCGTTCCACTCAGGCGGTGGGTCTGGTAAAGGAAGCCATTAACAATGGTCTCAGAGAGGGGCGTTTTGCCGGAAGCAGTTATGAAACCGAAGCCTTTGGCGTTTGTTTTGAGAATATCGAACATGTAGAAAGATTTAAGAAGCTGAAGGGATTTATTGATGATGATTAATCTCAGCTTTGTGGTATAACAATATATTTACATCGTCAGATTTGTGGTGGAATAATATTTTCATTGGGGGGGATGTTTGATGTTAATCGTGGGAGTTAATGGCAGTCCCCGAAAACAGGCCAGCGAATTTTTGCTGGAAAGTGCCCTGGAAGGCGCCCGTCAGACCGGGGCAGACACCCGTTTAATTCAGCTGGCAGACAGAACTATCAAACACTGTCGGGGCTGCAACAGCTGTCTTAAAGAGGAAAGATGTGTCCAGACCGATGAACTGGAGGAAGTAAGTTCCAATTTGCTGGAAGCTGCAGGGTTAATTTTTGCTGCCCCTTCCTATTTTGGTGCAGTACCGGGAGTTATGAAAAATTTTCTGGACCGCACCCGCTATTTAAAAATGCGCGGTCATTTACTCCAGGATAAACCCTTTGCTGCTTTAAGCACTTCCGGTCTAAGGGAGGGTGGAGCCAGTCAGGTTATTACAAACCTGCATTATTTTGCTCTGCTTCAGGGCATGCTTGTTGTTGGAGCTGCCGGGGATCCCCGCACAGAACCCAATCTCATCACCGGTACCATGCAGACTGACAGCGGGTGGCAGAAAATATCTGAGGATGACAGAACCGGGGATTTATCCCGGAAACTTGGTATAAGAGTAGCTGAACTGGCTGAAAGGCTGGATAAAAATAATTCTTAAGGAGGTTGTATCATGGAAAAGATCGGTATTGTGGGAGCCGGCACTATGGGCAGAGGAATTGCCCAGTTTTTAGCAGGAGCAGGTTCAGAAGTAATACTTCAAGATATCAAGACCCAGTATGTGGAAGATGCTCTGGAAAGCATAGAAATGAATTTAAACCGCAGTGTGGAAAAAGAAAGAATTACTCCCGATAAAAAGCAGAAAACCCTTAATAATATAGAAATCACCACCGATCTTAAGGATTTCAGGGATAGAGAACTGATAATTGAAGCTGCTACCGAACAAATGGAGGTAAAGAAGAAAATATTTCAGGATCTTGATACCATCTGTGAGGATGACACTATCCTGGCAACCAATACCTCCGCACTTAGTATTACTGAAATTGCTGCCACCGTAGCCAATCCGGAAAGAGTCCTGGGAATTCATTTCTTTAATCCCGTGCCGGTGATGAAACTGGTGGAAATAGTTCGGGGGCTGACCACCTCCGAGGAGATTATTCAGGAATGTCAGGATTTTGTGGCTGCTGCTGGCAAGACAGTGGTTGAAGTCCAGGAGTCTCCCGGATTTATTGTTAACAGGATACTTATCCCCATGATCAATGAAGCTGCCTTTTTGCTGCAGGAAGGTGTTGCATCAGCCGGTGATATTGATACGGCCATGAAAAATGGTGCCAACCATCCAATTGGACCTCTGGCCCTGGCAGATATGATAGGGATTGATGTCTGTCTGGCCATAATGGAAACTCTCCAGGAAGAACTGGGGGAGGACAAATATCGTCCCTGCCCCCTGCTGCGGCAGAAAGTCCGGGCCGATCAGCTGGGCCGTAAGAGCGGTCAGGGATTTTACAGCTACAGTTAGTCCTTATTTTACTGGGTTTTAACTTTACTTTTAGCTTATTAACTGTGTCTTCAGCCTATATTAAAATTTTTAGTCTGTAAATCTAAACTTGAAAAATATGAACTAAAAAACATTCAGTATTAAATTTCATATTATGTGGTGCCCTGCCAGACAGGAGTATCCCGGTTTATCTTTATAAAGTCTAAATTATAAAGTCTAAATTAATTTTTAGATAGCCTGAAAGAGGGGGAGATGCTCGGTGAGAGAATTTAAAAATATCAGGATAGAAATTGCTGACAGGATTGGAGAGCTCTTTATTGACCGCGAGGATAAGTATAATGTTTTGAATTCTGCCGTAATTTCTGAATTAAAGAAGGCCCTGCTGGAGCTGGAAAAGGCTGAGATCAGGGTGTTGATAATTACCGGATCAGGGGATAAATCCTTTGTTGCCGGAGCTGATGTCGCTGAAATGAAGGAATTATCCATGAGTGAAGCTCGGGAGTTTTCCCGGGATGGCCATCAATTGATGCAGCAGATTGAAGAGTTTCCCCGTCCGGTGATTGCCGCTGTAAATGGTTACTGCCTGGGAGGGGGTAATGAACTTATGATGGCCTGTGATCTGGCGGTTGCCAGTCAGGAAGCGGTTTTTGGCCAGCCGGAAACCGGTCTTGGTATTATAGCCGGTTATGGCGGTACCCAGCGGCTGGCCAGACTGGTGGGAGTAAGAAAGGCCAAGGAGCTTCTTTATACCGGGAGAAAGATAGATGCAGAAAAGGCCCTGGAACTGGGATTAATTAATGAAATTGTCGAGCATCACCAGGTTAAGGATAGGGCCCGGGAGCTGGCCCGGGAAATAGCCGGCCAGGCACCGATAGCTTTAAAACTGACAAAGGAAGCTGTGAACTTTGGCCTGGAAGAGGGAGTGGAAAAGGGTGATTCCTATGAAATAAATGCCTTTGCTCTCTGCTTTGGTACCGAGGACCAGAAACGAGGTTTGCAGGCCTTTCTCAATAAAGAAAATATTGAGTTTCAGGGAAGGTGACTTTTAAATGAAAAAAGAAATTATCAGCACTTCGGAAGCTCCGGCTGCCATTGGAGCTTATTCTCAGGCAGTAAAAGCCGGCGAGCTGATCTTTGTTTCCGGACAGATTCCCCTGACTCCTGAAGGGGAACTTATTTCCGGGAGTGTCGATGAGCAAACCGAACAGGTTTTGAAAAACATGGAAGCAATCCTGCTGGAAGCAGGCAGTTCTCTATCTCAGGTTGTGAAGGCAAATATTTATGCTGCTAATCTGGTGGACTTTACTGAAATCAACCGGATATATGCCGGTTTTTTTGAAAATGAACCACCGGCCCGGGCCTTTGTTGAGGTCAGCCGCCTGCCCAAAGATGTGAAGGTTGAAATTTCCTGTACAGCAATTAGTTAAAAATTTGCTTGAATGATTTAGTATAATCAACCCCGACCGGAAAATTTCCGGTCGGTTTTTCTTTTAAGAGTAGGTGAATTGAGCTTAAGAGCAGGTGAATTGAACAAAAGCAGCAAAAAGAGAAAAAGATAGTTAGTTATAGTCCTGATAGCAGGAAAGGGTAATTAATTTTCTCTGGAAAAGAGGATTTTACTGGATGGTGCAGAATAAGTAAAAATACAGGGAGGTGCCCAGGGAACCGGAGCTGAATTAGAACCGGTTCTGGCATTATGATAATAGAAAAAACAGCATCTCTGGCTCTGCGCTGTTCTGATTGCGGCAAGCTGGAGACTCATAAATTAAATATTTTTCATCTTTCCGGTGATAATAAATTATATCTGGATTGTGAATGCGGGCATAATAAAATTGAAGTCCAGCGTTCTGCCGGAGATTTTATTGTCAGTCCCTACTGTCTGGCCTGTGGCCGTTACCATAAAATCTCTATTCCTGAGAAGCGGGTCTGGAATGCCGGCAGAGTTCAAACCCTTAGCTGCCCCAGAACCAGATTGAATCTTGGTTATTATGGCCCCTTTAGCCTGCTTCAGCATGAGATAAATCGTCAGCAGAGGGAACTGGAACTTTTAACAGATGGCCTGGGTTTTGATGATTTTGCCGACCCCAAGGTTATGCTTACAGCTCTTGATATTCTTCATGATTTTGCTGCCCGGGGCGATTTAAATTGTGAATGCGGCTCCCGGGAAGTCCATATTGAGCTTCTCTCCGAGCAGATAGTTCTGACCTGTCAGGTCTGCGCCGGTGCACTTTCCATTCCTGCCAGCTCTCCCCATGATATAAACAGGTTAGAAAGTTTTGACAATCTGCTCTTAAGATATAGAACCAACACCTCACCTCATAATTCCGGCCCCTAATTCTATTCTTTGAGAAATTGATTCCTGAGAGTTTTAATACCATAATTGGTTTATAAAAATGAGTTTTTATTGATTTTATTGCTTATATTGTTTGCTGTAATTTATGGCAGGTACCGGTCCGAACAGCGGGCTGTATTTTTTAGTGAAAATATTTGTTTTGTACCTGGTTTAACTTGAAATAGTGAGAGCTTTTAGATACAATACGGAGGAGTGCAGCAGAAGCAGGATTTTTTACTTAATGGTTTTTAGCCGGTCAATTTTTTATTTTTTTTCTGGATAAACCAGAGGATAGTTACAGAAAAACTAATATCAAAACAGGGAGTGGTAAAGTATGAATCTGGTACCAATGGCAGAAATTTTACAGAGAGCTGATGAAGAAGGTTACGGAGTTGGTGGTTTTAATGTTAACAATCTGGAATCACTGCAGGCCATAATTCAGGCTGCCGAAGAGGAAAAATCACCATTAATTTTGGCAACCAGTGAAGGCGCCATCAAATATATGGGTATGGATCATGTTATAGGGATGGTTGAGGGTTTCCTCAAGAATACCGATCTGCCGGTTGCTCTGCATCTGGATCATGGAGGGAGCTTTGATGCCGCCATGAAGTGCATCAGGAAGGGTTATTCTTCTGTTATGATTGATGCATCGAAACACCCCTTTGAAGAAAACATAGCTAATACTAAAGAAGTTGTCCAGGCTGCTCATGCTGTAGGAGTTACGGTAGAGGCTGAGCTGGGTCGGCTGGTAGGCAGTGAGGATGAAATTACTGTTACTGAAAGGGAGGCTGCCATGACCGATCCTGATGAAGCCGTGGAATTTGTGAAAAGAACCGGGGTGGACTGTCTGGCAGTGGCAATTGGAACAGCTCATGGTGTCTATAAAGGCGATCCTGAACTGGATTTTGACCGTCTTAAGGCTATCAATGAAAAGGTTGATATTCCTCTGGTACTTCATGGAGCCTCCGGTGTTCCTGATTCCGATGTTCAGAAATCCATTGGCATGGGAATTCGCAAAATTAATGTTAATACCGATTTTCAGCAGGCCTTTACCGCTAAATTAAGAGAAGTGCTGGCTGATGATCCCGAGCTTTATGACCCCCGTAAGTACTGCGGTCCTGCCAGAGAAGCAATGGCTGAGAAGGTTAAAGAAAAGATTCGGGCCTTTGGCAGCAACGGTAAAGCCTGGTAAATTTGGCTAACTATTGGCCCTGCCCTTTTCTGAATGTGGCAGGGCCTTGATTTCTAAAAGCAGGTGATTGGTTTGCTCTGGCTGGTGTTTATCCTATCTTCTGTTTTAATAATTGCTGCCGGAATTATGCTTACCAGGGCTGCAGAAATAATTGCTGAAAAAACCAGTCTGGGTCAGCTGCTGGTGGGTACCATACTGCTTTCGGCTGCTACCTCTCTGCCGGAACTGGTAACGGGCAGTACAGCTGCCATGATTTCAGCCCCGGATCTGGCCCTGGGTAATATCCTGGGCAGTAGCATCTTTAACCTGGCAGTTCTGGCCCTGATTGATGTGCTGGAGGGGCCGGGACCGCTGATGCTTAAGGTAAATCTGGCTCAGCTGATGCCCGGGATGCTGATGATACTTATGAGCGGCCTGATTGGAACGGCCCTTGTTATCTATACCATCATGGGAATTTCTCCTCCATCTTTCTGGATGGGTCCTGAAAGCCTGCTCCTGATTGTAGTCTATCTCCTGGGTCTTCGTCTTATTTACCGTTATCACAACCGCCTTTCTCCTGCAGAAGCAGAAGTTTTAATTGCTGATATATCTTCTGAGTTGAGCGGTCCTTCTGAGTCAACCCATCTGGACAGGATTGCTATACCACGTTTTTCCCTGGATCAGGCCTATTTGATTTTTGTCCTGGCAGCAGTCATAATTTTGCTGGCAGGCAGACGCCTGACCACAACTGCTGATGAACTTGCTGTTGTTACCGGCCTGGGTCACACCTTTCTGGGACCGGTGCTGCTGGCAGCGGTGACTTCTCTGCCAGAACTGGTGACTTCCCTGACAGCTTTCAGAATTGGAGCCTTCAATCTGGCTGTGGGAAATGTGCTGGGGAGCAATCTGATAAACCTTCTGATTCTGGTCTGGATAGATGGATTCTTTCCCGGCAGTCTGCTGGCTGCTTCCAGTCCGGCAAATCTCCTTCCCCTCTTTTCATCTCTATTAATGACAGTTTTGATTATGCTGGGGCTTTTTTATCGTTCCCGCAAATCTATTTTAAGGCTGGGATGGGGAGCTGCTCTTCTGCTGTTAATTTATTTCCTGACTATATTTTTTCTTTATATTACGGGAACAGCTCTGCCCCTTTACTAAAATTTATTAGCAGGTGATTTATATTGAATATTTCAGAACTAGAGCGAAAGACCATTACCGAACTGCATGAAATTGCCCAGGAAAGGGAAATTTCAGGTTATACCCGCATGCGGAAAAAGGATCTTGTTTTTGCCCTGCTTAAACAGGAAACCGAAAAGGGCGGCAATATTTTTGCCGAGGGGGTACTGGAGGTCATTGAAACTGAAGGCTATGGTTTTATTCGGCCTTCTAAGTATCTGCCTTCCAGTGACGATATTTATATTTCAGCCTCACAAATCCGGCGCTTTGACCTCAGAACCGGTGATGTGGTCTCCGGTCAGGTGAGAGAACCCAAGGAAAATGAAAGATATTTTGCCCTCTTAAGAATTGAGGCTGTAAACTATCAGGATCCGGAAAGAGCAACTGAAAGGGCTTATTTTGATGATCTCACTCCCCTTTATCCCCGGGAGAGGCTGAGACTGGAACACCATCCCCGGGAAGTTTCCAGCCGGCTGGTGGATATAATATCTCCAATCGGACTGGGACAGCGAGGGTTGATTGTTTCTCCTCCCAAGGCCGGAAAAACTGTTCTGCTGAAAAAAATTGCCAACAGTATCCGGGAGAATTATCCCGATGCCAGGATGATGATTCTCCTGATTGATGAGCGGCCCGAGGAGGTTACCGATATGGAAAGATCGGTGGATGCTGAAGTTGTCAGCTCAACTTTTGACCATCCTGCTGATGATCATATTCAGGTTTCTGAACTGGCTCTGGCCAAGGCCAAGCGCCTGGTCGAGCATCGCCATGATGTAGTAATTTTGCTAGACAGTATTACCAGGCTGGCCCGGGCAGCCAATGTTACAACCCCTCCCAGCGGCAGGACTCTTTCCGGGGGACTGGATCCCACCGCCATGCATTTCCCCAAAAGATTTTTTGGGGCCGGCCGCAATATAGAAGAAGGCGGCAGCCTTACCGTGCTGGCAACTGCTCTGGTTAACACCGGAAGCCGGATGGATGATATGATCTATGAAGAATTTAAGGGCACCGGTAATATGGAACTCCACCTGGACCGCCGGCTGGCTGAGCAGCGAATCTTTCCCGCCCTTGATCTCCATCGTTCCGGGACCCGTAAGGAAGAACTTCTGCTGGAAGACGAGGAAATGCAGACTATCTGGCAGCTCCGCCGTCAGACCACAGATATGGATTCAGCAGAAATCATGCAGACTCTGATCCGCCAGATAAATAATACCAGCAATAACAGGGAACTGCTGTCAGCTCTCGGCCGGGTTTTCAATAGCTAAAAAGCAGTGATATAATAGAAATGCAGTGAGATAATACTGGTTGCATCGCAAAAAGGGCTGTGATATAATCAGTTTAGCAAAAAATGTTGGAAAGAGGTGAGTATCTTGAAAGAAGGAATTCATCCGGAGACTAACTCCACCACGATTTACTGTGCCTGTGGAGAAGAATATGAGACAATTTCTACCGGAGATGATATCAGAGTTGAAGTGTGTTCCAGCTGCCATCCCTTTTATACCGGTAAGCAGCGTACTGCTGCCAGGGGTGGTCGGGTTGAAAGATTTAATGAAAAATATGGACGGGTTGATACTTCTGAAGCCGAAGAGGCCGAGGAAGAGAGTCAGGAAGATGAAACAGCTGATACTGCTGAAAAAGCAGAGGAAAATTAGCTAAAAAAATAAGCTGGCTGGAGCAGGGCAAGGGCATTGCTCTGCTTTTTTTTTGCAGCCCGGTCCAGGGTAATTTTATTCTCCAGCTTTTTCCCGGGCTCAGAGTATAATCAGAAAAAATCCGGATTTGATAAGCTGTGATTGTTTTCCCGGTAATTTCCGGGAAAAACAAAGCAGGTAAATGATTTGCTAGTTGAGTTGACTAACAGTCTGGGGGTAAGTTAATGTATAAAATCAGCAAAAGCGGCTGGATAGAGATAATTGTTGGGCCCATGTACTGCGGTAAGAGCGAAGAGTTAATTAGAAGGCTGCGCCGGGTCAGAATTGCCAGGCATGAAGCCCGTGTTTTTAAACCGGCTCTGGATGACAGGTATGACAGAAGCAGTATAGTTTCTCACAATGGGGACAGAATTGAAGCTCTGGCAGTTGACCATCCAGAGGAGATATTAAAGCGGGTGGAGGAAGAGATTGAGGTGGTTGGTATTGATGAAGCTCAGTTCTTTCATCCCCGGATAGTAGAAGCTGCCGAAGATCTGGCAGACAGAGGTAAGAGAGTAATCCTGGCCGGGCTGGATCGGGATTTTCGCGGTGAGCCCTTTGGTCCGGTGCCGGAACTAATGGCCAGAGCTGAGTATATTGAAAAACTTCATGCTATTTGCGTGGTCTGCGGGGAGCCGGCTACCAGAACCCAGCGGCTGATCGATGGAGAACCGGCCAGTTATGAGGATCCTGTGATCATGGTGGGGGCAGAGGAAGTATATGAAGCCCGCTGCCGCCACTGCCATGAGGTTAAAAAATGATGAGGTGAGAAGATGGATATTTCTACACTGGAAGATAAACTGGATGAGGTTGTGGAAAAATATAAAAAATTAA
>LKMJ01001090.1_pt1 | contig 23202 bp, 14 predicted proteins | sample 643391 | NCBI WGS metagenome assembly LKMJ01 (sample SAMN04112250, study PRJNA286221) | soda lake metagenome | biome: soda lake; feature: Kulunda Steppe; material: water; isolation source: sample PL-Br10 brine of Picturesque Lake | place: Russia: Kulunda steppe | collected 2010-07
CGAACACGGACTTTATCAACGATATCTAATTCGATGAGTCGTTCGAATGTTTCTTCTACGGTTTCTATAGATAATCTATTAGAGGTCACCTGTTTTAACTGGTCGAATAAGCCTGTAATCGAGTTATTACATAACGCGATCAATCAATTCTATTGTGTTGGGTTTCTGGCTGTTTTCACTTGACAAGGCCGTTTTCTAGCTCTTCGTTGAGTCGGTTTCAATTCCGTCGTGGATTTTCTGGCTGTATGGCGATTCATTAGAGCCGCCATTTCGGATTTTTGATGTCGAAAATACTATGATTCCAGACTGAAATCAGAGATACTGGACTGTCGATCTGACCACTCCAGGAATTCAATCACGCGTGTGCCAATCACCTTGCCCAACTCCGGGGGTACGGCATTTCCGATCATTCGACCAATCTTCGTGATCCCAACTTCGTCTAAATCCTCTACGAATCGATACTCTTCGGGGAACGTCTGAATCATCCCCCCTTCCCGAAGTGAGAGAGCTCTATCCTGAGTAGTATCGTAGTGACCGAATCGACCACTCCCAAGATTGTAGAACTGCGTCGTGATCGTCGGTGCAGGTTCGTCTGGTGCCATGCGCCCGTAGACCGACTTGTAACTCTGCCCAGTGGCTTTTTTGTGACACTCTAAGAGCAGATCATCGTCCCAATCCTTCCAGCTACCGCCGGGTTTCGACTGTTTGATTCGTTTGAGGTTCACGTCGGATAGCTTACGGGCCGTGTGTAAGGGATACTCACTGTGAGTTTCCCCAGCCTGGATCGCAGGGAGATAATCAATACATTCCGCTACAGTCAGATAGTCCTCGGGGTTAGGGTGACTCGGCTCTCCGAGGTCGATACGGCCCTCTTGAGAACCAAGGAGAACCCATCGTCGTCTAGTCTGGGGGATACCATACTCGGGACAGTAGACCCGCTTATCAGAATCAGGGTTGAGATTATAACCTATGTCTCTGAGACCGGCTACGAACTCGTCGTAGACGTCGGCATCTCTTATCTCGAAGACGTTCTCCATCACCACGAAATCGGGGTCAGTGTGCTTGACGATCTCCAGGAAAGCCCGAAGCATACCGTACATGTCATGATCGGCACTATCATCGCCGTGAGTCAACGGCGAGAAAGGTTGGCAAGGTGCACAGCCAGCTAACAGGGTCGCGTCGGCTTCGTTGTCGAAATAGTCCGCTACGATCTCTGGTTCCTCTCTCGCGATCTGACCGATATCCCGTGCTAAAAAAGCCGCTTCGTTGTTTTCTTCGTATGGAAATCGGCTATCGCTATCGACGTCGAAACCCGCCTCTACAGAGATACCAGCTTGTTCTAAGCCGTTGGTGAGACCTCCAGCCCCACAGAACAGATCTACGGCAGAGACATGCATTTGAGTATTGTAACGAATTAAATCAGATGGTAAAGCGTTTTCCTCTGCTGAGTGTCGGATGACTAACCGACAGTGTTGTAAAGAACGTTCCGTATAGAGGCCACTCCATCACATTCGTTTGGATCAGTCGTCTGCGACACCGACAGCTTTGGTGGCTGTCGCTCCGTCGACGTGTTGGATAATTCCCTGACCGATACGCTGACCCAGTTTCGGCGGGACGGCGTTTCCGATAAGTTTGCCCACATTGGTCATTCCGACATCCTTCCAGTTCTCGTAGAACTCGTAGTCTTCAGGGAACGTTTGTAGAAGAGCGCCTTCTTGCAGTGAGAGTGCTCTGTCCTGTTCGGTGTCGTAGTGGCCGAACCGACCACTGCCATAGTTGTAGAATTGGGTGGTGATCGTGGGTGATATTTCATCTCCTTCCAGTCGACTGTACGGTGCCCTGTACGAACTGCCGCTGGCTCTCTTGTGGCAGTCTGCGAGGAGGTGATCTAACCCTGATTCTTCCCAGAGACTCCAATCACCTCCAGGTTCCATATGCCGAACCCGTTCCAAATTCAAGTCCGAAAGGTTCTGGGATCGATGGAGTTTGTTATCGGGATGTACCTCTCCGGCTTGGATAGCCGGAAGGTGGCCGATGGTCTCTCGGACAGTCGGAAACTCTGACGTGTCGGTATATATGGGCGATGGGAGACTGATAGGACCTCTTTTTGAGGCCATTACGACCCACCGTTTCCTGTTTTGTGGGATCCCATGTTCTGGGCAGTAGACGTTCCGATTCGCCTCGCTGTTTAGATGATATCCGTTATCGTCTAGATACGTTATGAAATCGTCGTATACACTGTCGTCTTGGATCTGAAGGACATTCTCCGTGACGACAACGTCTGGCTCCACGTAATCGATAATTTGTATGACATCTCGGAGCAAGCCCCACTTGTCGTGATCGGCGTGAGACTTGTCTTTGACGTGACCCATCGTAGAGTACGGTTGGCACGGTGTACAGGCAGCCAGCACATTCAGATCCGAGTCCCAAGGAAACATCCGCGCGATGCGCTCGGGATCCGAAGATAAGGGTTCGATTTGGGTTTGAACGTACTTAGCGTCGATATTCAGTTCGTACGCGTCTTTACAGTCAGGATTGTTATCTATACCACTGACGACAGAGATCCCCGCTTGTTCTAACCCGTAGCTCAACCCACCAGCACCGCAAAAGAGATCTACAGCAGAGATTTTCATGCAACAGCTAACCAACAGCAGTATATAAAATCTTGTGAGAGACTGGAATACAAGAGAACGATCATTCGTAGAACTCCTGAAGCACCGATCGGCTGCATCTCGGTTTGCATCCGTTGGTGGTTTCCCGCATACTGTTGGAGTGAGTAAGAGAAAGGACCCGGAACAGTGATGTGTGTCGAGTACCCTATCTATTCCAGAATGCGTTGGTTCTTGGAAAAATGACTGTCAGTCAAAATATTACTACAGACTCCGAGTGGTTTTTCTTCAGCGGTGGCCCTGGTGCCCCTCGTTATGGTGACGATCCGACGAAGCACGCTTTAGATCACGATACTGAAACGTTCGTTCGCGAAGTACTCCAAAACGCGAACGATCAAAAGATCGACGACGAGAGTTCGGTCGACGTCACCTTCCGATTCGTTACGCTGTCGGGCACCGAGCGACGTGATTTTCTCGACGCCCTCCAGTGGGAGGACGGGCTCCGCTATAGATTAGAGGCGATTGCAGGATCCGATCGCGGCCGTGGGTACGAACAACTTCTCAATCAAATCAAGGACCCCGACGAGGAGTTACGACTACTGATCGTCGAGGATGGTAATACGACCGGACTCACCGGTGGGTGGGACGACGATTCGAACTACGCTGCACTCGTTCGAGACGAACTCTACAGTAGCAAACAGGACGATACGGCCGGTGGCTCCTACGGGTTGGGGAAGTCGGTGCTGTGGACGTTCTCTGGCGCGTCGACTGTGATTTTCAATTCGCATCCGGTAGCCACCGACGGCGAGACCCTTTCCCAACGGCTCATCGGACGGACGAAACTCCCGACTCACGAACTTGCAGGCGACGAGAGGACGTATCAAGGTGCAGGCTGGTTGTGCCAGCCTCGACGGACGGACGACGGCGTACGACCGGAGGCTCTGACTGGCGACACGGCCGCAAAGCTCGCCACAGAGCTCAATATCACTCGCCCTGCAGTCAGTGGGACGAGTGCGATGGTCATCGACTTTCGTGATCCGACCAGAGAGACCCGTCCAGATCTCGAAGCCGTGGCCACAGAGTTCGTCGAAGCTGCTGTGAAGTACTTTTGGCCAGCGATCTATCGTGGTGATCTGACCGTGAGCGTCGAGACATCAGACGAAACAATAGCAGCCGAAGTCGACAGCGTACCGGCGATCAGCCCGTTCGTAGAGTGTTTCGAACGACGATTCGACGACGAAACTCGAACGCTGACCACACCCGGGGACGTCGTTGGACTCGACATCCCGATGAACATCCCACCACGGGCTGATGGGACCGAGACTCCCGATGGGACGGTTCGATTGGCGTCCCGACTCGCATCTCCTGCCGACAACGACACCTATCTCAACAGAGTGGCCTTGTTCCGTGGATCCGGAATGGTCGTGAAGTACTTAGACCAGAGCCGTGTCGCGTTCGGCGATAGGAATTTTCACGGCATACTCGCGTGTGGGGAAGCCCGGACCGACGACAAACCGACCGCCAGCGACAGGGAAATCGACCGGTTCCTTCGATTCGCCGAACCACCAGATCACGACGAGTGGGAGTCGACCGAAAACCTCCGTGAAGAGTACCAACGTGGGTTCAGAATGGCGATCGACGATATGTTCGGGACGGTTCGAGATGGGCTTCGACATCTGGTCGCCCAGAGCGATGCCAGCGAGAGTATCCTCTCCGAACAGGTTCTGAAACGGTTTCCCATCCACGGACGCGGGCAACCGCGTACAGAAAAAAAGCAGGTCCGGGTGTTCGAATTCGACAGTAACTGTCGGTTCGACGGAGACCGATGGCAGTTCGACGGTCGGATCTCGCCACTCGTAGACGAGTACGAAGGGTGGAGTGCCGAAGTGGCGCTCACGGGGATCGGTGAAGACGGCTCCAGTTACGATGCAGTCCCGATCGAATCGATAAAGGTCGACGAAGATGGCTTGATGTCGACGATAACAGATGGAGAAGCTCAGATTAGCGTCGGGGGCGACATCGGCGAGCTACGATTCGAAGGGCACTCCAACGAGATCGGAAACCACGACGTGCTGAGTGGCGCCGTCGGTGAGACACAACTAGAGATTCGGGCAGAACTACGCACTACCGAGGGTGACGAGACGTGACACAACGCTCACAACGACATCGATCGACGACGTTACCGTTCCGATACCGACAGACGGGGATCGATTTCGACATCGATCAATACACGATCGACGGCAGCAAGCCGAGAGACATAGAGCTGAAAGCCGGACAGAGCGAGATAGATCTTGTTCCAGCACTCGAAGAAAAGTTCGGGACCGAGACCGAACTCGCCGAGTGGTCTGAGATCAAACTCTACGGTCAGCTCTCGGTTTTAGATGAGACGGTCCAAGATGTATTCCCGCCCGAAGAGCGTGAGCGACCGCCTGGGAAGTTGTACGTCGCACGCCGGTGCCACGAGACGATCTCTCGAACGAGAGCTGACGTCGACGAACCGTTCGACGGGCCTGGCACATACGAGATCACGATACGCTTAGAACGGTCGGAGCTATTGGGAGCCGTCGAACTACACCCATTCCTCGTCCGTACCGAAGATGGCACCGACGAGGGTGATTATGCCGTCAGCAAGAACGTCCGCGTCGCAGGTGGACACAGTTACAGAGTGATCATCGACAGCAAAGAAAGCGAGGAACCCTCACACATCGACGGCGAAGAAGTGAGTTTCTCCGAGGTCGCTCACTTACCAGCCGGTGAGAAAATCTACTATCTCGACTTCCGAAACGAGAAACGACCGAAACTCTGGATCAACGGCGATCATCCACGGATCACCAACGTGCTACAGAGTAAGGGATCGGTGGGAGCCGAGCCGCGGATGCGTGACGTGATTATGGATCAGATAGGCCAGGGTGTCTGGACTCAGTTGGTGATTCGGGCCGGGGAAGCCGTCAAAGACGACGGAACGGTGCCACACGAGTGGCAGCAGATGGTCATCGATACCTTCGCCCCGAACCTGTATGCCGTCGAAGATCCGACGGAAGTGGCTCTCCAACTTCGTTCAGATCTCGAAAATACGGAGGATCTACCGCACTTCATGGAACGAATCGATCGAGAGATACAGGAGTTCCTGAAGCCACGTGAACAGCTAATCAACCTGATGGAAGAGGGGCTTAGCATCTGAGATGACCGACCACCAAATACTCTATCGATTAACCGAAGACGGACGTCGACTCGTCGGCGAACAGTTCCTCGAAGGTGAGACGACGATCACAGACGAAGAGTTCGCCGAATATGTCGAAGTGATGCCTGGAGAACCGACGGCCGATTTAGCCACACTGGATTCGAAAGTCGACGCAGTGGTGGCCTCCCATTCAGAGTACGACACCGCCATGGACGGTGCGCTCGCTGGCGATGTCCACCGGTGTCTTGACATCTCAAGACGGACGGCCGGTGATCCAGGGGTGTGGCATTGGATCGCAATCGTCCGATACCCACACTTCGTCCGAAAACGGTGGAAGTATCGCTCGGAAGCGGCGATGCGTGAGAAATTCCTGGGGGCTGGCTCTGACCTCTATTCGAACGCGATACACAGGCTGTGGTGGATTGCCGAACTGACCGCCGACGGAGACGACTACACACTGACCGAGCAGGTGTTTGCGAATCAGACGATGGTCAACAAGGTCTTCGATCGCTGGTTTGCTCGATTCCGACCTGCGGTGGTCGCCATCTGTTCAGAGTTAGCCGACGAACCGTCGTGGGTGATAGACGACGTCACACGGCGCTTCAATCACGCACTGACCAACGTACAACTAGAGGGACTGACTGAGGCGGATGCGCGTGATCTGGTCGTGCGAATCGTCGACGACGTTAAAACAGCGTCACAGAACTGACCCTCCAAGGGGAAGTTCAAAGCTATCCCTCCGAGAAAGAGGAGTATCGGCTACATCCACGTATGAGCGAAGGCCAAGACACGGAGGCAGACGAATTACAGATCGCCTACTGTTTCGCAGATTACGGAGTCGAAGCAGAGGCACTCTCAACGATTGGTGACGTCCATCGGTTCACTATCAATCCGAAGGACAATCCTTGGTGTACGACGACCCACGATATCAATCTGATGGAGGAGACACCGGGTGGGAACTTCGACTTATGTTTCGGCCACCCAATGTGTACGCGCTATTCAGATATGCCGGGCGTTGAACCAGATGATCACGTCGACCAGATCCCACGCGCACGTGAACTCGCAATGGAGATGGCAGATCACTACGTCATCGAAAACAAGCCAAGGGCACCGTTGGAATCGGCAACGCACCTTACGGGAAAGATGTTCAACCTCCCAATTACCTACGAACGGGCCTTCGAGACTTCCTTCAAGCTCCGGCAGCCACCGCGGCAATCTACCTTTGGGTCGGAGGCCAGCCAAACCTCTCCATTCTTCTACAGCGAGCGCTCGCATCTCTGGTGGAAAGCTGTAAAGGGGATTCGTGGTGACTATCCAAAAGAACACGTCGCCAAGAATGTGCTGCCTCTGGCGTATGTCGACTTCATCACTCGAAATTATCTCGAATCGACTGGTGGGTCCCAAGGCGTTAGAGACTATTCGAACTACGATCAAGAGATGGATCAGCGGCGAGCTGAGGAGTCCAACTACGATCTCAATGACTTCTCATAATACCAGTCGACCGTCTTGCCGATAGTATTTCGTCAGTGTAATATTATTCCTCTTTCCAATGCTGTAATGTCCGTGTCGACAACTTCTACCGGGAGATGGATCTACTGGCCTACAGAACACAGCTCCTATCGTGGTCCTTCGAGAATTAATAGACGAAAGTTCGGATCTGTTATTGATGAAGATTATATCGTTTGACCGCGTCTACACCCAGTTATTGTCAGTTGTCAATCCTCATCGAGTAACTCGTCTCGTCAAAACGAACACGAGTAGAGCGAAGAATAGAACCCCTCCAGCCGTTTCGAAGGTAGAAATCGTTTCACCTATCCTCCCGACTTCAAAAGAACCGTACCCTAATCCCGTGAAGGCTGAGAGGCTAAATTGTAACCCGTGGCCGAACGCTTCAAGGATTCCTACGTCTGCATAAGTTAGTTTTCCATACTGATCGTGTGAGAGGCCCAAATAGGGATAAATTGCACCAAGAGATAGTACTAGCAAGCTTGCCCATCCGAACAACTTTTTGAACGACTCGCCGTACCCGCAGGAAAACTTATATACATTATTGACTACCAACCCCCGCCAGTTGTTCAGTCTCGAATGGTTAACACGTTCCATCTCTTTCCGGTTGAGGAAATAACAACGGGCGGCTGCTGAATACGCATTCTGCTCCATGATAGCTTCCAATGTCTGATACACTGACATCGCCTTCTCAATAGAATCCGGTTTTGAGACAACGCCAGCATGAGGGGTGTGCTCAGAGCGGTCATCGTAAACGACATAGCGATTATTTGAGTCGTTAGGCTTGGTATGGAACTGAGTGTCACTACCAATTCGGGCAGATTGGAGTATTGCGCCGTACATTGACGCTCCAACGAATCTGGCTCCGAAGAGTTCCGCTTCGCTGAACGCTACGCGTTCAATATTTGCCTCAGTAAAGTCGGCTTCACTTGCTTTCACGTTAGCCATCACCGCACCACTGACGTCTGCGCCCCTGAATTTCGCATCGTTCATTCTTGCACCAGTAAATCGAGCATTTTTCAAAACGACATCTTTGAACTCAGATTCCGATAGGTTTGAATTTGAGAATTCGACGCCTTCTATTGACTGGTGACTGAATTCTACCTTGGTCAGGTTTGATCTAAGGAACGAAACGTCGTCTAAGTTAGGCTTGGTCAGATTAGCATCGACTAGATCACAATCTTTGAATACGGATCCTCTCAGGTCAACACCCGCGATATCCGTCTCATTTAAGTTGCAATTATTTAGTGATAATCTCTTAAAATTATCTCCACTTCCGGTCAGAATTTCTTGCATGTCGACCCGGTCAAATCGGGTCCCTGTCAATTGAGTTCCGCGGAAGTCGGCTTTTCTCATCTGGACACCAACGAACTCAGCCCCTGCGACTGTAGCGTCCGATAAATTGGTCTGGTTCATCGTTGCTCCACTGAATTCGCACTCAGTGAGGTTGCCGCTCAGCGTTGCTCCAGACAGATCAGCCCCAGTGAAGTCCGCCCTATTGAGTTGCGCACCGGTGAAATCTGCACCATTTAGTTTTGCACCTCTGAAATTAACATCCTGAAGTTCGGCTCCAGTGAAGGTGGTTCCATCTGATTGAGGTCCCGCAGCTAAGTCTGTGTGTGAGAGGTCCGCACCTCTGAGTTTTGCTCCATCCAGACGTAATCGACCATGTTTCTCTCCAGAGAAATCCTGTTTTCGTGCGTCGATTGAATTGGATGACTTTGAGATGTCTTTGAGAGATAGATTAGTTCCCTTTTCGGACCGGTTGTCAGTGTTGACGCTTTGTTCGTTAGCTGGTGAAAATTCTTGTTCACTCTTGCTAAGACGTTTCTTAATGGCCCTTTCGACCATATTGTCCACATGACCACCATTAGAAAGATCTTCACAGAATACAGGGTTTTCAATCTCCGCTTGAAAAACGACATCTGGAGACTCTACCTGAAATAATGAGGGATACTCGTCTGTAAACGGATTTGTGGTAGAAATCTCGTCGGTGGTTTGTATTCGGAAGAGCCCAGACACGGTATTATTCTTTTCAGAAAATACTACTGCAGAATCACCGACCTGAACGTCAAAACTGGTGTAACTCCCGAGGATATCGTTGTCGACGACTGCATCTAGATATTCGTCGTCACCCGGGAACGCCCACATGGTCATGTGACTCTGGTTGGATTACCCGTAATTATGTTTTTCTTCTTAGTTCTATATTACAGAATTGAGTTGCTATTTTGTACTCAATGAGTTCAATCAATCGGCATCTGAACTTCTTTTGAACACTGATAGACTATATCGAAAACTCCGGAAACATCCTCAACAGGAGGACCGTGGAGTAGTACACCGAGTTCAAAGTTTGACCTGAGACTGGTCGCTGTGAAATTCGCACTGCCGACGTACGCTACAGTATCGTCTGCAACGATTATTTTGGCGTGGGTTGCTGCTGTCTGATACCCTGCCTCATCAATTTCATATAGTTCTCTGACGTTCAAATTCTGGCGTTGCTCATGACTCAGATCATCATGGATTTCGTTTAACACTGTTCTATGTTCTGGCCGATCTGTTTCTCTGGTGAGAATCTTTGTCTCAACCCCTTTCCGTGGGAGTGCAACTACGTCATTAAGTATTTGCTGGCCGGAGTCAAAGTATGGATTGGCAATACGGACAGATTCCTGGGCTTCCAACAGCATACTCCGAAGTCTTGGCGCAAGTGGTCCGATTCTTGTATTCCGTAGATCTGAGATCTCTATTCCCGAAGGTACTGTCGCCAACGTCTCAACAGATAATGTATTGTCTCGGTTAGGTTGGGTTTGCTGGTCTATGACTTGCGTTGCTACCAGCTGCTGATATAGTACCGTAATCGCTTTTTTGATCCGTATTTTGTACTGTGAATTTCGGAGTGAGCCACCAGAAGTCGTTCTTGTTGCCGCGTTGTTCAACAGCAGCCCGATAAGAAACGCTTCCTTCTCCATCGTGTCTATCTCTACGCCATCGATGGTCGCAAATAACTCTGTGCCTGTACCGGTCCAGACCTCAATCTCCAGATCGTTAAACCAATTCCATAGCGGTGTTAAGTTGCTAGAACATTGAAACACTTCGGCGATAGAGAAGTCATTGCATACCGAATGACTGTCTCCTGGATGATCAGAATTCATTATCGGATATTTCCCAGAACGCTGGGACGTGTTCACCGTCTCCAATGAGGACGGCTCTATCCAGTGTATTATTGAAAAACTCACACGTGAACTCACTTACGTGCATACAGGCGTGGCATGCGGCACTCTCATCGTCCATACACGCCGGATCGTAGATACACTGATTTGCATGCTCTTTCGCACGGTCTACCCAATTATGTAATCGGGTTTTGAATAGCGTAAACATCCCACCTAATGCAAAGTGTTCCATGCTCTCTGCGTAGAGTACAATAGCTGGAACCGTGGGGAGGATCAACTCAGAAATGCTGTCAGAATCCAACCCACACTGCTCACTTGCGGTCCCCATCAGCGCGTGGCTCGCCGTATGAAGTAATTGATACACTTGTTCGGTTGTTTCATCTTCTATCTTTGTAAATGGGTTCTCAATCTCTGTCGGATCCACATTCTCCAAGAACCAGCTTTTGAGTTCAACTTCGTTGTCCAAGTCAGGCGCGTCGGCTCCATTTAGCTCTCCGGCCTCTAACAACCACTCAACGATGGCACCTCGATCTATTTCCAGTACGATGGCTTCCGATGGTGACCGATCACCGAATACGGTCAGTGCGTCACTGGAGCCGACGGATTCGAATTCCCGGAGGTCGACACGACGAGCATCGGGCTCGTCACGGCTATACCCGTAAACGACCGACAATAATGGGAAACTGTCGACGACCCAAGCATCAACTATGTTCAAATCATCTAACAGGTCTCGGTAAAGCCCTGCCTGGCGGTAGCGCCTCACGAAGTTTTCGTCATCAACAAATTCGCTGAGTGAGCGAGGGACGGGGTGACGATCGATATTTCGCACCTCCGCAGGATTGCCTTCGTAGCCATTGGTCGCTCGTTGGAAGGTAAATAGTTCATGAGCAATTCTGGCGTGGCGTCGGGGGTCAGCAGGCAAATCAATGTACTGCTTGTTTTGCTTTACAACTTCAACTCGACCAGGCCCATTTGAGGAGGCATCACCGAGAGCTTCGATGATATTCTCTGCAATCTCCGGAGAGACGTTCTCCAAGTCGTCTTCTATACTAGCTAACTGCTCTTCGTCTATTCCTGCACGAGTAGCTACCTGTTCTAGTGTTATTCCGTCTTGAGAGAGATCCAGCTTTCCAATGTGCGCGTGCATGAGGACCCTAGCCCAGTCCTCGTCGTACCTAAGGTCTTGACCAGTAGTTCCGACCGGTGGAATATCAACCATCACTTCTCTATGGGGATAATAGACCGAACCACTCTGGAGGGGTCTGGCACTACTTACCCAGTCATCACATCGACTACATTGCCCTTTCAGTGCCTTCGTGTCCTCTCGACATTTTCGACATCGGAACGAAAATGTGGTCATATCATCGGGGTCTCCACGTTTTAAATAAACATCATCCCATCCGTGTCCAGACTTTGCGCACGGACGCGGTTCAATATTAGTCAAGGCTCCACAGTCATGGACGAGAACAAATTGAATTTGTTTGAGCTGGCCATTGCAATCTGACTGCTGACAGATCCCGTTTGTTTTCGCGAGGTGTTTGGAGTTCTTTGGTCTGAATACACCCTTACATTTGCGGCAGACCATGGTCTTCGGGAAGAAGTCACCCTGCACTTCGGTCGGACGGTGCATCTCTATGACCGTGTTATCCAGATCATCCCAAGGGGCGTCGTCACTGTTTCGGAATTCCGAGATTGCACCGGCGATTCGATTCGCCACTCGCTGACCGTCAATAGAGTCTATCCGTTCGGTCTTCCAGTCGTCTACCTGCATTGAGAAACCTTCTTGTCCGTAGCTGAAGACCGCTCCCGGGGTAAAGGAGCTGAGTACCTGTGCCATACCACGCTGCATCTCCGCGTTACTTTCTTCCATTAGAAATCACCTTGTTTCAGCGACTCCACCACAAGCGTGGAGTATCGGTTAGGGACGATGTCGACCTGCTGGTCAATATCCCTGAGACTATTCATCGGTCCATGCCCATCGTCACCATCACCTTCTACCACGTTGGCGATGAACTCTCCCTTAGCGTCTTTTGAGAGCGGGTCTTCTAAGAGCCTCTCCCAGACTTTATCAAATTGGTCTTCGATTCGATCTCGGTAGAGGTTCATTCCGTGAATGTCTGCCCATTCCGACTCCTGTTGTTCGGTCACCGAGTATGCTTTGAGGACGAAATCAAGAGCGTCTTGTTTTGTGATGAGATCTCGCTCTAAGGCCTGGTTGTACCCATCGAACATGTATAGTCTCTTTTTTGTCTCCCCCTGGTAGACGGAGTCATAATACTGCAGAAACAGTCCCACGATTATTCCGGGCATCGTTCGATCAATTGCAAACTGTGCCCACCGTTCTAATGGAGTCGCCTCGACGAGTAGGTCTTGATAACGATGGTAATGTTCGAAACGGGTATAGTGTGACCGATCACGAGCACGCATCGCATCAAATAGAACAAACACTGAGCCAGGGTGTTTTCGACCGACACGAGAGTAGGCCTGAATATACTGTGCGGTGTTTCTCGGCATCCCAAAGAAGGATATGAAATTCAGCTTATCGATATCGACACCATGTGATATCATGCTCGTAGCGATCACGATGTCGATAGGTCGTTCCGGATCGTCGGCTTCGAGCCGTGAAAGTGAATCCCTCACTACGTCCATGTCTGTCTCCCCAGTCAAAGGAACAGATTTCAGAGTGTGATATGGTTCTCCGAAGCTCTCCAACTGCTCGTTTATCATCTGCTTGACAGTACGTTGGAGCATATCACTCCTGGTTTTTGCAATATTATACGAGACTTGCACCTCATACTGACTGAGTAATTCTTCTAGCAATTTGTGCCGATCAGACTCGGAGTCGGGCAGATCAAGCGGACCACCTACAATGTCCTCATCAAGTTCATTAATTGCATCTTCTAGATCAGTGAGATTCGCTTGAAACTCTTGGATAATCATAGCTCGTTCTCTGATGACTGAGTTGATAGCTAGTGTCCTTGAGATTGTTCGAGGAATTGCACCAATCATTCGTCGACCAACTTGGTGCGGATCCTCGTACGCATAGAATGACTGTTTGAGACGAGGTCCTGTAGTCGGGAAAGTACTAGAGTCACGCCAGTAGAGCGCATTCACTTGTTCACGTGCTCCCTTTATTGTAGCTGTCGCTGCAACGACTTTCATGCTCCACTTTCCGTCTGTGTATCGGTTGATTAGTTCTTGAATGAACGTCTCATAGTGAGAGTCGAATGCTCCAAACTCCTCACGAAGAAGGTGAAGTTCGTCTTGGATGAGTATTGATGGAGGATCTGTCTTCTCAACCGGTTCTAAATTTTGGTTGTCGCATTGATATTTGGAGCCATAGCTGTTCGTGTCTGACACTAAACACTCTGACTCCCCTGTGTACCCATGTTTCGGGCAATAGTTTTTGACCTGCCCAAATAAAGTTCGCATCCGCCGTTGCCAACCCACGATGGCGATCTTATCAATGGTACTGACAACGAAGGTCGGTGTATATCGATATACCTCCTCATCGGTGATATATATCGGCAGTTCGGCTTTTTCTCCGTCTTGTTCTTGAACTTCTGGACAGTCCGGATTAATACACTCATGGATGATACGCATCCGTTCTAAATCGCCTGTTACTTCCACCGTACCATCTTTGTCACAGAACGGACAATCGGGGACTGTCAACCACTCTTCTTGTAGATCCGGGTCCTCTTTCGCCAATTTGACATTGTTCGTGTCGGTTCCTGACCTATTTGTGAGGTAAGGCTTGTTTGGTGTGTTTTGTTTTCCGACAAAGTATCCAATACTAAACCTATCACCTTCCATATCTTCATGTTCACGGCGAACAAGTTCCGCTTGGCACAGCACATCAGTAATCCGTTGTAGCTGCTGGAGAGACAGGAGACGTAGCGGAAACTTAGTTAATGCTGTCATCCCGTGATTCTTACCTCTAAGCCGGTCATGGAACGCGGTCATGACGACAAGACCGAGGTACGCCTCAGTTTTTCCACCTCCTGTAGGGAAATATATGACATCAGCAACGTCAAGCGACGTATCTATATCACGCTCTGGATCAGCTTGTTCAACGATATCCGGGATAGACATAACGATGAAGACAATTTGGAAGATTCGCCACTGTTTATACTTATCCCCGAGTGAATCAAACGCTTTGTTGAGTGCTCTGAAAGCGTCCTCAATACGCTCATCGGACTGAATTAGTTCACGACCCTGCTGGAACCGATCACGTTCTTCGGCAAAGTCGTTGAGTGTTTTTTCAAACTCATCGCTTGCCTTCTGTGTCTTTTCCTCAGTCAGGATTTCATCCCGAACCTCATGGTATTGTTTGAGAGCGATCTCCATTTGGTCCTGTATATTCTCCAGTACTGAATCGATGTCACCATGAGCGAGTTCATCAAAAGGTGCTTCAATAGTTCCTCTAGAATGATATTTCGGCTGCTGATAGATCGGTACTGTGTTTGTTTGGAGGCCAGTGACCGGATCAGATCCGAGACGTTCAACCGAACAGTTCTCACCAATCGCGTAAATGTTTCCGTCGTATTGGTAGTGGTCCCTAATCTCTTCGGAGGGTAACGAGCGGAACACGGGTTTCTCGGAGGTTACTGATAATCCTGCATCATACAGGTGTGCCTGCCAGTCATTGTCGGGCTCCGTGGCAGTCCCGACGGGATCTCCATGAGTGTTAATAAGGTTGATTGAAACCGATATATTCCCATCTTCTTGCTGACGTGTGACTACACGGAGCTTTGCACGCCATAGGGCAGGCTTTGGCTGGTCACTGAAATTGTCGTTAAGGTGTTGTTTGAATGATTCCTTATCTTTTAGAGCCTCAGCCGGTACTTCCTCGGCATCCCATTCATTGACTCCCGAGGCAGTTTCACACAATACCCGGTCTGCATCAGCATATTCTTGTCTCGCTTCGTCAAATGTCTCGGTGAGAGAGAACTCTTTCACCTTATTTAACCTCGCTAGGTCACGAATTTCTGTTCCAGAAATAGATACTGTTTGGTAGTCCGGTTCAATGCGTTCGTAAACAGAGAGCATCGTCTGGTCCTCCAATGTTGTGAAACCACCATCTGTCAAGGCATCCCGTTCTTCCGGTGTCATCGCCGCAGTGTCATACCTTCCAGAATCCACTTGACCAAAGTTTAATTGCTCTTTGTACGTCGGGAAACGCTGATAGTACAGCTTTGCTTGGGGTGTTAGTTTGATTTCAACACCATCCAATTCCTCTGGATCGACATGGAATTTCAGTCCAATAGAGAAGGGTGAAACGTCCTTCGCAAAGTTTTGAAAAGTATCGTCTTCATCCTGAGCTTTTCGATAATCGTACTGATCAGCTAGAACTCCTGCGAAACATCGCCGACTGGGAGTGTTCCCATACAACGTCTCTTGGCGGGGGCCTCGGCCAGTGATATGGTTGATCAACCGCTCAGAAATCACGTGGTCAACTGCTTGGTGACGACGATACTCTGGGTCAGAATCAATTTCATATGCATCATCTGGAGGGCGAGTGTACTCGGGTGCCTCAATTGGTGGGATAGTTTCAAAATGAGTTGTCATATCAAATAATCGAATACCGAATATATAAGTGTTTTTTCCCTATTGAATATCAACCGCTCGAGAAACGTTCAGTCAACTTTCCAAGTCTGTTATATCCTTGACCTTTTTGATTTCGTGTCGAGTACTAGAAGAGAGTAACTGCTCAGCTTTTGCGCCTCCGTCAGTGAGTTCTTGGGCAATGCTATGCCGAATCTTTCGCCCTTGGTGGACGTGTGCTCCCCTAATCTTCCCAAGTGCTCTATCAACAAGAGCACCTTTTTCGCCCGTCAGTTCGGACCTGTTAAACACTATACCGATTAGTTGGATATCTTGGAGGTTCCCCGGCCCCATTGTGAGGCTGGGATCTCGTGCAAGATCAAAGGCATCGTCGGCGGCTAATCCCGATTCAAACCAGTGTCGAATACGATTTTCACCACGCTCTATACCTTCTTTCTTAAGTTCCGAAACGATATATTTAATAGCGTCTTCAGAACCCATTATATCAGTGCCAGAGTTAGTCTTAACATCCTGTACGATATCACACACAGTGGTGTACCAAATCTTAAGCTGGTCTGTCACGTTGCCTCCCTCAAAATCGGCATATTGTTCATCAAGCCACTCATTCCAGAGCTGGTTCCAGAGTTCCTGATCAATGACCAATACTGTAGATCCGATAGCGAGTTCCGCGGGGGAAACCCATTTATAGATCCTATCAACCCCACTGTCGTTGACCGATCTTTCTTCTACTAGAAGTGTAGACCCTGAGTCACGATCAAGTGTTCCATTTGATGTCTCAATTCGGAAGGATTGCTGTTCGTAGTCATCATAGCGGTCTCTGTCGTAGGCGTACTCGGTATCTAACCGCATTCCATCAAGGGTCGCTGCAAATTTTTCTTGAGACGCTCTCGGTTGCTCGGGCTCGGAATCAGATGTTTCAAATGAGTCTGACTCTGTTTGAGGATCTCCACCAAGGACATCAACGTCTGGATAGGGAATTGGCTTTGATTCTATGTATTGGAACCCTTCGTTGATCTTATCTACGAACCGTCTAAGGTGCCTGCTGATCATCCCTTGCCATCGGCCATCATATGTTAGAATAGTAACCTTATCGGGCAAGGGATGGAGTAGGAATCCAATATGTTGGCTCCGTTGGGGACCAATGATAACGAGTTCATCACATGATTGAATATCTCTGACAGAATCGCGGTCAACAAGTTGGATTTGATTTTTTCTAAACGCAACCTCACTGATAATCCGATCAGATCGAAGAGTTTCCTTGAGTACTCTTCGCCATGATGGTGTAGGTGTATATATCGCAATTGACTTCCCATCGTCAACGGCATTCGAAATGTGATTACAAACTGCTTCGTACATCGGATTCCGTTTTTCAAGTGCTAAAACGAGGTTTTCCAGTTGTTCGTGGACATCCGATGTCCCGGCTCTAGCTAGCATGTCGACTCCGCTTTTGAAATCGCTAAACTCATTCACGAACTCTTCCATCGTCCATGATCGCTGTCCTCGCTTGCCTCTACGGCGCTTGTCTAATACCCACTGGTCATATTGGTCTGCTAGAACAGGTAATCTCTCAAACCGCTGGAGGTAGGAAAAAGAACGCCATCCAGCGTGTTCAGAACCGAACTCTACAAGATCCATCGCTGCATCGTAACCTTCGTTAAGATATTCTTTGATTAGGTCCGCGTCTACGGGTTTAATTTGTACCTCCTGAACGCTTCCGAGGGACACTAAGTCACCATTTGACGATAGTGGGAAAGCTTCCTCTCTACTCGACTCCTTTGGCGATTCGTCGAGAACGTCACGGACTGCTCGTTTGTCGGGAAGCGTTCCAGCACCAATGACGTCGGGGGGACAGTACTGTGGTACGCGGTTCCCCCCGTAATCATGTTTCGAGTACAGACTGTACATTGGGCAGACAAGCTGATTTGACTCTTCTGCAGTATTGTTGACCAGACTTTCCTCCTGTTCGGTCACCCGTGAGTGGAAGTTAAAGAGTATAGGAATATCATCTACAACCGAATCAAGCTCATCAGTATAGGAGACTATAATAAGCGTTGACTGACCTGGTGAGTTCCCCTTAACCCTACGTTCTCCCTGATAAATATAACTGTGAGGAAGTATCTTATCAAGTGGTTGTATCTTTTCGTTGGGTTCTTCTCGGAGTGTCTTGGGTACATTTATTCCGTACTTCGCGTATTCATCACGAACTTCCTCTTTTTGTCCCCATTGTGTAGTGGTACCTTTGGTATAGAAGACCGTATCTCTGGACTCTGAAACGCCCTCAAATAATACAGAAACTGCACATGTAACAGTTGTCTTAGGGTCATAAGACGGCCAAAATATAGGGACTGTTGATCCGTCTATTGTCGCTTGGTGTAAACCAGTTAAGATTGAACGGCCAAGCGTATTGATTTGGATCTCTTCCCATTCTCTTTCATCCTTGTAATTTAGTACTTCAAGGATTTCAGATAACCACAGAAATGCTGGCTCCCCACCAGTCGACGTAAGCAGTGATTGAATGTATTCCGTACTATTCGTAGATTTAGATAGAGCATATTGAATTATTACCTCTCTTGCATAGTCGGTTAGCGATCCTTCCACTGCTAACACAGCGACGTTATCAAGTGACTGACTGATGAGTTCTGGCTTGTGTTCCGCAGCGGCTTCTATGAACCTCAGACCAGTTCGACGGGTTGACATATCGTCTTTTTTGAGCCAATCCAGGTACTGAGAAGTAACTGTTTCTAAAATGTCACTCTCTGCCTTTGTTTGGAGCAATGTTTTGAAAGCGTTGACAGCAGCCAAGATTCGGCCTTCTGTCGCTTCCTCATCTATTTCGACTGCTTCAACAAGAACAGAGACAGAGAGGTCATCTTGGGCACCACTGTGAAGTATTTGTACGAAAACCTCAGAAACTAACTCACCGTTCGGTCCCTCCAGCAAGTCAAATAGATCTTGTTCATGCCGCACCGCTAACGCTGGGTAGTGTCTTGATAGAAAGAGCATTGATTCAGCTGCTTCTGAGTCGTCTGAAACCTCCCCTGATTTGAGTTCAGTCAGGATAGACGTAATAGCTGCCTCAAGTCCTTGGTCAATTGATCTTTGGACCGAGGGAACTTCTGTCTCATACCGATCTTTAAGAGCCTCTAATGGCTCTAGTCTCCCGGTTGCACCTAGTACATGCGACAGAGGGGCTCTGACACCTTGATCTGCCTCATCCAACCAACGGAGCAAAACCTGCAGATCATCCGAGATACCTGCTCCGACGGCTTGTGGATGGTCCTGAGCCCAATTTTTTAATAGATCTTTTGCAAGTAGCTTTGTAAGTGCATTGTCGCCGCTGATTATGTTAACCAATTCATTAGAATATTGGCTAATCCTGTCTGGTTCTACATCTTTTGACTTAAGCTGCTGGAGTGCACCGTATTGCGAACTCTTTGATCGTAGCTCACGAAGCAACCCAACCGCTCTTTCAGGATCGTTGTTCAATAGTAGCCTCAATACGCTGTATACATTTACTAGTCAACACTTTACAATATTCAATATATTGTTCCAATATAAAATCACCTCAATTCACCATCGAATATATGTATTCTAAATTAAATATTGCTAAGTTAATTAGACCTGCTACTAGTGAATCAAAGAAGAATGATTAATTATGGTTGGAATAAATTCACGAATACCGTCGAACCCTGCGCAAGATACTCACGATGCAGACTGAATAAAGAAATCTTATTGGTAAGAACTGCTATCTCAGTCGATTTGTTCTAAGGTCTCAATACAGCTGTGAAGATATTCGTACTCAGCAGCAAGCTGTGGGCCACCACGTTCGGGTTCGTCGTGAGTTGGCCGTTCAGTCATTGTATGGATGATTGGGTTGTAGTGAGCAACCGCGTTTCGGAGATACACTAACTCCTCCAAGTCGACCTTCGATGCAGACGGCAGCATAGACGAGAGCCCGACATCACTGAGGATCTCAACGATCTTGCTTAGTTCTGCACAGGTGAGTCGATCAGAGACCACGTTTTGTTGACCACGATAGGGGACTCGAATATCGGTTTGGTCGTTCCAATCTGGGCTGTGGCTTCGAAGCAGATCGCGGAGCCCGATCTCGAACTGAGAAAAGCAATCGTAGAGGTGTGTATACACCGGTAGTCTGTTGAGATCAAATCTGGTGATGATCCCCTCCAGAGAGTCCACATCGCAGACGAATACGAAGCGAGAGTCGCCAAGTTTGTTGAGTACCTCGTTGATGCCTGTCTCAAGGGTTATCGTAACGTCGTGAGTGAGTTCTTGAACCTGGGTTTCGAGTGTTTCCTCACTCGTTGCTCTCAGCTGTTCTCGTGAGACGTAGCCGTGGAGTTCGGTTCCGGCCGACGTATCATCGTAGATTGGGGCGGCATCGTAGTCGGCTGCCATCAGTTCGACGTATACTCGCGGAATCGAGTCATCGATTCCGAAGCCTTCCGGATCGGGCGTCATTAGTGCCCCGGCAGTAAATGGGTCCTGAACATCCGCGATACTGGTGTTGAGATCGGCCTCATGTGCGGCTGGTTCGTACGTTGAGACTGTTGACTCCCATTCTTCTGCGTCGTCGGTTAGGGTCGTGATCAAACGTGGGTCATCGACACTGTCGTACGATTCGGGTTCTACTTCATCGATCGCATTGATCTTGTAATAGTGTTGTTCGTGGAGCGTACTCGCGGCGTCTGAATCGATGAGTGATGTCGGTGTTACGAACACGGCACGGCCACCTATGTTCAAATCACGGATTGCCTGTGTGACAAAGAGGAGATGGGAGTCGATTTGATCGTCCGCTACGGTAAGATGCCCAAAGTTAGTCGCGTATGCTCGCTGTTGTTCACGCGAGAGATCAGACCACGGTCGTGTCGGTGGGTCACAGAGGATGTAGTCGAACTCCGATTCGATGACGAACTCCTCATGGAGGTAGTCACCACTTCGGGGATCAACTTCGTCATATTGTTCCGCAACGGCTTCCGCATCGTCCGTATTGATGTCGACGGCCACTCCAGACGGCGGTGTCGCCGCGGTGTTCTGTTCACAGTAGCGGTGAACGGCGGCGACCAACGTTCCATCGCCACACCCAGGATACAGAATATCGTTGAACTTCGATGGATGCCGATTGTCGAAGAGCTGCTCCACCATGGCATCTGCGACAGCTGCTGGGAGTGAACGAGATTCCATTGGAAAACAGATCAATAGATGATTATTTTGAATCGTGTGATGCGGCAAGTGGTGCCAACGAGAACATTTTGGTCGATGATTTCGTTGTAACGAACGATGGAATCGGAGACTGCTCAACGGTTTCAGAATGGTCTCTTACAGTGGGGTGAGAATAATCTCAGAGACTTTCCCTGGCGGGAGCGAACCTCGCTGTACGACGTTTTCGTTGCAGAGTTCTTCCTCACCCAGACACCCGCGAGAAACGTCGCAACGGTATATCCCGACTTCCTCCAAACGTTTCCGGATCTCACTGCTATCAGAGAGTCTCAGATAGAACACGTAACCGAAGTCATAGAACCGCTGGGATTCCAAAATATGCGGGCCGAAGCGTTGGTATCGATCGCCACCGACTACGACGAGTTGCCGACGTCCGCCGAGGGATTGACGAAGCTACCGAGAGTCGGGAGGTACGTCGCTAACGCGACGATTTGTCTCGCAGACGACAGCCCCCTCCCGATCGTTGATCGGAATGTCGACAGAGTCTGCCGACGACTGTTCCCCTCAAAGTGGCCACAAAGCGAGAGTAGACAGTGAGACTTTGCCGAGAGGTTAGTCCCCGAAGACAGACCTCAAGAGTACAACTTCGCGCTCCTCGACTTTGGGTCGATGGTATGTGAGTCAGACCCAAACTGTGAGTCGTGTTTTGCCAACAGCGTCTGCGAATATTACTCACGATCCGGGATTAACCGAGTGAGTTCAAGCGAAGAAAATAGATAATCGATACGTGAATAGAATTCTCCAGTATCGATCTCGAACTACGATAGTTCCGCAATGACTTCGTCACGAAGTGAGACGATCTTGTCTTCGATCTCTTGGTCAGTCATCGCTTCAACACGAAGGACAGTGAGGTCCTCTCGGAGTCGAGTCGTCGTCTGGCTCGCGATCTTCGAACTCGACGGTTCTTCGTCGTCCAGAATCGATTTGTCGAGCAGATCCGCACAGGCGACTGCAACGGGACGGTACCTCGCGAACCACCTGTCGAAGATGTCGTTGGCCAACTCTTGGAACGACAGAACCCTCTCGGTTCGGTCGTAACGGCCGTCTCCGACCTCCTGATCCGGTTCGTACGTGAGTTCAGCCATCCACCACAACCTGTGTAGGGCATTCGAGTAAATGTCAGTCCCAGCCCGGAGGAACTTCTCGTCCAGCGTAGTCGATCCTTCCCACCGATATCTCACGAACACGGGGAACTGAACGACCGTGAGGTAGTGCCAGAGACCGGCATCGGCCGCAGTCCGTCTCGAGACGTCGATGGTATCGTGGACGACTGGAGCCATCTCGGCGTCCAATAGGTGTCTCTGCGTTTCGTAGTCACCGCTGTCTTTCGCGTCCTGAAATTGCTCTTCGATCGGAGAGAGGTCTAAACTGGTCCCGACGGACTCCAGATAGGGGCCGAGGTCTGTCTCGGAGAACTCACGGCGTCCCTCGAAGAAGTCCTCTCCGATTAGAGACCGTCCGGCACTCGTCAGTCGTTTGAGTTCAGTCGACATTCTGGATGCCCTCCTCAACGAGTCGCTGGGTGTCGTACGGGAGGTCGACACGGTCGTTTATCGCTCGCTCTAAACGCTGAACCAGTAGGTTGAGGTCTTCGACGCCGGAAGCGTCTTTTCCGAGCTGTACAGTCGCGCCCTCTCTGTCGAGGTCGGGATACAGCTCTTCGTAGAAGAGGTCGATCACGTCTTCCTGCCAGTTGAATTTCGTCTCGGCAGTGTCTTCGTCTACGTCTTGGGCGGTACGGAGGAGGAGTTGCATCCAGACGCCGTGTTCGATGTATCCGAATAAGACGTCTCTGAGTCGTGGTGGTCCACCGGTCGAACCCTCGTTGTTGAGTACTTGAACGATAGTCGGATGATCCGCGTTCAGGAACAACTGCGGGTTCTGTGGTTCGTCCAGGTCAAGGTAGTGGATGTGAGTGTCGTCGGGGAACTTCTCG
>LKMJ01001091.1_pt1 | contig 23192 bp, 21 predicted proteins | sample 643391 | NCBI WGS metagenome assembly LKMJ01 (sample SAMN04112250, study PRJNA286221) | soda lake metagenome | biome: soda lake; feature: Kulunda Steppe; material: water; isolation source: sample PL-Br10 brine of Picturesque Lake | place: Russia: Kulunda steppe | collected 2010-07
GAGAGAGAGAGAGAGAGAGAGAGAGAGAGAGGGAGGGAGGGAGGGAGGGAGGGAGGGAGAGCACAAAGAAACGAGGTTTCTTCTGCTCCGGACTGCTTTAATTTCTGTGGAAATTGTCATGCTTGTAGATATTGCAGAGCCTGGTACCATTGGCTGAGCTTGGTCCTATAAACTTGCTTGTTCTACAGATGTTGCCTAAATTTGCTCATTGACTTGGCGTGCTAAAGTCTTCTTTCCAGAGATCAAACTCGTCCTGCATTGTCTCAGACAGGCTGATGATCTGCTTGGTCATCAAAACACGGTGTTTTGCTCAGCATTCTTGTCCAATTCGTCTTAACTTGGAGTGACTTGACACCTATGATGGATCCCAATGATCGCACAACTTCCTTTCATCCTTTCTCTGCAAACAGCATGTGCCTCGATCTTGCTTATTTCTTGCTCGTGCCTTATTCTTGCTTATCTGTTTGTGCTTCCGCTGCTTCTCCTACTAGGAGATTGTAGTACATCTATAATCTGGATGCTACTAGCGTTAGTACCTCTCCAATTAGAAGGACAGCAAGCAAAGTGTTGCATTGCTTTCTGTTGTTGCTTGCGTTCACTTTAAAAATCAATTCAATAAGTTAAGACAATTCAAGGTGAAGCCTCGCAGCTTTTGATAAAGGGCATTTTTAAACGACGTCCCTTTCTCATCATACCTGTGTTTGTGCTACGACTTCCACTCTTTGTCTTCCATTTTGACAACTTGTATTAATTAGTAGTACCGTTTAATTACAGCCTCGTCTGAGCATGCAGCCATACCAATGCTCGCTGCAGCTTATTAAATACGTGGGTTTGTACGGGACACTGCCCTATGTGACAAACCTTTTGGCTTCCCTTTGGCTAGCTAAGGCATATGTAGTGCCTGCTGGTATGTATGGAGCTCAGGTTTTTTGCGCGAAGCTTAAATATTTAGACATACCCTTTGAATTTCTTAAAAGGCACCCTAGGTGTGAAGCGGTCTGCACCTAATTGGGCTGTATTACGTGAGTGTGCGCATGAACCTCTGCAATTCTATTGGTTATGAGCTGCCATTAGGTTTTACATTGGGTTGTTGTCCTCTAAAAGTGCCACTCTTAGGCAGGCCCTTCATGCAGACCTGAAGCTGGTGCCTTGGGCTAAAACATCTTGGGCTTCGAAAGAAAAGGTAATAAAAGCCACTTATGCATTGAAACCACTCCCTACATCAATTCAGGAAAAGGAGACACTTGGCCCGAAGAGCCGTCTCCTCCACCAGGGAATGGGCCTTGGATATTTTGCGCGCCTTTGAGGGACTGCGAGGCTGCGACACTTATACACAAGCTTTCTTGCGGGGGCTCCTTATTTGTTACTCTGATTTCACTGCTGACCTGAGGTTTAGGATGAGAAAAGTGTGGAGGGACATTGCTGACATGAACCCTCTGGAAATGACAACAAACTGGTGACTTATCATTCTTGGTTTGCCTGTCCCCTCTTAGATCTTTAAGCTGATTCACGCACTCCGGAGCGGAATGGGGGTGCCCCCCTGATGCCTCCTGGCTATCTGCACCTTGATCTCCCTAAGCATTTAGGAGGAATGTGAGCAGGTTTTGCTTGTGAGCTCATACTCTCGTGGTGGAATCCGATTCCAAGAGTCCTCCAGCTCAGATGCGCCAGGCTGGCGCGGTGGAAATGGCCACTGTGACGAGTGTCCCTTGTCTGTCGTTCAAAATGAGGTGCACGCTCTTTTTCACTGTTAAGACTTATTTGTGTGCTCTCTCAGACGAAAGCACTCTTTCCTTTTCTCCCCTTTCTGCCAATCCTTTTCTATGGAAGCCCCATATATTTCACACGCCTTGCCTAGTCAGACTGTCTTTGATTTTATTTCTCAATGGCACAATAAACTCTGCCATTCCATTTCGGACATTATGGACTATTTTTTTGGCTGGCGTAAGACCAGCAACAAACCAGTCAGCCTAACGACCTGGCTGGCGCTTAACCCTTAACTTGTAACTTGTATCGTTCTGATTTGTTTCATCTTATTCAGTAGTACCGTACTAGTGACTATAAATAATGCTACATGTATGCTAGTGACAAGTATTAGGAATAGTGGGCTTATGGTGTGCTCTCCCTCTCTTCAAGTTGACAAATTTCTCAGACACTGCTTTTCCTTCGAGTATATGCGAATCGTATATCACGGTACGTATCTACACTTAGGTTCCAGTTGCAGACTCGATAGCCCTTAGCTAAGCGGCCCTTTCCTGGTAAATCCTGCTTTTCAACATTACAAATGGAGGCGTGAAGGATGATCCATGGCGACCAAACAGACATTACACTGATCATCTCTCATGAGTGAATTAGGAATAAATCACAACAAGACTGGGAGAGTTACCCACTAACTCCACAGCCAGCCGTCAGCACAGGCAGGATTTTTTTTGAGCTCTTTAGGAGCAAAATTACAGGGTGGGCATAACTTCACCCTAAAAACCTCTCACCCATAGAAATGTTTCTACCACCTGGACAGCTTGGCGCTTGCACCAGGTGCATGCCTTTCATTTGAGAAGTGTCACAGGACCAAGACTCCACTGGGGACCACTTTCCTTTGTTCCCTGTCCTCACCCTCAGGCTTTTGTGGCTCAACCTATAGAATGTGCCTAGATTGTTAGAGATTGCCTTAATTGTAAAGCTGAGAGGCAACTCTTTGAGATGTACTCTGCTTGTTTGACAAGTCCTAGCCCTGATTTCGAGGCTCAAAAGTTAATCTACAGGTGAAAATGCAAGTTGAGCGCGTCCGTCAACCTCATAAGGACGAATGTCAATAATCAAGCCATCCTGCAAGTACAAGGCATTACATCCTTGTCAATGCTCGATGGAATCGCCGCCAATTACAATGCAAGTGCACAGAATGAAGACATGCACATGATGCAAGGGCTTTCTTACCATGCACATGTGATGATGCTGGTGCAATTTAAAAGCTTAAATTGGAATATTTGGCATAGGCGAGGGGACATGCAAGCCCAAAGCAGCTGCAACATCTTTCAGAAATCAATAATTCCAACGTAATGGCTTGTAAGGGTGTGAAAGAATCATGCACGGCAGCTCATAGGGAAAGTCTCTGCAATGTACCAGAAAATCATCATGGACAAAAACTTGCTGTTTATACAACTGACCTCATCATGGACCATTAAATTGTATGCAGATATTCACACACCTGGCTTTCTTGGTTCAGCTCCACGTTTGCAAGCGTGTCAGCAAATGCCCGGCTGGAAGCAGGGCCAAACACATTACCCCACACCAGTAGCTCCTGAAGGCAGGTGTGGCAAGAGACAGCTTGCTCTAGCATACTTCAACTGCAACCACTGCATTAAATTTGCTCGCTAAGGAAATTGCTGTGGCAATCAAGGCGTACTTTTTGTCAATCTCCCCTAAATATTCTCAATGACCCAGCTGCAAAGAGCTCCTGCGACCGCCTTGCATGACCATTCAATTGGCACCACCCATTCCCAAATGAAACTGCTTTGTATCTTGGGTTAACGTTTGATAGTGACAAATCAACATGCTCCAACTGTCACACTAGCGCACATGGAAGTGACTGCATTCTTTACTAGGCAAATAAGGGTCTGTGGCACACTTGTACCAAAAGTGAGGCTTTCCCCCTGTTGTACCTGGATGTGAGGCGATGTAGAAAGGGCTTCAGCCACAGCAACCAATCCCTGAGAGCAACACAGGCAGGGATGTTGAGTCAAGAGCTGTAATCTCAGACGGTATACGAAGTGCCAGATGCCAGTGTTGAGCTTGTGGTACCAATCCAGGCAGCTGTCTTGCCATGCCGGTGGACCTTTCCAAAAGATATCTTACCATTCCCCTGGTTTGTGTGGAGAATCTATTGCACGCGCGTGGATGCATGCACAATTCATGTTCAAAGAGCTGCACTGTTGGAGCTTCCACCGCAGGAGCACAACAGGCCTTCTTTGTGCAGCTTTGTGCCAACTCAGCACTGCTAAGGCTTGCCTAAACAGATAAGTCTCAGCCCGTCCGAGCTTATGACGCCCACCACACAAATTTCTAACCACATGCGTGCCTTGCCCAGTTGTGGGCACACACGCTGGGCTCTGATTTCTTAAGCATAAGCTCGTGCACAGCACTGCCCTGTCCACAGGCAACAAGCCCACGTGAATAAAAGGCACAGGGAGGGCGTCTTACATGCCGAGAGCTTCACCTCATGCCAGCCTCACCTGCTCGCCAATATTGTTGGACCTAAGGTCTAGCGTCTGCAGCCAATGGCAGTACGGCATTGTGCGCGCCAAGGCCAAGGCCCCGGCATCCCCCAGCATGTTGGATGCCAGGTTCATGCGCGTGAGGTGCTGCGCTTCAGACAGCAGCCGTTCCAGCTGGGCACCTGCATGCAAGTAAGCGCAGGATGTGGTGGTGAAAAACGCACGCGCGGGGTATGAAATTGAAAAGCGAGCCTCTCTGTAGGAGCACATCAAGCCTGGCATTGTGGAGCACCCTTCACCATTGCCCGTGAAGCCACAAACCCCGTACGCCATTCAGGAGTAAGTTCAGTGGACGGCCACCGTGAAGAAGCTATGCTGTGGGCTGGTGCAAAGGCGATGTGCTGTTGGGCTGCAGTGCATGGGTACTTCACTGCAGTGTTCATAGTGCAGTGGATACTGCAGTCCACTAGCAAACCTTTTGAAAAGGTCAAGATTTGTTAAGGGATTAAGGTACATTGGAATGAGGAGGGGGAGGCTGGCAAGGGTGTGGTTGTCTGCTTGGCTGCATCATGCTGCACAAGGGAGGGAGATGCTTGCCGCCAAGCATCTGCCGGGGATGTTGAGGAAACTGCATGTGCACAGGTGGGTGCAGAAACCCACAATCTGAAACCCACAATCACCTGAGAATCCTGACAAGCGGTTGGCCCTCAGGTCTAAGGAGGTTATGGATGTGTTGCGCAGCAGCCCATACGTCACCTGCAGTTAAAGCATGCAATCAAAAGTACAAACAGCCTTTTGTGACTGGGCTCTCGTCCTTGTAGGAAGCCCCACACATGGGGAAGCTATCAGGTTTCATGGCTCCACACCTTGCCTTGTGCCTGGAGCATGTATGGCTTGCTGGCAGGCTCTGGCCAGGCCCGCATTAAGAGCGTCAAGCAGCGCAGCGCAGTGGCCCCACTCCAGGAAGAGGCTTGATGCAAGCCATTCTTTTGAAGTAATGCACGGGTGGTGCACTGCCGCAGCCCAGGGGCAAAAGACGCCCCCATGGAGCACGCAGAGTGCAGCGGCTTGGTTTCACAACAGCACCAGACAGTAGCTTCTGCAGCCAATGGACAGGTGATCCTACCATGGAGCATGTGCAGTGCAGCAGCTTGGCTTGGCTTCAGAAAGGCACCAAAAAGACACGCAGCAGCGCTGAGAAGTGCAAGTGCAGCGCCCGCCACAGCCATGCAGCCTGCTCTTGCTCAACACATGGCCTGGGGGTCCTGTGCGCGCCCTGGCTAGGCATGCTGTGCGCAAAATTGCCCACAAGAATGCATGCATAAGGCACACACATACACACACCAGCGTCTCCAGCTGGCTTTCCACCATACGGTACTTTCACACACACATGCACGCACATGCACACACAGATACTCACAAACACAATGCAGCCCCCCCCACACAAATGCACCAGTGCCTCCAGCTGGCTGTCCATGCGGTGCTTACACACATACACACACTCAGACGCACAGACATATATACACACACAAGTACACACACACAAGCGTACCAGCGTCTCTAGCTGGCTATCAACCATGCGGTGCTTGCTGAGGCCCAGCTCTGTGAGGGAGCTGTTGCATGCCAGCATGCGCGCAAGGCTGAGGGTGACGGTGTCCTGCATGGTGCCATGCATGCGCCTAAGGCTAAGGCGGTGACAGCATTCTGGGGGGTGCCACACACGTGCAGGAGGGGCTGCCTCCCTTCAAACAACTGGTGGCAAAAGCCTTGCATGTCACAAGCCAAGAACAGCTGGTGGCGGGCCTTCCATATTTGCGTGTGTTGCAGGTCACACCAGTTCTCTCGACATGTGCTTGTGCTGCCAAGTATTGTGACAAAGCGCCTGTCATCCTGCTGGTGAGATGCAAGGGTGGCAACCGCCTGGCAGCCAGGATCCACAATGACTGTGTGCCTGTACGCGTGTGCGTGTGTGCATGCCTACCATAGGCAAGTAGAATGAGCTGATCTCTTAGCCAAGCCTAACACATGTGTTGCTCTGCCGTCACGGCGTGGGTGGTTTCATGCCATAAGGAGGAGCTGTATGAAGATGGCATGGTGGCTAGTAGCGGGTGGGCAAATAACGGATCTTACCAGCTGTGCTTGGCGCCATTGGCCTCACTTGCATCAAGCACTCAGCTTCTAGAGGCATGGATAACTTTTAAAAACTGAGGAGGCTACTTGTGTATGCACCTGCTCACAAAGCCTGGCAATGCGTGCTCGCATTAACTCCGCCTGTAAGCTCCTCAATCAATGAAAATGCAAGGACACAAAGTATACATTGCTCCCTGAAAAAATGACTTCACCCCCTTTACATTCACATATTCACACCCACATACACACACAAACATGGCACAGCACCTGAGGTGCGTGGATGTTGTGCGCGCCAATGTCCAACGCCTGCAGGGTGCTGTTACACATTCCAGCCTCCCCACCGTCTGCCCCCAGTGCATTGCACATCCCAAGCAGGCCCTTAATGCCGGCATCTACATTGCTGACATCCAGGACTCGCAGCGATGTGTTCACCCTGTCATGCAAGGCAAATGGAACAGCCTGTGGTTAAGTAAGAAGACAGGGTAGCTTGCGAGGGTGGCTCATGTCATACGAATTGTCACTGGCAGTGCTGGAAGTTCTCACAACAACACGTAGTTTTATGTCAATGTGATATAATCTGCATGGGAGGCCTTGGGAGCCAAAAAAAACAGCAGGAGCCGTGGCAAGATGAGGTGGAGCAATGTGCGCAAGGGCGCATCACACACCACATTCATGAGCTCTCTCTCACATGCAAACGGAATGACGAGAGGCCGAAGGCATACCAAAGCAGGGGCTTCACCACATGACAGGCTGATGCCCCCACACGAGGGACAAGCTGCCTGCATGGCCTCTGTGGCTTTGCTTGCCTGCCATGAAGCTCGTCACCAACCTCAACATCTCAGAGACTGCAAGCATTCCCTCTTCACCAAGTGGATTGCTGCCCAGTGAGAGTGCCTGCAGGTAAACCAAGACGACAGGGGCCCTACTGTGCCGACAAAAAAAACGCAGTGCTTGCCACGAGAAAGCTCACGTTAAAAAGTTAGGTCAGTAGTCAAAACAAAGATCTCCCAAAAAACTGCACCTGATCTGCCTGTCTCTGTCAATGCCTGCCAGGCAGCCAGCCAAGGCATGTAAAAAAAGTTTAGAGCCCTTTGCTCTTGAGCTGCAGACTGTGCATGCCAGAGAATGGAAAAAGACCTGAGGTGTGCGCATTCCAGGCACAAAGTCCTGCGCTCTAGAGCTGCAGACTGCGCGCACCTATCATCACATGACTTTGCACCCGGAATGCACACATCCCAGGTCTTGCCCACTCTCAGGGCGTCAGTCGCATACTCTGCACATGAGCCTCGCTCCTGGATAAGCAGCAAGGCATGGCCGTCCACTCGAATAAACCTTGCAAATAGAGAAGTGCAAGCATGCGCCTCACAACAGCGCAGCAAAGGTACACACGCAGCTACACAGCCGCACCTGGAGATGGCAAGCAGGGGATGAGAGGGACTTGCATATTGCTTCAACCCCTTTAAGCCCAATTCGATTGCCGGTGAGGTTGATGCTCTGGATGTTGTTATCTGACTGCAATGCGATACAGCACGGGAGGAGGTGGTGTAAGGGGCCGGCATAAGTCTTTTTCTTGTTCGTTGGAGGACTCCATATGCGCACCCTTCATCAGCAGCAAACGCCTGCTCAAAGCAACCAAGCATCATATTGTAAACCGGTGAGACCTCCCATGTCCTCCTATCGCTAATCCTTCACTGAAGCTGATGCACGCTGCAAAGAACACAGCTGGCTGAAGGAGGCAGCAGCAGCAACAGTAACAGCAGCAGCAGTATGCACAAAGCTTGTGCAATGCCGAGGATGCATTTTATAAAACAGGTATGGTAGCATCTGCACGGTGATTCGATCATTTAAAGCATTCTTTGATCTATGAAACTTCTAAGGCTGACGCCTTGCTCACCCGTAAGAGACTTGCAACAGCCTGGCCTGCCAAGTCATCAAGGAAGTTGTTGCAGAGGTCCAGGGATTCAAAGTTGCTGTCATCTTGCAGAGCCTCACTCACAGCCAGTACCTGCGGTTGCACACAGTAGCTTAGGACATCATATTGAGCCACTCCTGCAGAATGCTGCTACTCCCGCGCAAACTGGTATCAGACAAGCTGGACTGAGGACTCATTGCTGCTTGTGTTCTCAAGCCCTCCCATTTAAACAGGGCTAGCTGTGGACATCACCTCGCGATCCATGCCAAAGCGCCAGGGACAATTTAAGAGCACGACCCAGTGGCACACTTTCTCACATGGCATTCGTCAAGCAGGGCAGCTTCCCCTGGAACCCTCGGTATAAGGTTTTTAACCTGATTCAGAAACATGCCTTTTTTAATCATGCCTGGCTGGCACGCTTGGCTAGCAATTATTTTGCTGCTTGGCCAGCGTCTGTTTTGCCCTGAATGCTGCGTCACTAATGGAGTCACCTGTCGCTTGCACGTGTCTGGTACATTTTTGCTGTGGGCTTTTGGCACTCCTATTACGCTTCACGATTACCCGCGCAACTCTCTTCCATCTTGTAAATACCAAGTGTGCGACTCAGTGCACGATGTAATTAACAAACTGCAAGCACGGGAGCTGCTGCTGCAAGGGTATGGCACAAAGGGCCATGAGAAAAGCACGAAATTGCTCTCTGATGACAGTGCATACAACATGGACCTGCGCCTTCTATTAGCTGTTACTGACCTGCATAGGCTGTATTCTGCAATTAAACAACTCCTTGCGGTTGCCATTGAGAGAGAGCTCATTCAGCATAAGCCTGCACCCATCCATCGCAACATTGTAATTGAGCGCTTTCTGCGGAAGTCGGGAAATTTATTTGGTGGGGAAGCAAGAAAACATCAGCATGCTCACCCCTGCTTCACTGCAGCATCCAAATCCTCAATGAGCAAGTCAATAGGCTTGCATGATAGCTCTCTGCATTTCTTCAGGTAGGTTTCTTTGAAGGCCTCCATGTGCGCCAAATTTTTTGCTCTAAGCCCAACTCTAAGCAATCAGGTACACTCAGGCCTCCGGCACTTCACGGAATGCAATCCTATTTCATGTGCAACAGCTGGAGTGGGATGCACGCACATGCATCTTCCAAAGAATACAAATTATGACATGGAAGTGTGACGCGCTCCAGACGTGCTTCGTTTATTCAAAAAAACCATAATTTCCATCTTTTTACGGAACACTAGCTCGTCTCATGCGCACAGCCCTAATCATTTCCAGTAGGCAGGCAACAAAGAGCCTGTTGGATAGCATTAGCTTGGTGTCCCCTCAATCTATCACTAGCTGCCCTCCCATCAATGCGCTGGTCCTGAAATTCTCATGTGGTGCGTAGACCCCTTCATGATTCTTGTGCTCTGGTATGGTGTAAGCGGAGAAGTGACAGTGTTGATGAGTCCTAGACATCATTTCTTGAAATTTGAAGTAGAAGTATCTGATCAAAATATTTGATGATCTGTGCAGGATCACCCTCGCAAGGCTTGCAAGACCTGCAAGAACACCCCTCGTGCGTGAATGCTGCATCATGCGCTCAATTCCGGCACTATTCACGCAGATTCACTGATGATTACGATAGGCATCACAGGTGTGTGTATGCTCAGCGGTGAGGGATGGAGTCTGCTGCTTGCAACAAGCCAAACGGGCACGAGACAGACAGAAGGCTCCTGGTGTTGTTGATTCTCCCGGTTGATTGACAGATACTCATGAATTTCGCTCTCATCAGGGAAGTACATGGTTAAATGAGTGCATTCGCAGCAACACATGTCTTTTCCTGGGGCTTGCACCACTAACACAACAACAATCACGCATCCAGGGTGAATGATGCAATTTTTTGGCGCTGCCTCAATGTGATCTTTCCTGATGGACACACACAAGTGTTGAACCGTCGGGACGCCTTGAAAGCAGCAGCCGAGCAGGTACGTGCAGCAGCCAGCAATTTACACGCTAGGACTTCATGCGAGCATGTCTCTAACCTAAATGGCAACTTGACTTGCAAGAAAGCAATGAAGGCAACCAATTGGAATTCCCTCAGCATGGATTCAGCCTGAGATGGTTCAAGAATGGGCTTTTATGGTATACACTTGGTGTAACCTATCCTAACCCTTAATAATAAACACTTCTTCAAGTCAAGGCTGTGTTTTGAGGAGTTTCATCTTATGTCTGTCAAGTAATGTGCTGCAGCATCATTGCATGCGAGTAACCAAACATGAGTAAGCTTTCTTTGAGAAACTGCCTCACAAATGTCCAGTGCATTCCCTGTGTTCCAATTGTCAGGGCTTGGACCTGGTGGAGTTCAAGAGCGCAGGGACCTCGTCCAGTCCGCCCTTGGCGAAACTGGTGAATTATAGGCGGCTGCGGGAGGAACGTAGGTGAGGATGATCTCGTGATCTGACCCCATCTCCCTGCTGGATTCCCTGGGATGTTGATTTACGCACTGTCTTGTGTGCAGAATATTCATTCCCGTAAAAGCACGCAGCAAATCTGTTGGGCTGCGCAACCTTGCTGCACTTGCCAGTGCGCCATGCTGTGTTGCCATGCCTTGGGGAGAGTTTTTTAGTCAGTTGGCTTTACTGCTGGACTGGCATACGCTTCCAAGCAGCAGCAGCAGCAGCTGCAGTGTCAAGCCATACAGCCACTGTCTGGACCGGGGAAGTGGACCAGTGCCTGTAACAGAAAGGGAGGATCGAAGACTGTCTCATAAGCGTCCTGCTCTCGGCAGATCCTCTGCTGGTCTCGCCTACGCCCCCCCTTCCATGAGGGCTTAGGCAGGAATCCTCACCCCAAGCCTGCACCAGAGTGTATAACAGGCAAAGTTCTCAAGCTTGTGTTGCGGGCTTTCTGCAGGCAGGAGCACGAGGCAGCTGTGGAGCGGGGAAGGACTTATGAGACAGCAACATGTGCGCATCTTGTTGACAGCTACGGCGAGCAGACTAGATACCGTGCTTACCAGGCTGTGCCCTGCGCAGTGCTTTTTTTTGTTGCCTCTATGGTTCTTCATTCATTCTGCTTTACTCCCTTCTGCCGGCCATTTTTTTGTTGCGTCTGTTCTTCACTCATGCTGCTTTACTCTGCGCTGCCAACCATATGCCCAATGGTTCCATTCCTGTGGGGTTCCAGATACTGGTATAAACCCTCCTCCTCGCGCATGGGCACATGTGCGCTCATGGCGTCTCCCTTCTCGTGTGCTCCCCAGATTATGGCTCTTGCTGTGATCAGGCACTAACTGGCCTTTCAACCGTAAAGCCCATGCAAGATCCTTTGTGTAATTTTTGCTTGCCTGGCTCAATGGCTTGCCTCGGATGCAGATCCATTGCCGGATGTAAGTCACGGCGCAGCCAGCAGGCACGATCCTTTTCAGGTAAAAACCTGAGTCCTTGCATCTTGGAGGTGTGGTACAAGGGCGCCCGGTGCACACATCTGAATTGAATTGAATGTTCCAGCAAATATGCTGTACGTCTTTCCCTGGGCAGATGAAAGGATGACTGTTGTGCATGAAGGGGTCAAAAATCCGGAGCCATTTTGTAATGGAAGCGCTGCCTTTTCTCCCTGCAAAGATGATTACAGCACTGCGTCTTCACTTAAACAATCAATGTTTCTGATGAGTCAGACCAATACTCTGCTGTTGGATGGAGGCAGGCATGGCAAGCAGCCCATGGCAAGTAATCTTTCATAATAATGCGCCATGATCCAATGAAATATTTATAGCTACAGCAGCCCTGGTCCACAGCCTCCCGGCAATAACACCCCAGCATAATGGATAGCTAGGCATGCCTACATGCTGGATTGCATGTTTCAGCATGTGTGAGTTGGCATTTGTGTGTACGTCCCTGTGCATGTGAAAGCATGCATGCACATTAATGTATCTATGCCCTGCTGCAGCGACAAATGATGCCTCTTAAAGGAGCCTTGATGCACTCACAAACCGTGTGCTGCTTCCAGGAGCTGAGAGCTGCCATTGAGGAAGGTAGGCAAGTAGGTAGAGCGCATGCCTTGGGCAATGTGCAGGTGGGATCAAATGCAGCTGATCATCAATCCAGGTCTGCAGAGAATGGAGGCAACCCCGACGTCCAAGGCCTCTCCAATAATGGCCAATTCTCTGAGGATCAAGAGGTATGCAGCAGCAGCAGCAGCAGCAGCAGCAGCAGCAGCAGGGGTGGCGGAGTCACGGGGAAGAGGGAGTCTGATACAGCACCTGCCAGTGTCAAGGGAGGCCGCCAAGCCAAGCAGCAGCAGCAGCAGCAGCAGCAGCAGCAGCAGCGTTTATTGGTGAAGAAGGAGAAGGTGAAAGAGGTGTTTTTTGGGCCCAAGATAGCAGGACATGACATTGAGGTCCGGCTGAAGAGGGCGCGACAATGGCTGAGCGAAGGACGCAAGTGAGTGAGGCTGAGTGGAGGATTCAGACTGAGAAAGGCTAGGCAAAAAGCAAGTAAGGTTGAGCAAAGGGTGCAAGTGAGTGAACATGCGTCCACGCTTGTGAAGGGCCACAAGCAAGGGGCTGCCAGGAGGTCATCTCTGGTGTCATGCTACAGCTGCTATGCAGACACTACTGCTTAGCCAGCCATGCTGCCCCTCAAGCTCGTCTGATTGTACTTTGTGGATTGCAAAAGTGGGGCAATCAATGCAGGTATCAAATACTCATACGCAAGGGGGCAGTGCAAGTTTCCCACCAGCCTGGAGCACATCCACTCCACTTGCACTGTTTGAATTTTTTTGCTAGCATACTGGCTCACTAAGATTGAAGTACAGATGAAATACATGTGCCCTTGGCCCTTGCTTTTTTGAATAAACAGAAACCAGCCATCACATAGCACACCTTCAACCTTGTGTACAGTGTCTTCACTTTCACACCCAGTTGGCCTTCGTTTGTGTGTGCGCGTGCGCGCATGTATGTGCATATGTGTGCCTGCAAGAGAAAAAGCACTGTCACACATGTGTATGTGTGTGCGCGTGGCAAGGGAGAAAAAGCACTGTCACACATGTCTGCCTGCAACACTTGCACTTGCGAATTTCAACCTGCACAGGGTGTCCATTGCCCAAGAGATTGATAGCATAGACAGCAAGAGCGCAGCGGAGCTGGCGCTGGACACCATTATCCAGAAGCTTGCCGAGTATGGCCGCCCAGCAGGCGGAAAGCATTCTACCAAGTCTGTTGTATCAGTCATGCTGCAGCCAAAGGTACAGGCCAGCACCCCATCAGAAGCAGAGGGAGGCTCAAGAAGAAGAAAAAGCAGGAGCAACATGGAGTAGAATGAGACCGGGAATTGATAGAGTTCCCATCATCATATCTTAAACGCTGTCCATGTGGGGAGCATTGAACCATGACTATTCTCTTAATCTATGCTTACCCCTTGAGCAATACAGTTCTCCCCCTAAGTGTGCATGTGTGCAAGCTGCCCCTGAGGCCATGTTTCCAATGCTGCTGCTGTAGGGGCCAGCCGCAAATTTAGAGGCCGTACGCCCAGGCTCAGCCTGAGCTGGCTGAAAACCTAGGCAACAACTTGTTATAGGTTTCTCAGACAAACATCACATCAGATCCAGAGGGTGCGCTGGCTTGCCAGCCAATCGGGCCGCAACAGCAGCAGGGGTGGGGGTGTACGCAGTGACCCAGCATGAGCAGCTGAAGGGGGCCTTCCTCGTGGAAATGGGGACAGCGCAGGCAGCCCAACAGAGAGCACAGCAGTAGATGACGGCAGTTTACAAGTTTACAAGTTTTACAAGTTGCTGTCCAGTTCCTCTCGCTGAACTAGCAAGAGCAACTGAACAGCATAATGGATTGAAACACGCCCTTGCACAGCAATGCCACAAAGTAAGCCTACATATTATCCTGGTTGGATTGATGGGAACCATCTATAAATGTCATACTGAACTACCCCTCTGTAAGCTTGGCCTAGACCGGTGTAGAGTAAGAAAACTTACTCTCGATCTAAACACTCATTCTATTCAATACGCAACAAAGATCATAAATACAAGTCGGAGGTTGAAGAACATCAAGGAAAGAACATATGGCTCTTCTTTGAGTATCTCCTTTTCCTTAATTTATGCAGGGAGTGGTTTCACTGCCTACGTAGTTTTTCTTTTATTTGTAGGAAGGTCATCAATGGGGGTCAGGAGGGTTCTGAAAAGAGCCATATGTTCTTTCCTAGATGTTTTTCAACCCGGGCCTCCTACTTGTATTTATGATGTTTGTTGCATATTGAATAGAATGAGTGTTCAGATCAAGATCAAGTTTTCTTACTCTACACCAGTCTAGGCCAAGCTTACTGAGGGGTAATTCAGTGTGACATTTATAGATGGTCTCCATCACTCCAATCAGGATGACTGCCTTTCCATGCAGGCAGCCACGAAGGCCACTAGCCAGGTTTTTTTCACTAGCGTGAAGGAACAAAGAGAATGATAAGTTAAGTGTTTGGATCAAGAGTAAGTTTTCTTACTCTACACTGGATGCAATAGATGAGCACTTCGAGAACTCTGGAACAGCAAGCGTTTGATTAATTGGCAAGAGACTATAGCTGACATATGGAACAACAATGCTAGCCGGACAAATAGGTGTACATGCTTTCCATGATTTGCCAGAGCCAGGACATGTCTTCGGCTCAGTTACCACAAGATGAGGACGGCCTGCTGCTGATCCGCCTGTCACGTTGTTGCATCGTGGCAGCATAGAAATCTGCTGCCACCTTTGTCTGATCAGCCTATTTCACTCAAAGGACTAGCATAAAGAGGAAGCATAAAGAAGTTGATGTGAGCATGCCTGCCCAAGTGCAAGCGTGCAGCAATGATCTTTGGGAAGTACAGCTACCTTGATTTTTGCGTGCTTCCCGAGCACAATTCCGGCAAATGATGGCCGGGCTAAACCGCTCACATGTTATAAAAGCCACTTTGATTTGAAAATTTATTTTGATAAGCTAATGTTTTGTCAGAGACAGGCAAAATTTAGGCAGTTTAGATCGCCAGGATTTTCAAGCCCCATCCTCTGGACCTGTGTTCACCTCTGAAGATGTGAAGGAAATAAAATCAGGGTAAATCTTGGGCACTCATGGCGCGCAAAGGACCCAGTGAGCGTGCACCTGGGTGTGCGTGATGGAGTTTCACGACCATACCCATGCCACAAACTTTGAGAGGTTGGTGAAATTCCTGAGCAATTCTTGTACAAAAACAATTTTGCAGATTTACGCTGTGCTCATCTTTGCCAGCTCATTTAAAGGTGTGCCTGCTTTACCGCAGGTTTGTTGCTGTTTTGGAGCAGACCCTTCGATCATGGTCCAGGACAGGTAGCTGTTATATAAAGTACATGCAATTCTAGCGTATGTTTTGTAGTACGGGGAAGGAAACCGCAGACTGTAGCATGCCATCATGTCACATCAGAAGAGTATACTAAGTCAAAAGTCTCAATTAAGTTCCCTTGTTCACTTGCCAGGGTTGGAGCAAATCATCGCCAAAGGATTTCAAGAAATGAAGTACGAACAGCCAGCAATGGTGAGCTTGCCCAACTCTTGGACCGGTAGGAAAGCAAGCTGCTGGGCAGATAGATGCGGTCAAGCAGCCAAGACACAACTTTGTGTTACACAATTGGCTGGCCCTGATGTGCAGCTGGAATGACATGTGACTTTGCTCTTGCCTGCATACCAGGTGCGCGTGCAGGCCTCCTTACAGCACAGGTAGGCGCTTGAGTTGTGAACTGCATCTTCATTATTGGACCTTACTTGTTGGTACTCGGTTGTCTTGCCCTTTTTGCTTCCCAAGTTAATGCCACTGCATGAGCATTGCACCCAGTTGGATAGGCGCCTTTCTTGACATAGTTGCTGCTGCTAAGAACACCTAGTGACGGAATTACGCACCTACTGGGACCTAGAGACACATGGCATGGTTACGCTTACAATCATGCACACTCAGACAAGTTCTAAGCTTTCAACACACGTACCCAACCGCTGATCGCAGGCTGCCTTGGCGCAAGGAGCCCTACCTCCTGCAGCTGCACCTGCCAACGCACCACCTGGCCCGTGCTGCAGCAGGGCACCACAGGCACACACATGCCGAGGCCCGGCTCCCGCCGCCCCCTCCATCCAAGACCCCATCTGCACATGCTGCGCCGTCCCCTGCGGATGTAGCCGCCGATTCCCGCCTTCCTGATGGCGACAACGCCGCCGCCGCTGCCGCCGCTGTGTCTGAGGGAGGCGCGATTTCCCAGGCGGCCGCTGCCGCAGCGGCCTGCGTCCCTGGGCCCGCCCCCCACTGCTCTCTTGCTGGCTTGACCTGCGCTGATAGCTCTCACGGCAACAGCTACGGTGCGTTGTGTGCTTCATGTCGAGATGGAGGTGCTGTTCTGGGCAACGCCTGTGGGCACAGAGGCGGGGGTGTATGTTGCGTGCAAGGCACGCAGCTCTGCCACTTCTCTGCTGTCTCTGCACTGCTGACCCCTGCCACTGTGTGTATGTGTGTGCGCAGGTGTGGGGATGGGTGCGCACAGCGGCGGGGAAGAGGGGGTGGGGGGCGTGTATTCATGGGAAGTGGGCGTGGAGCTGGACATGGCCGAGCTGCAGCAGGACATCCTTGCCATCATGCAGCAGGACGCCAGCCCCGGCTTGCAGCAGGACACTGGCCTGTCCACGCCACAGATTGCTGTCTGCGCCAGGCAGCAAGGTGCCGGGGAGGCCGACACTCCAGCCAGGCAGCAGGGTGCGGATGTCATCACCACGCAGCAGGGTGCCTCTGCCGCTGAACAGCAGGCTGCCAGGGACCCCAGGGCTGTGCTGCATGGGCTTGTAGGGGGAGAGGGGCCGCTGGGGCTGGAGGGGGGCAGGGCTGCTGCACGAGTGCCAGGTGTGCAGCGGCGGCGGCATCCGCAGCAGCAGCAAGGCCCCCCCCCGTCACAGCCATCTCCTGACTCAAGCCCACTTGCGCCGCCCTCTGCTCTCAGCCCTCCGCCTGCGGCAACCACGCAATCACCACCCACCGACGCACCTGTCTGGCGAAACTGGTGGCCTGCGCGCACCACGCCACGCGCGTTCTGGCGCTACATCCGCCAGCACAAGCTGCAGCGCTGGTTTGGGCTGGACCACTTCTTGGTGCTCATGCCGCATAGCTACAGCCGGCGCCTGCTGGTGAGCGACCTTTTCCAGGGCGGTGTGCAGGAGGGCCCAGCGCGCACCACATGCCCCTGAGGCCCATGTCACACACATGGGTGATGTCACATGTGTCATGTCACGTGGGTCATGTGCTCTGGTGCCCACCACTGCCTCAGGCTCACTGGGGGCAAGGGCAGAACTGTCTGTGCAGGGTGGGCTGTGGCGCTGGGCTTGGGGTTAAGCTGAACCCCAAACCATGCGAATAATGCATGTGCACGTGGACGAGGTGGCGGCGCTCAGCCGCTTAGTAGATCCATGCACTGCATACGCAGCGAGCGCATGTACAGCCCAGCAGGCCCATGCACCGCACTGGATGCGCACAGGATGAGGGCGAGGCCACGACGCTACTGGCGGCGCTGCGCTGTGCGCTGGATGGCGCGGGGCTGACTTGGCCGGCGCTGCTGCCAGTGCACGACTCCCTGCGAGATGCGTGAGTGGGCCGGGGTTTCGCTACGTGTGTGCGTGTCTCATACTGTGTGCTTGTGTGAGTGTGTGCACGCGCATGAGTGCGTGTTTCTGTGTGTGTTTGTGTGCGTGTGCGTGCGCACACGTATGCACGTGTGTGTGTTGTGATACTTGTGAGCGTGCCCCGCATTGCGCATATGTATGTTTGTGCGCATTCGTGCATGCCTATGTGGGTGTGGGCGTATGTGTATTGTATCTTGATGCACAGCAGGTGTGTGGCACGACAGCACAGTGCTGGTGCGCATTGTGCAATTAACACCTTATCTCCTAGTACAGCCGCCCAGCTTGCCTTGGGACCTTTCTAATTGGCTTTGCTTTAAGTAAAGTGTACTCCACCAAAAGTTCAAAAGGCTTAGCAAGTGCACAACTTCACTGCCATTCATGTGCTCCATACTGCTAATGTAGCATTAGTAGGGTTGCAAGGCAATACAGCTCAGGCTAACGACTTTGTTTCTCATCCTAAACAACGCGCATTTTGTGTGAGCTCCAAGTTGTTTGCCCGCTCATCAGCAGCCTCCATTTGATTCCTTGCTCATCATTCGTCCGCTGCTGTGCTTCCAGCCGAGGGTTACCCATGCAGGCACGCTGTTGCGCCTCCCACATAACCAACCTGTGTTTACCAATCCAAGCAGACTAGTCAATGTTGGAATGGCGGTTGGCTCATTACCCTCACTAGGTCCAATCCACCTAGATTATTGTTTAGAACTCTGCTTTTCATCCCTCAGACTACCTAGGATCTTGTTATTTAGGGCTCTGCTTGCCCTCCCTCAGACTGCCTGGGATCTTATTTGTTTGCACTCCTGCGCGCACGCGCACTCACAGGCATAAACAAACATGCGCACACACATTCACAGCCAAAATCCTCCATGCCTCTGTATGGGTGCACTCCTTTGCGTCCACACCTTGTCTTCCACAGGCAACATGCTGCTGCACTCGCGCGCCTGCACTTTTGCCTTCCTACCTCTCAGGTACTCAGGTGCAGCGGCCATCGCTCCCTCCCCCCTCTCCACCTCCCTGCCCCCCTCCCGACCCAGGCACCCACCAAAAGCACCAAGCCAGGACTTTGGGGCCACCAGCCCCGCTGCCTCAATGAGTCTTGGGGGGGCCACTGTGCAGATGGCTGCAGACTCCCTGCACAGCAGCAGCCCTCCTGCTGCCCTGAGCACGCTGCAGGTGGGGACGGAGCACGGGGAGGGTGCGTGAGCTGGTTGGTCTCTTTGCTCTTGTTGCAGGCTGGGGGCGCGGGATGGGCATGTGGGGGCCTCTGGCAGTGAGCATAGCAATGTTTTTCCTGTCTTGCGCATGTTGCTGGCGGGGGGTGCAGGACAAGCCCCTGGGGTCGAGCCTGGGATGTGGTATCATACCATGCAGCTGGTATGTGTTCAGTATGGCATGCCTTCAGTATGGTATGTGTTCAGTATGGCATGCGCTCAGTATGGCATGCGTTCAGTATCGCATGTGTTCAGTATGGCATGCGTTCAGTATGGCCAGCCTGCGCATGTTGTAGCCGGGGAGCGCATGACAGAGACATAAGGGGGTGCAGCTGGAATGGGTCTGCAGTAGTTTAGGGCATTTCTCCCTTGCCTCGCGCTTGGCAAGGCGGGAGCGCAGGATGGGCGTGGGAGTATGAGCCAGGAATGTGTGCTGGGTGCGTTTTGGACACCTGTGTGAAAACAAGTCGCGTTATGGCGTGTGGAGGGCGTGCGGGATTGAGACCCATACGCTGTGGTCGCTGCACCCTGTCTGTGTACTCAAATGTTCAAACTGGATTGAGAGTCCCAAGGCCACAGAGACTGACCAAGGGCCAGCTCTGCGCCTGGTTGCCCAGGCAGGTTGTGGGTCTGGCTGTCTGCTGTGCCCTGTGTCTAGCTGTCTGCTGTGCCCTGTGTCTGGCTGTGTCCTGCATCTTGCTGCATGATGTGCCTTGTATCTAGCTGTCGGCCGTGCCCTGTGTCTAGCTGTTGGCCGTGCCCTGTGTCTGGCTGTGTCCTGCATCTTGCTGCATGATGTGCCTTGTATCTAGCTGTTGGCCGTGCCCTGTGTCTGGCTGTGTCCTGCATCTTGCTGCATGATGTGCCTTGTATCTAGCTGTCGGCCGTGCCCTGTGTCTAGCTGTCTGCCCTGCCAGGCTCCTTGCATTTCTGGTCTGGGGGTCGCCTGCCTCTGGTCGCGACCGCTGCCTGGCCTTCTGTGCCCTGCGCGCCCGCATTGCGGCCTTGTGCAGGGGCAGCCTTCCCTACCGCTGCCGTCGCCGCCGCTGCCAAACCCACTCCCCATCACGCCGTGCGCATGTGGACACCTGACCCTCTGCAGGGGCAGCTGGCAGTGTTTGGGTCCCAGCTCGCGCATTCCGCCCCAGCGGCTGCCGCCGCGTGCAGGGCCGCCGCCGCTGCCCTGCGCCCCCGCATCCGTGAGGTCACCACCACCACCACCACCACCACCACGACCAGCGACAGCAAAGGCGGTGCTGCCAGCCCACTCAAAGGCATTCCCTTGCCAGATCAGGCCCCCCTAACCCCCAACCCCCACTGCGCAGTAAGCGTGCCGGGCGGCACGCACACAGTCACCCTCAGTGCCTGTTACACTTACGTGGTGCCCCCCCCGTGTGTGCATGCCGGTGGCGCGGACAGTGCTTCGCGCCGGGCGCGGTTGCTTGGTGGAGACAGTGAAAGCGACAGTGAGAGCGAGGAGGGTGGGAGCCTTGGTGCGGGTCGTGCCGAGGTGCAGGGGCCTAGCTGCGTGCATAGCGGCAGCGCCGCAGGACGGGGTGCTGGCCTTGATGGGTGGCGCGAGTATGACGCACTCGGGGTCCCATTGGGAGAAGATCAAGAGGGAAGGCGCAGGAGGCTCAGGAGGCGCAGGCATAGCAGCAGCAGTAGCAGCAGAAGCAGTGGTAGCGGTGGCAGCGGCAGAAAGAGCAAAAGCAGCAGAGAGGGCGGTGGCTGGCCAGGGTCCGGGATAGATGAGGGAGGTGGCAGCGTGGCGTGGGATCGGGGGGCGCCCTGGCAGCCGTGGGCGCGGCAGCTGGACCCGATCGCCAGCATTGAGATGGATGTGGCGTGGCAGGACCTGGTGCTGGGGCAGGAAAAGCAGGGGCTAAGAGAGCTGCTGCAGGGGCAGGCGCAGGCGCAGCCCCAGGGGCTTCCGCGCGGGGAAGGGCCTTTGGAGGCAGCGTGCGCTCCTATTGGCCCCGCGGGTGATGATCCCTTTGCAGGGCTGCTCCGGCCCTCCTCCACGCAGCAGTGGATGCTCCATGTGAGTGTGAGGGACAGGCTGGATTGCGGATGTGGGTGATCTGGCTGAGTTCGAAAAAGTGGGCTGGACTGCTTGGAGCTGCCGTGTGTGCCGCCTGTGTGTTGCCTGAGCGGGCATGGCAAGCACACACACATCCACGGGGCAAGGCGACCATGGCTTGTGCCGCCTGCGTGTGGCTTTTGCCTCCTGCGCATGGCTTGTGCCGCATGCGTGTGGCTTCCGCCCCCTGCGTATGGCTTTGAAACTTGCGTGCGGCTATTGCCGCCTGTGTATGGATGTTAATGCCTGCTTGGTTTTAACGCCTGTGTTGCTTTTGCCACTTGCGTGTGACTTTTTCCGCCTGCTTACAGCTTTTGCCTCTTGTGTATGGTTGGCTTGGCTTTTGCCGCCTGCTTACAGCTTTTGCCGCTTGCCTATGGCTTGTGCACTCTGCGTACAGCTTTTGCCGCTTGTGTATGGCTTGTGCTGCTTGCGCTCAGGATATGCACGCAGGCGCTTAAAGGTAGGGGCGTGGTTGTGCTGGCACAGCCTCAGAATTAGATGCCCAAACTGATGTCCTGAATCTTGCACAGCACGCAATTATGCCCTGGACGTGTCTATGCCTGGAATGCACGCATGTGGTTCAGGGCTTGATTGGACGAGGCTTGTGCCAGATAATGCTGCTCACATGTGCGCTGCACATGCAGGTGCTTAAGGGTGGGGGCCTAGGGGAGCCGGCACAGCGCGGCTTCCTTGGGTTGGGTGGCACGGAGCGGGCGCGCCAGTACTGCGAGCTGCGCCGGGGCGGCAGCCGCGGTGGTGGAAGTAGCACAGGCGGGGTACGGCAAGGCGTGCTTGCAGAGGTGCGGGCGCGGCATGAGCGCGCGCATGCAGGGGTGCAGGCGCGGCATGAGCGCGCATACAGGGGTGCGCATGGCGTGGCTTCCAGAGAGGTGGGCAGGTCGTGCTTGCATAGGCGGGCGCGGCATGGGTGCATCTAGAGGTTTGGTAAGGCGGCAAGGCTGGCTACAGCTGTCAGGCTTATGGAGGTGTGGTTGCAGCAGCTTGTGCATGAAGATTCTTTCAATATGGGACCCGAGCTGCACCATAGAAATGGCTGGGATCAAGGGCGGCAGCCACAAACTCAATTCAGTTAGCCCTACATATCCGGTACCTTCACCCTGAGCGCACAAGGAACAGTCACCATTTTTTTGGTTGGCACTGATTTATTCACCACCCCTGCCTGGTCCTGTTCACCCTCCCAGATGTCCTGAGTGCCCTTTTTGTGTCACGTGGCTGCCGCCCTTTTTGTGTCACGTGGCTGCCGCCCAGCAGGCGTGTGCGGAGTGCGGGCCTGCTGCCTTCAGTGCCCAGATTGCTGCGATGATGCTAGGCCGCCCCGCTGCAGCGCAGGCTCCAACATGCTCCGAGGTGCGCATTCGTGCCCTGCTGCTCTTTTGTGCTCTCATGGCCAAGAGAACGTGAGAATGTGGGTTTGTGTGGCTGTGGCTGTGTACATCTGCATGTTTGCACATGCCCTGATGGTGCATGCCCTGCTGCTCCTGCATGTGTTACGCATGATGTGTGCACAACCAATCATGCATGTGTGTAGTCATACGTGTTAGTATGTGCGCATGTCACTGTGCACATGTGCATGTGTGCGTGCAAGAGAGTGTGCCTTTTTCATCACTAGAATCAAGAAAAGTTATGAAGACAATGTATGGGGCTACGAGGCATTTGTACCCTGTATGTCTTGTTTTCGGTTACTGTGCACACAAAGTGGCAATTGTACTGCATGCATGCTCTGTTTTCAGCAACCCTACCCATTGCCCCCAGCTTCATTTGCCGTTGGCCTGCTGGTGCTCAGCCCTCCCCAAGCGTGCTTTCCAGTCACAAAGTGGACAATTGTACTGCGTGCATGCTCTGTTTTCAGCAACCCTATCCATTGCCCCCAGCTTCATTTGCCGTTGGCCTGCTGGTGCTCAGCCCTCCCCAAGCGTGCTTTCCAGTCACAAAGTGGACAATTGTACTGCATGCATGCTCTGTTTTCAGCAACCCTAC
>LKMJ01001092.1_pt1 | contig 23190 bp, 26 predicted proteins | sample 643391 | NCBI WGS metagenome assembly LKMJ01 (sample SAMN04112250, study PRJNA286221) | soda lake metagenome | biome: soda lake; feature: Kulunda Steppe; material: water; isolation source: sample PL-Br10 brine of Picturesque Lake | place: Russia: Kulunda steppe | collected 2010-07
CCCGTCGGTGCTGGAATCGTAAAGAAGACGACGGCGGCAGCCATCATGACGGTTTTCGTCTTTCTCGGTGGGTGGACCGTCGGTCGGAACGTGATGGAAACGCTCAGTGACGATATTATCACGATCGATCTCACCCTGACCGCAGGCGTTGCTATCCTCTTTTTTATCGGGTTCGGCATTCTCGTCGCCAATATTTTCGGTGTCCCCGTCCCAACGTCGATGACGACCGTGGGGGCGATTGCCGGACTCGGACTGGCGACCGACAGCCTCGACTACGCGACGATCGCGGAGATCATCTCGTGGTGGATCGTCACACCGATCGTCGGATTTTGGATCGGTGGGGTCATCGGACGCTACGTTTACCCCGAGGTCAACCGTCGGCTCCAGATCGAGAAATCCGACGGGCCATTGCTCGTTCTCGACCGGAGCGGACCGGTTCCGAGGCTGGCTCTCGGCCCGAACACGACACGTTCGGAACTCGTCAGTACGACAGCCGTTGTCATCATCGGTTGCTACATGGCGTTCGGTGCCGGTGCGAGTAACGTCCCAAACGCCGCTGCGCCACTAGTCGGTGGGGTTGGCGGCCTGGACGCGGACGTCGCAATCGTCATCGCCACAGTTGCCATCGGTCTCGGCGGGTTTACCATCGCTCGTCGTACGATGGAGTCGGTCGGCAGTGAATTGAGCGACATTCCGCTGCTGGCGGCCCTGTTCGTGATGGTCACCGCCTCGACGATCACGACCCTGCTCTCGTGGCTCGGTATCCCGATCAGCCTCGTGATGGGCACGGTGGGAACGATCGTCGGCATCGGTTGGGGCCGTGCGACCCGTCCGGTCACGTTCCGCGAGGCAGTGACACGCGACGTCGAAGACGCCGAAATCGTGTCGGGGGCCATCACTGCCGACGAGATGGAAGGCGAACCAGCAACCCCAATCGGTCAAAAGGAGCCCGAGGAGGTTCTCGAAGCGGGTACTCTCTTTAATCCTCGAGCGATCATCAAGTACGTCTCGATGTGGATCATCGGTCCGGCGATGTCCACGATTTTGGCCTATGGGTTCTTCACCGTCGTTCCGGGAGTCGTCTGAGGAGGGAGTTCCACGACGCGCTTTGCAGATACCGGGGTATCCACAGGGAGCGCAGTCTCCACAGGCGTCAACGAGTTGTTGTGATATTTGTTCACACACCAGAGCTCTCCGATCTTCGGAATCACGAGAATCTTCGATTCTCGAACGACTCCTTGAGGAAGGGGAGTTAGGGCTTAAAAACGGGGATACAACAGAGCGCACGCCCTTCACCCCTGCCCACGGTGGGGCAGGGAACTCGCGTCCCCCTCGTTCACAGGAGAATCGAGGCGGATGCCACGGGGCTTGACCCCGTGGAGGAAGCCGACAGTCGATGACACAAACCACGCTACAGTTACACGCCGGCCCCTAAACATATAAGTAACGCCGCCTATATATGTGAAAGTACAGTGGAATACCGTCGTACCGCCGTCATCAAACTCGATACTCCCGAAGGAGTCGACGCCTCCCTTCGAGAGACTGTCGAGCAGTTCAAACACTGCGCCAACACCGCGAGCGAGTGGTGCTGGCACGGGCGTCGCCAGATTCCAGAGGAATCTGGCTGCCAACCAGAAACGCGGCGCGTTTCTGGTGACGACGACGGCTACCACGTCACTTCTAAAGCGAAAGCCGAACGCGCCCTCTACGACCAACTCCGCGACGAAACCGACCTCACTGTGAACCTTGTCCAGAAGGGGATTCGCAGGGCGGTTGAAGTTGTCAGGCGAAGCCTGACAGCCCGTCAGATGTAATCTGACGAAGCCGTCAAAAGCGGAGTCGAACGCCTCAAACGTGGCGAGAACACGTCGCAACCGCACTTCTCAGCAGACAGTGCAGTCTACGACAAGCGGAGTGCAACGTTCCACCGCGATCACGTTTCTCTTTCGACCGTGGATGGGCGCGTTGAGTGCGACTACATCCTCCCCGACGACTCGGAGACACCACCGACGAAGTACGTCTCCGACGAGGATTTCGAGTTTCGGATGGCCAACTTACAGTACCGCGACGGTGACTGGTATCTCCACGCTTCGATGCGAAAAGTCGAAGCAGACGAGGAACCGTCTGAATCCGAGTCCAAGCACAGAACAGTCCTTGGTGTGGATTTGGGCGTGAACAACCTCGCCGTCGCTTCGACGGGGCAATTCTGGTCGGCAGACGAGTTCAACCATTGGCGTCGGGAATACGAGAAGCGCCGTGGGTCGCTCCAGCAGTGTGGTTCTCGACACGCTCACGAGAACATCGAAAGTGTTGGCCGGAAAGAGTATGGGCGGTTCGAGATACACCTGCATACGGTAGCGAACGAACTTATCGAGGAGGCCGTCGAGACCGACTGTTCCCATATCGTGTTCGAGGACTTGACCCACATTCGGGAGAACATTCCCGAGGCGACGTGGCAACACGTCTGGGCGTTCCGACGCCTCTACGAGCACGTCGAATACAAGGCTGAAGAACACGGTGTCGAAGCCGTACAGGTTGACCCGCGCAACACGTCGAAGCGTTGCTCGACGTGTGGGTTTACCCACGACGACAATCGGTCGGGAGAATCGTTCGAGTGTCAAAAGTGCGGGTACGAGAACCACGCCGACTACAACGCTGCGAAGAACATCGGTTTGCAGTATCTCCGTCGTCGGCAAAATGCAGACGACGGAGGCGCACCCGTAGATGTGCGCTTGAATCGCGGGACACTGAACGTGAGTGGGGAGTGCGTACCCCCTGCCCCTACTCAGGCATAGAACGGGAGTCCACGCGAAAGCCTCGGGGCTTGACCCCGAGGCGATTTACATAGCTGGATGACGTTGGCGGGAGTGTGCTTTCACGAGTTCTCGTTCCGATGGATGACTCCGAACACGCCGGTCGGGCACTCGAGTACGCCCTCGACAATCTCCCCGGAGCGGATATCACAGTCGTACACGTCGTCGGCGTCCCGTCGATGATGATGGGGGAGGCGGTCGCTCTCTCCCTCGAGGACGACATCAGCGAGGCCGCTGCCGACCGCGCACAACCCGTGTTTAGACGTGCCCGCGAAATTGCTGACGAACGTGATCGGGAGATCGATACGATCGTCGGGATCGGCCACCCCGCCCGGAACCTCCTCGACCGGGCGGAGGACTACGATACGATCGTGCTCGGAGCGCACGGCGAGGACTGGAGTCGCGCTACCCGCCGATTTCTCGTCGGGAACATCGCGGAAACCGTGTCGAAACGAGCACCGGTTCCGGTTATCATCGTCCGTTGAGCCACCCGGTGCGTGCGATCACACCGCGGCTAGGACCGTCCAGGCTAGCAGCGCGTGCCAGACGATTACGGCTGTGGCTCGCTGCACGTCGTTTGCTGGGAGCGGTGGATTCCGAAATATCGCGTCGTACACGAACGGTGTCGCGATCACAAATCCGGCGACCAACCCGTACTCCGTCGGCACCGTCGTCAGCGCGCCAACGAGCCATCCGCCTACTAGGGCGGCGGCAATGGCCAGGAGGATCCAGTCGTGGCGGTCCACGGTTTCTCACCCAGACCACACAAACGACACCCGGGGTCATAGCGGTTACACGTTCCGCGAGCGTCCGGTGTATTCGCAACTCGCCCGTGGAGACGAGGTCGGTATCGACGCCACCGCTCGAGGTAACCCGGGTCCGGGACGAGCCGCCGACCTTCACGTCCATCTCGGGGTGGTTCGAGAGACCGAGTCTCTCGTCATCACGGAAGACGCAGTCTTCCGAACGGCCCCGACACTCTCGCCGTCTCTCCGTAGAGGGGGTGAGATCCACGCTGCTTCCGTGCGAGACGCCGGGGGAGAGGTCGTGAACGCCGCCGACGCCCCCGTCAGTCGGCGTTCGCGACCCAGGGACAGAGTGGGTCGCTCCCGACGGGGTTGCCGGTCGCGGCGAACGCCCGCGACCGGGAGCCCCCACAGCTCTCGAGGAACGAACACTCCCCGCAGGGGCCCTCGAACGACGACCGATCCCGGAGCCGACGGAAGATCTCCGACTCGCGGTAGCGCTCGACGAGGGACTCCTCGCGGACGTTGCCGGCCGACAGCGGCAGGAACCCCGAGGGGTAGATTTCGCCGGTGTGGCTGACGAAGACGAAGCCGTTGCCGGCGCCGGTCGAGCCGACCCCGCGGGGGGACTCCCCCTCGGCGAGCTGGACCCCGTGGGCGACCCGCCGGTAGAACGGCGCTTCGACGGTGATCAGCCGGTACGGTGCCTCCCTCCCGCGCCGGTAGAGCCACTCCATGACCTCGCGGGCCCGCTCGGGGGACAGCTGGGCGAGCTCGTCCCCGCGGCCGACGGGGACGAGGAAGAACACCTCCCACATCGCGGCCCCGAGCTCCTCGGCGAGGTCGGCGATCGCGGGCAGATCCGCGACGGTCTCGGCCGTCACCGTCGTGTTGAGCTGGATCGAGAGGCCGACCTCCCGGGCGCGCTCGGCCGCCTGCATGGCGATCTCGAACGTACCCTCCTCGCCGCGGAAGGCGTCGTGGCGCTCGGCGGTCGCGCCGTCGACGCTGAGGGCCATCCGGCCGACGCCGACCTCCGCGAAGCGCTCGACGACCGACTCGGTGAGCCGCGGGGTCGTCGCCGGCGTCACCGACGGCGTCACGCCGACGTCGACGGCTGCCGAGAGCAACTCGAAGAGGTCCGGCCGCTGGAGCGGATCGCCCCCCGAGAGCACCAGAAACGGGTTCGGCTCGAACCGCGCGACCTCCTCGAAGAGCTCGGTCGCCTCCCCGGTCGAGAGCTCCTCCGGGTGGCGCTCGGGGTCGGCCTCGGCCCGGCAGTGGTCACAGGCCAGATCACACGCCTGGGACGTCTCCCAGGTGACGACCAGCGGCGCCCGGTCGTAATCCCGCGCGCCAGGGTGGCCACCGCTCGTCCCCGTCGAGCCGTGTCCGTTCGGTTTTCCGCTGTTGCCGTCTCCCGTCGAGCCGTGTCCGTTCGGCTTCCCGTCGTTCCCGTGTCCCGTCGACGCTCCGTCGCTCCGATCCGGTGGGTCTCTCGCGTGGGGATGGCTCATCGGTAAGGGGTAGGGACTCCGGACCAATCACCGCGAGCAGCCAATATACAGGGATTTTAAGTATCGGTCGGGGTCGATCCACGCTGGCGGGACGGTATCAGCCGGCCCGTCACTCCACCAGCCGGCCCGTCACTCCACCAGCCGGCCCGTCACTCCACCGGCTGGCACCGTCACTCCATCGCGATGTAGGTCCGGGTGTCCGCGACGCCCTCGAGTCCCTGGATCCGGGTCGCGGTGACGTCTTTGACCGCCGCCGGGGTGTCGACGATCACCTTCGCGATGAAGTCGACGTCTCCGGCGACGATGTGTGCCGACTCGACGCCCTCGACCCCCTCGATCGCGGAACGGATCCGGTCTGCGTCCCCCGAGTTCGCCTTCACCATCACGTAGGCGGTGATCATCGCCGCTCACCCCCGCCTGCCATCGCCCGCGCGGGCGTCTCCCCGACCAGCAGCCGCCGGACGTCCTCGAGGACGGGAAACTCCGCGAGCACCACCAGCCGGTCGCCGATCGAGATCGACTCGTCGGGGGTGGGGAGTCCGAGCTCGCCGCCGGCTTTCCCGAACGCGAGCAGCCTCGAGTCGGCGGGGAGTTCGAGTTCGCCCATCGTGTATCCCCTGACGGGCGCCGACTCGGTGATCGTGAGCTCGACGACCTGCAAGCTGCCCGCGACGTCGGCGATCGCGCGGATCGAGCCGCCGAGTAAAGCGTTTTTCGCCGCCATCGCGCCCAGGTGTTCCGGGTGGACCACCTCGTCGACCTCCGAGGCGTACTTCCGGTAGATCCCCTCGCGATACTCCTCGTCGATCCGCATGACGGTCCGACAGCCGTGGTGGCTTCCGATCATACAGGCGGTGAAGTTGACGTTGAGGTCGGCCGTCAGCGCCCCGAGACCGTCCGCATCCTCGATGCCCGCCTCTTCGAGGACCTCCTCGCGGGAGCCGTCGCCGCGGACGACGGTGAAGCCGTCGGCACGGGCTCGCCGGATCCGGTCCCCGTCGCGTTCTACCAGCGTCGTCTCGTGGCCCTCCTCCTCGAGGACCCGTGCCGTCCGGATCCCGACCCGCCCGGCACCAATGATAACGAACCGCATGGTACGTGGTACGACGCGGCTCGTCAATAACCTTGCCCCCGGGGGGAACGTTTTAGTCGTACGGGAGTGTGTACCACACCGGAGCGATGGTTCACGCGTTCATCATGGTGGAAGCCGACGCCGGCAGGGCCGAGGGTATGCTGTCGGCGATCGAGGGGCTCGAACGGGTGGTGACGGCCCACATCGTCGCCGGCGACTACGACGTCATAGTCGAGGTCGACGCCCCGGAGGTCTACGACGTGCTCGAGACCGTCTCCTCGGGCATCCAGACCCTCGAGGGCGTCGCGGACACCCGGACCTACATCGCGATGGACTAGACTCCCGGACGTACGGCGCGACGGACTAGGCAAACGCTTTCCCGGTGGCCACGCGAGCTCGATCATGCTCAGTATCGACGAGAAACGCGTCTACGCCGACCGAGAGGGGGCGATCGAGGCGTTCGTCGCCTCCGAAACGGGCGTCTGTCGGGTGCGCGTCGCCGACGACCTCGTCGGCGAGTTCGACCTCGTGAACCGCGAGCCCGCACGCGACCTCGCCGGCGGGCCGGGCGCGCTCGCCGTCGCGACCGACGAGGACGTCCTCGTCGCCGACCCCGTCCACGAGGACGAGCCCGCGTTCGAACCGACGGGGTTCGGGCCCGCCGTCGCCGTCGGCTACGTCGACGGCCGTCCGCTCGCGGCCGGCCCCGACGGCCGGCTCGCCCGCCACGACGACGGCTGGGACGAGCTCGCGGAGCTCGAGGGACCGGTCGCCGCGATCGACGGCGAGCTGATCGCGACCGACGGGGGGCTGTTCAGGCTCCGGGGGACGACCCTCCGGAACGCCGGGCTGACGGCCGTCCGGGACGTCTCCGTCCCCGGAACTCCGCTGGCCGCGACCGGCGACGGGCTCTACCGGCTCGGCAACGGCTGGCTGTGCGACCGGGAGGGCCCGTTCGACGTCGTCGCCGCCGACCCCCGTTCGGAGCCGGGACGGCTCGAACGCGCCCACGCCGCCGCCGGCCACACCCTCTACGCGTTCGCCGACGGCGAGTGGGGAGAGTGCCTCGAGGTCGGCGCCCCGATCGCCGACGTCGCCTACGGCGAGACCGTCTACGCCGTCACCGCCGACGGCACCTTCCTCGCGGGGGACGGTTGGCGGTCACGGCACCTCGGGATCCGCGACGTCGGCGGCTGTGTGGTCCCCGCCCGCGGCTGACGTCCGTCTGACGAAGGGTTATCGGGCTGGATTGAGGAGAGCCGACATGGGCGAACTCACGCGACGACGTGCTCTCGTCGGATTCGGCGCCGTCGCGACCGCCGGGCTCGCGGGCTGTTCGGGGAGCGCCGAGGAGGACGAGCCGGCCGCCGAGACCGGGACGCGCCTCGAGACGGTCGCCATCGAGAACCTCGACGCCGACGACCACACGGTCGACGTCGTCGTCGAGTGGAACGGCGAGATCGACCACTGGTCGACCCACGAGCTCGCCGGTCGGGAGGGTGGAGTCCGTCTCGACGGCGACTGGCCGACCGACGCCGGCTCGTTCCGGGTGACGGTCCGGCTCGACGGCGAGGAGCTCACGCAGGCGAGCCCGGATCGGTGGAACGACCCCGACTGTCTGGGGCTGCTCGTCGTCGTCGACCGCGACGGCGGGCTCACGATACACGGCAACACCGACTGCGGCGCGGAGCCCGACGTCGACGACTGACAGCCGTCGCGTTCGGGGCCGACGGCTCGAGCGACCGGGCGTCCGGAACGAAAACGGGTTTACCCCCCGGGCTGTGGGTTCGGACATGATCGTCAGCGGATCCGCGTCCCAGACGCTCGCCGCGGCGCTCGCCGCCGAGCTCGGGGAGGAGCTCGCCCTCGTCGAGTACGATCGGTTCCCCGACGGCGAACTGCTCGCGGCCCTCTCTGAGTTCGCCGCCGAGCGGGCTATCGTCGTCGCCTCGACCGTCTCGAGTGACGCCCACCTCGAGCTGTTACAGCTCCAGGACGCCGCCCGGGAGACCGGCGCCGAGGAGGTCGTCACCGTCCTGCCGTACATGGGGTACGGTCGTCAGGACGCCGCCTTCGAGGCCGGTCAGCCGGTGTCCGCGCGGGCGGTCGCCCGGGCGATCTCGACCGGGGCCGACCGCGTGCTCACGGTCAACCCACACGAGGCCGACGTTCGCGCGTTCTTCGAGCCGACCGCGGAGGTCGTCGACGCCGCGGGACGGCTGGCCGAGCCGCTGCCCGCGGCGCTCGTCGATCCGGTCTTTCTCGCCCCCGACGCCGGCGCGACCGCCCTCGCCGGGACCGTCAGGGACGCCCACGGAACCGGCGAGGTCGACCACTTCGAGAAGCGCCGTCGGTCGGGAGCAGACGTGGAGATCACCCCCAGCGGCGTCGACGTCGCCGGCCGTGACGTCGTCGTCGTCGACGACATCGTCGCCACCGGCTCGACGATGAGCGAGGCGATCGAACACCTGACCGACGCCGACCGCGTCTTCGTCGCCTGCGTCCACCCGCTTTTGATCCGAAACGCCCGCCTCAAACTCGCCCGGGCCGGCGTCGAGACGGTCTACGGCACCGACACCGTCGAAGGGCCGGCCAGCGCCGTCTCCGTCGCCCCGGCGATCGCCGACCGGCTGCGTAGCTGAGCGATCGTGTCGGTGCTCGACCGGCCGCGTAGCCGTGCGGTCGCGTCGGTCTACCCGGCCCCCACCGTCGATCCGGAGCCACCCCGGGATGGGGCCGGTTCGATCGCCCTCGCCCGGACAACGCCCTTTTGTCCCCTCGTTTCGAAAGCCGGTCGATGAGTGCGCTCGACGCGAAACTGGAGGCGGCCCGGGATGATCTCGCCGGCCACGACGGCGTCCTCGTGGCCTTCTCGGGCGGCGTCGACTCGAGCGTCGTCGCCGCGCTGGCGGCAGACGCCCTGGGCGAGGCGGCCGTCGCCTGTACGGCCAAAAGCGAGACGCTCCCGGCGGCCGAGCTGGCCGACGCCAGACGGATCGCTCGGGAGATCGGTATCCGCCACGAGGTCGTCGAGTTCTCCGAACTCGAGAGCGACGCGTTCGTCGCCAACGACGCCGACCGCTGTTATCACTGCCGGAGCATGCGACTCGGGGAGATGTACGACCGTGCCCGCGAGCTCGGGATCGGGACGGTGTGTGACGGGACGAACGCCGACGATCCGGCTGTGGGCCACCGACCGGGACTGCGGGCCGTCGAGGAGCTCGACGTCCGGTCGCCGTTGCTCGATCACGACATCACCAAAGGCGAGGTTCGGGCGATCGCCGACCGGTACGGCCTCTCCGTCGCCGAGAAGCCGTCGATGGCGTGTCTCTCCTCGCGGATCCCGACCGGGATCGAGGTCACCGAGGATCGGCTCACGCGGGTCGAACGCGCCGAGGCCGTCCTCCGGGAGTGGGGGTTCTCGCAGTTTCGCGTCCGGGACCACGACGGCCTCGCCCGGATCGAGGTCGCCCCCGACGAGCTCGAGCGGGCCCTCGATCCGGCCTTCGCCGAGGCCGCCCGCGAGACGCTCTCGGCGGTCGGTTTCGACCACGTAACCCTCGATCTGGCCGGCTACCGGACCGGCAGCGTCAGCCCGGCGGCCGACGGCGGCTGACGGTCGTCCATCCCACCACCGCGATCGGCTCGATCGGTGGACGATCGACCGTCGAAGGGCCACCACGACTTTCGACCCGGTCGGTTTTCGCGGACACGCTGGACAGTATTGCCACGACAGTCCGGCTCCTATACGTCCGGGAACTATCCCCCTCCGATGACCGAGGAGCTTCCACCGACGTGGCGCCGCGAGCCGACCGATCCCGACCGGCCCGACGGCGTCCGATCCACCACCTACGTCCACGAGTCGGGGGACGTCCGGCTGCGTGTCGTCCCGACGTCGCTCGAGGTCGCCGACAGGCCGGGGTACGAGCTGTCGGTGACCACCTACCCCGGCCTCGAGTTCGCCAGCCGGACGGTCGTCAGGACCACGACCACATACGGCGCCTGCGAACGACTGGCCGGCGAGTTCGTCTCCCTGTTCGAGGGCCGGTACGAACGGCCCGCGGACGTCGAGACGCCCGTCGAGTACGCCACGGCCCACCTCCGGCCGTCGGCGGCCAACGACGACGCCGTCGTCCCACCCGAGCGACGGGCGGACTGAGCGGCCGGCGCGCTCCCGGCCCGGTCGATCGGCGACGTATCGCGCGTCGCCGTCGGCAGATTCAGGTCGATCGGCCGCGAACCCCCTCCATGGCGGACACCCGGCGTTGCTGGCTGGTCGAGCGCTCGTTCGACGACCGGAACCTCGTGACCATCGTCTACGCGACCCCCGACGGACGGCGGTTCCAGCGACGGGAGCGATCGAGCGTGGCCCTGCGGACCGGCTCGCCGGTCACCGCAGCGACCGAGGTCGACGTCGCAGACCTCGAGGCCGTCGACGACCCCGACCGGCGGGAGCGGTACGCCACGGAGGCCGACCGGATGCGGGCGACACACGCGCCCGACGACCCGGTGTGACTGCCGGTCGGGGGCTCCGGTGTGACTGCCGGTCGGGGGCTCCGGTGTGACTGCCGGTCGCAGGCTCCGGTGTGACTGCCGGTCGGGGGCTCTGGCGTGACTGCCGGTCGGGGGCTCTGGCGTGACTGCCGGTCGGGGGCTCTGGCGTGACTGCCGGTCGGGGGCTCCGGCGTAACTGCCGGTCGCGGACGCGAACGCCGTCACGAGTGGCAAACCTTTTAGCCGGTGGTGCGATGATCCCGCTGTATGCCCGCGATCACCGTCGACGCCCTCACCAAGGAGTACGGTGACACCGTTGCCCTCCGTGAGCTCTCTTTCGCCGTCGAGGACGGGGAAGTGTTCGGCTTCCTCGGGCCGAACGGCGCCGGGAAGTCGACCGCCATCAACGTCCTCCTGGACCTCGTCCGGCCGACCGCCGGCGGGGCGACCGTCCTCGGGATGGACGCCCGGGAGGAGAGCAAGGCGATCCGCCGGCGAACCGGCGTCCTCCCCGAGGGGTTTCACGTCTACGACCGGCTCACCGGCCGCCAGCACCTCGAGTTCGCGATCGAGTCGAAAGGGAGCGACGACGACCCCGGCGCGCTCCTAGAGCGGGTGGGAATCCCCGAGGCGGTCGATCGGAAAGCGGGGGGCTACTCGAAGGGGATGGCCCAGCGGCTCCTGCTCGCGATGGCGCTGGTCGGCGACCCCGACCTGCTGATCCTCGACGAGCCCTCGACCGGGCTCGATCCGAACGGCGCCCGCGAGATGCGCGAACTCATCCGCGAGGAAAACGCCGACGGGACGACCGTCTTCTTCTCCTCGCACATCTTAGAGCAGGTCGAGGCCGTCTGTGACCGCGTGGGGATCCTGCGGGACGGCGAGATGGTCGCGACCGACACGATCGAAGGGCTTCGCGAGTCGGTCGGCTCGGGTGCCCGGCTGCGGGTGCGCGTCGACCGACTCGAGGACGACGCCCTCGCGGTGGTCCGTTCTCTCGACGGCGTGACGGCAGTCGAGGCGACCGACGGCGACCGGGGACCGGTCGTCACCGTCGACTCGACGGGCTCGAAGACAGCGGTGCTTTCGGCCCTCGAGGAGTCGGGACTGACGGTCGAGGACTTCACGACCCGGGAGGCCTCCCTCGAGGAGGTCTTCCGCTCGTACACGGAGGCGTCGGCATGAGCGTCGCCGCCGTCGCCCGGAAGGACTTCCGGGACGGGATCCGGTCCCGGCTGCTCTGGGGGCTGATCGCGCTGTTCGTGGTCTCGATCGCCGGCTTCTCGGTGCTCGCCACCCGGAACGTCGACGGCGTCCAGGCCGAGGGGGAGCTCGCCATCCTCTTCGTGCTCGGGCTCTCGTTCGTGCTGGCGATCGTGGTCCTCGTCCCCCTGACCGGACTCGTCGTGAGCATCAAGTCGATCGTCCGCGAACGCGAGCTCGGGAGCCTGAAGATCCTCCTCTCGTTGCCCCACACCCGCAGGGAGGTGATCGTCGGCAAGTTCCTCGGCCGATCGGCGCTGCTGACGACGGCGATCCTCGCGGGCTTTCTGCCCGCCGGACTCGTCTTCGCGATCCGCGTCCCGGAGTTTCCGGTCCCGGAGTACCTCGCCTTTACGCTCGTGACGGTCCTGTTCGGGATCGTGTTCGTCGCCGTCGGCCTCGGCATCTCGGCGCTCGTGAGCACCGAAACCCGGGCGACCGTCGCCGGCGTCGGCGCCTTCTTCCTGCTCTATCTCTGGGACAACCTCTTTGGCTACGTCAACGCACAGCTGGATCTGCTCTCGGGGGACGCCCTGACGTTCGTCCTCCGATTCGACCTCTTTACGGTCTTTTTCGACGTGCTGTTGACGCTGTTTTCCCTCCGGTACGACGACGTCCCCTCGGCGTCGGCGGCCGTCTCGGGCCAGCTCGCCGGAGGTCCCGAGGTGGCCGAGATCCCCGCCCAGCCGTTTTACCTCCAACACTGGTTCGCGCTCGTGATCCTCGCGCTGTGGATCGCGGTGCCGGTGGCGATCGGCTACCTCCGGTTCGAACGGGCCGACCTCTAGGACGGCGCTCCGGGTCCGGAGGCCCCCGTGGAGGGGTGTGGATTTAGGCGACTCGGGCGCGTAGGACGGCCGTGACCGACTGTCTGTTCTACGGCGGCAAAGGCGGGGTCGGCAAGACCACCTGCGGGGCCGCGACCGGGCTCGCGCTCGCGGCGGCCGGCCGGGACGTCCTCGTCGTCTCGACCGATCCCGCCCACTCGCTCGCCGACGCCTACGGGATCGAGCTGGGGGCCGAACCGCGGGCGGTCCGCCCCGGCCTCGAGGCCGTCGAGGTCGATCCCGAGGCCCGCGCCGAGCGGTACGAGCGGATCGCGACCGCGCTCGCGTCGGACCTCCGTGCGGCGGGCATTCGCCTCGAGGACGCGGAGGTCGAGCGGATCTTCGCGGCCGGGACGCCCGCCGGCGGCGACGAGCTCGCCGCACTCGACCTCCTCGTCGAGTACGTCGAGGACGGCCGCTGGGACGTCGTCGTCTTCGATACGGCGCCGACGGGCCACACCCTCCGGCTGTTCGACCTCCCCGAGGTGCTCGGGTTGGCCCTCGAGACGACCCGGTCGCTTCGCGGACAGGTCCGCCGGATCGCCGACTCCGCCCGGCGGATGACCATGGGGCCGCTGTCGTATCTCGGCGGCCGGGACGACGGCGGCGACGAGCTCGTGGCGCTCCGGGATCGGATCGAGCGGGCACACGCGGTGATCACGGATCCCGACCGGACGGCGTTTCGGGTGGTGACGATCCCCGAACGGCTGGCGATCGCCGAGACCGAACGGCTGGTCGACCGGCTCGAGGCGGCGGAGGTGCCGGTTCGGTCGGTCGTCGTCAACCGCGTCCTCGAGGATCCCGATCCGGCGTGCTCGCGGTGTCGCTCGCGGACACGGGATCACCACGACCGGCTCGCCGAGATCGAGGGGACGTTCCCCGAGCTCGAGGTCCTCCGGCTGCCGGAGGTCGACGGGGAGCCGTCGGGTACGGAGGAGCTGGCCGCGATCGGCGAGCGGCTGGTCGGGTAGCCGGGGCGACGACCCGGGCGGCCGTCGACGCGTCGAAGACACGAGTCGACGGCGTCGGTCGGCTGACGCCGGAGTATATAGAGACACGGATCGGACCGGACCCCTCCCCCCCGAGACGGTGCTCTCGGTACCGGTACGTGTCACAAAATATTATTCATAGCAAGGCTTACATCTGTTTCCCGACCGTTCTACGACGATGACGGATCCTGTCCGCGCCAACCGAATCCGGCCGACGAGAAGACAGTACCTGCTGGGAGGGGGAGTCGCCTTCACGACGGCACTGGCTGGCTGTCTCGGTGACGACGAGAGCCAGCCGGGCGACGACGGCAACGGCGGCGACGGCGGCGACGGAGGTGACGGCACCAGCGGAGACGACGACCCGTCGTTCCCCGACTGGGACCCGAACGATCCACAGTTCCCACAGCTCGTCTCGACGCTCCTCGCGGACGACTTCCACATCGGAACCGAGGAGCTGCTCGGGGAGATGGAACCACGCGACGAGCCCCGGTACGGCAACGCGCCGATGGAGCCGCCGGAGGACGAAAGCGAGTGGCTCGACCCCGACACGCTCGATTTCTCGCTGGTTCCCACCGAGGATCCGGACGCCTACACCGACGTGCTCGAACCACTGATCGACAACATCGAAGCGGAGACGGGCCGCGACGTCGTCGTCAACCCCCTCGACTCCTATGCGGCCCAGGTCGAGGCGATGAACGCCGAGCGACTACACGTTGCCGGCTTCGCCACCGGTGCGACGGCGTTCGCGGTGAACATCGCGGGTGCGGTTCCGTTCGGTATCCAGATCGCCGACGGGCAGTTCGGCTACCGTCTCTGGGTGATCACCCAGGCCGACAGCGACGTCGACTCCCTGGATGATATGGAGGGACGGTCGGTCACTCACGTCGAGGAGTCCTCGAACTCCGGCCACCAGGCACCCGCTGCCCTGTTCACGGCGGCCGGCGTCGAACCGGGGGAGGCGTACGACGTCTCGTTTTCGGGCAGCCACGAGAACAGCATCCGGGCGATCGCCGCGGGCGATTACGATGCCGCACCGATCGCGAGTACGGTCCTCCAGCGCCAGGTCGACGCCGGCCACGTCGATGCCGACGAGATCAAAGTCGTCTGGGCGAGCGATCCGTTTCCGACGACGTCGTTCTGTCATCACTACAAACTCACCCCGGAGCTCCGGGAGGGGATCGTGGCCGCTCACCTCGAGTACGACTACGCCGGCACCGCACTCGACGAGTACTTCGGACGCGATCGGTTCGCGCCGATCGACTACGCGACCCACTGGGACGTCATCCTCGAGATACAGGAACAAAACGGGGTCGACTACCGCACCGAGGAGATCTGACCTCGGTCGATGCTCTCGATCTCGACCCTCGGAAAGACGTACGGAACGGGCGAGCGCGCCCTCGACGACGTCTCGTTCGACGTGGAGGGAAGCCAGGTCGTCGCCGTGATCGGGCCCAGCGGTGCCGGAAAGAGCACCCTGATCCGGTGTATCAACCGACTGACCGAGCCCACGGACGGGGAGGTGCGACTCGACGGGACGAACCTGACGTCGCTTTCGAACCGCGAGCTGCGCGCCGCGCGCCGCGAGATCGGGATGGTCTTCCAGGAGTACGCGCTGGTCGAGCGGCTGACCGTGATGGAGAACGTGCTGTCGGGTCGACTCGGCTACGTGAGCACGTGGCGGGGCTTTCGCCGGAAGTTCCCACAGGAGGACGTCCAGCAGGCGTACGCCACCCTCGACCGCGTCGGACTTCGCGGCCACGAGGACGACCGGGCGGACGAACTCTCCGGCGGACAGCGCCAGCGTGTCGGCATCGCCCGTGCGGTGCTCCAGCGTCCGAAGATCGTGCTCGCCGACGAGCCGACGAGCAGCCTCGACCCCGAAACCTCACGGGCGGTGATGGAGCTGCTGACCGAGATCGCCAGAGAGGAGTCCATCCCGGTCCTGATAAACATCCACGAGGTGCCACTCGCGAGAGAACACGCCGATCGGATCATCGGGCTGACCGACGGCAAACTGGTGTTCGACGGCACGCCCGACGAACTCGACGACCGGGCTCTCGACCGGATCTACCGCTCGGAAGAGCCCGGAGGGAACGCCGACCGGCAGGGGACGCCCGAGCCAGAACCCACCGCGGGAGACGACGTGAACCCGCCGCTCGAACGGGTGAAAGCCGACGCCCGATCGTCCCCGGAGGGCCGATGACCGGGACACGGCCGATAGACGCCTACGAGACCGAGTGGCGGCGGCCGACGGTCTTCGCGAGCCACCGGACCAAGTGGATCGTCTACGGGCTCGGCATCGCGTTTCTCGCGTGGAACGTCTGGGAGGCTCGCGTCTCCCTCGAGCGGTTCGTCTACGGTCTGGGACAGGGCGCCGTACTCCTCGAGGGGATGGTGCCACCGGACTTCGGCGTCAGCGTCACCGCGAACGGTATCGAGACCGAACGGAGCTTCTGGCGGATCTACGAGGGGATGGTCGAGACGCTCGCGATGTCGATCGTCGCGACCGTCGCCGGCGTCGCGATCAGCGTGCCGGTCGCGGTGATGGCGGCGGAGAACCTCGTTCCACGTCCGGTGTACTACGTCGGCCGGGCGATCGTCTCGGTGACCCGCGCCATGCACGAGCTGATCGTCGGCATCGTCCTCGTCGTCGGCTTCGGCTTCGGGGCGCTGGCCGGCGTGCTGGCACTCGTGTTCGCGACGCCGGGGTTTTTCGCCAAGCTGCTGGCCGAGGACCTAGAGGACATAGACCCCGCACAGCTCGACGCCGTCCGATCGACCGGGGCGGGCCCGCTTTCCGTTCTCGTCTACGGCGTCCTGCCACAGGTGCTCCCGCGGATGATCGGGCTGACGATCTACCGCTGGGACATCAACCTCCGGGCGAGCACCATCCTCGGCATCGTCGGCGCCGGCGGGATCGGCGCGACGCTCAACACCGCCTTCAACACCTACGAGTACGACTACGCCATGGCGATACTCCTCGCGATCATCGCCCTCGTCGTCCTCGGAGAGATAATAAGCGCGTACACGAGACGGAGGGTCCAGTGAGATGGCGGACACGGAGGACCGTGACGGCGTGACGGAGTACCCCGAGTGGAACCGACACGACGTGACGACCAGGCTCGTCCGGTTTCTCGGCTTGCTTGGCGCGGTGTCCCTGACGGTGCTCGCGTGGCGAGGGCTCGGCGTCAGATACGAGTACGTGGCGTCGGCCCCCACCGAGATCCGGAACCTGTTCGGCCGGATGTACCCCCCCGACGTCGCGTACACCGGCGACATCGTGACGCCGATGCTTCACACGGTGAACATCGCCGTCGTCGGGACGCTCGGGGCGATCTGCCTGGCGCTCCCGGTCGCGTACCTCGGGGCACGGAACACCACGCCGAACGACGCCACGTACGCCATCGGTAAGCTCATCATCTCGGGGTCGCGGTCGGTCCACTCGATCATCTGGGCGCTCGTCTTCGTCATCATGTTCGGGACGGGCGTCCTGGCGGGCATCCTGGCCGTGACGTTCCGTTCGATCGGGTTCATCGCCAAACTGCTGGCCGAGGAGATCGAAGAGATCGACGAGACGGCCGTCGAGGCGGTGCGGGCGACCGGTGGTGGTCCACTCGACGTGTTGATCTACGGCGTCGTGCCACAGGTGAAAGCCGGCTTCGTCGGGATCGCCGTCTACCGCTGGGACATCAACGTCCGGGAGGCGACGATCATCGGGCTCGTCGGCGCCGGCGGGATCGGCGTCGAACTCAACAACCGGATCAACGCCTTCGACTGGCCCGCAGTGCTCACCATCCTGCTCGCGATCCTGGCCGTCGTGCTCGTAAGCGAGTTCGTCTCGGCGTACGCGAGACGGATGGTCAGGTGACGGTCCACCGCGATTCCGTCCGAACCGACACCGACGAACGAGAGGGTAGACACCGAGTACGATGACCGAAACCACCGACACGGGCGGACCGAACGAGATCCCACCGGCGATCCTCTTCGACATGGACGGCGTCGTCCTCGAGGGACGAGGGACCGATCCCTCCGTCTACGAACGCGCCGCGGACGCCGCGGTCGAGTCACTCGGCGTGGAGCCGACCGACGACCAGCTCGCGGGGCTCAGAGCACACGGCTACGACGCCGTCGAGGGACACTGTGAGACGCTCGGGGTCGACCCTACCGAGTTCTGGAGGCTGAAAGAGCGCTTTGCCTCCGAGATCTCGAGCGGTCGTCTCCAGTCGGGCCGTCGTGGCGTGTACGCCGACGCCGACGTGATCCGATCGATCGCCTCCGAGACGACGACCGCGCTCGTGAGCAACAACCGACACGAGACCGTCGAGTTCGTCGCCGACTACTTTCGCTTCCCGTTCGACGCGGTCCGGGGCCGCGATCCGACCCCGGCCGGCTTTCGCCGGCGGAAACCGGATCCGGCGTACCTGCTCGAGACCCTCGACGCGCTCGACGTCGACGACGGGATCTACGTCGGTGACCGCGAGACCGACGTCGTCGCCGCCGAACGCGCCGGCCTCGAGGCGGCGTATCTCAGACGCCCGCACAACCGAACGCGGCCGCTGCCGGAGGGCTCGACCTACGAGCTACACTCCCTGGAGGAGCTTCTCGGGATCGTCGGGGCCGCTCACCCGTCGTAGCTGATCAGCCCGTCGGCGGTCGCCGCCAGCTCGGCCGCCCGTCCGTCGAAGGAGTCGGCGTACCGGACGAGCAACACCAGCACGGTCTCGGGGCGTTCGACGGCGTAGCCGTCCTCCCGGGAGAGCAGACCGGCCGTCTCGAGTTCGCCGGCGTACTTGCTGATCGTCGGCGCGGAGACGTCGAGGCTCGCGGCCAGCTCGCTCGCGGTCGCCTCGGGGGTCGAGAGCAACTCGACGAGCATCCCCCTGGGGGTCGGCCGGCGGAGGTAGCCGAGGGCGGCCCGCTCGAACTCGTCGAACCGGCCGGCCGGCACGAACCGCTTGTAGTCGCCGTCGGCGTAGCTCTCGATCACGTCGGCCTCCTCGAGACGCCGGAGGTGGTGTTGGGCCTCTCCGGTGCCGAGCTGGAGGTCGTCTCTGATCTTCGAGAAGTGGGCACCGGGGGTCGCAGCGAGGTAGCCGGCGATCGCGTCGCGGGCGGCGCTGTCGCCCGGATCGGCGCTCGCACGCTCGGGGAAGCCGACGACGGGCGCGGCGGCCCCGAGGGCGGCAAAGCGTCTCAGCGTCGCCCGTTTTCTCTCGTCGACCCCGTCTCGCGACCCCATCTACCCGCACGGAGGGGACCACGCCTAAAACGCGTTTCGGCCCGCTTCGTTCACCGAACCCTGAGCGTCACGGCGACTAGCTGGTGAACTCCTGGTCCATCTCTTCGATGACCTCGTCGGGGTCTTTGATCTCGGCCGTGTCCTCGCCCTCCTGGATCGCCTGGGCCTGCTGTTCCATCGCCTCGATGTCGAGTTCGGCCTCCTCGTCGATCTCGCCGATGATCTCGGCGATGTCGTCGAGCCCGATCAGCTCGCGGGTCTCGTCATCGAACTCCAGGCTGTCGAGGACGTGGCCGTCCTCTTTGACGTCGCTGCCGGTGAGGTGTTTGCCGTAGCGGCCGACCATCGAGGACAGCTCCTGGGGCACGATGAACGTCGAGGACTCGCTCTGGCCGATCTCGGCGAGGGTCTCCATTCCCTTCTCGATGACGGCGCGCTCGCCCATCGACTCGGCCGAGCGGGCCCGCAGGACGGTCGAGATGGCGTCACCCTGGGCCTCGAGGATCTGGCTCTGTTTCTCACCCTGGGCGCGGATGATGTTCGACTGTTTGTCACCTTCCGCCTTCTCGACGGCGCTGCGGCGTTCACCCTGTGCCTCGAGGATCATGGCACGGCGTTTGCGCTCGGCGGAGGTCTGTTGTTCCATCGCGCGCTGGACGTCCTTCGAGGGGTTGACCTCGCGGACCTCCACGCTCTCGACGCGGATCCCCCACTCGTCGGTGGGCTCGTCGAGCTCCGTCCGGATGCGGGCGTTTATCTCCTCTCGCTTCGAGAGCGTGTCGTCGAGTTCCATGTCGCCGATGACGGCACGGAGGGTCGTTTGGGCGAGGTTCGAGACGGCGCGTTTGTAGTCGTCGACCTCGAGGAACGCCTTCTTGGCGTCCATCACCTTGATGTAGACGACGGCGTCGGCGGTCACCGGGGAGTTGTCGCGGGTGATCGCCTCCTGGCGCGGGACGTCCAGGGTCTGTGTACGCATGTCGAACTTGTAGGTCTTCGAGACGAACGGCGGCACGAAGTTGATGCCCGGCTCGAGTAGCTTCCGGTACTCGCCGAACACCGTCAACGCGCGCTTCTCGTAGGCGTTGACGATCTCGATCGCGCTCATCAGGGCGGCGATCACGACGACCAACACGAGCGCGCCGACGGCGAGCCCGGCGGTGCCGAGATCTACCTGTAGGATCGTGGCTTCGGGGAACATACACGTCCTTTACGGGGGTAAGGTGAAAAACGTTCGCTTGGTACCGCCTGACTCGTTCGTGCTCGTCGCGACCCGCTCGCGGTCGATATTCTTACTCGCGGTCGGTCTCGGCGACCCGCTCGTCGACCGACCGCTCGAGACGCCGCTCGAGTTCCTCTATGGACTCCTCGTCGGTTTCGCCGGCCTCCTCGGCCTGCCTGGCCGCCTCCCGGCGGAGCGCGCGGTCGATCTCGTCTTCCTCAAGAGTACCGTGGGGCGTGACGGTGAGGACGTTTCCGCCGCCGGGATCGAGGACGATCACCTTCTCTCCCTCCTCGATCGTTCCCTCGGTCGACCGGGCGCTGTAGTACGGCGCGAAGCCGCCGCTCTCGAGTTTGACCTCGCCGTCGCGTTCGGTGACCGTCTTCGTGACGTAGCCGACCGAGCCCGCGAGCGTCCGCGAGTCGCTCGTCTGTGCCGTCCCCTTGCCGCCGTAGAAGTCGAACTCCCGGTAGACCCAGGCGGCGCCCGCGCCGAACGCCAGGGTCAACGCGGCGAGCACCAGCGGCGCCGCGAGCATCGGGAACACCGCCCCCACGAGCAGCCCGACCAGTCCGGCGCCGGCGAGCGCGACGCCGAGGACGATGAAGTGTGCCCCCGGAGAGAGCGCCTCGAGAGCCATCAACGCGAGACCCGCCCCCAGCAACACGAGCGGCAAGTTCTCCAGGACCAGTTCGATCATGCAAACGACTAGGGTCCTCCGAAGTAAGTGTTTACCGGCGATGGGGTCCCCGGTCGCCCGAGCGCCGGCCCAGACGGGGCCGTTCGAGAACTGCCCTCGACGGGATCGGTAGAGAACCGGTGTCGCCCGAGAGTCGGCCTCGACCGGGTCATTCAAGAGCCGGTGTCGCCTACCGTCGACCGCGTGCGAGGGTAGCCAAGTGGCCAACGGCGGCGGACTCAAGATCCGCTCTCGTAGGAGTTCGTGGGTTCGACTCCCTCCCCTCGCACTGTCAACCAGTGCGGCAAGAGCGCGCTCTTGCCCTCGCAACGTTCTATCCGATCGAGAGACGACTCCGGACTGCGTCGGTCCGGCGTCGGCGACACGATCCCGGTCGGTTCGACGTCGCAGTACGTTCCGGTCGATCGGGTCGGACCGATCGAACCGGTGGCTCTTTGCCGGTGTGGTGGCCACCCCTATCAATGAGTGGCTCGCGGACGCGACGACACGAGGTTGCCCTGACGGCCGCCCGGGCCGGGGCTTCGGTCGCCGACGACCGGTTCCGGACGGCGCTCGCGGTCGAACTGAAAAGCGGGAAGACAGACGTCGTCACCGACGCCGACCGGGAGGCCCAGACCGCCGTCACGGCGGCCATCGAGCGGGCGTTCCCCGGCGAGCCGATCGTCGGCGAGGAAGACGAGGAGCCCTCGTCGGTCCCCGCCGAGGGCCCCGCCTGGATCGTCGACCCGATCGACGGCACGCACAACTACGTCCGGGGAATCCGGACCTTCGCCACCGCCGTCGCGGCCGTCGTCGACGGCGAACCCGTCGCCGCCGCGGTCGTCCTCCCGGCGCTCGGGGACGTCTACCACGCCGGCTCCGACGGCGCCGTCCGCAACGGCGAGCCCATCGCCGTCGCCGGCCGGACCGACCCCGAGGAGTGTACCGCCTGCCCGCTGATCTGGTGGCCGACCGACCGCCGCGAGGAGTACGCGGCCGCGACCCGCGCGATCGTCACCCGGTTCGGCGATCTCCACCGGATCGGCTGTGCCCAGGGAACCCTCGCGACGGTCGCCGCCGGCGGGATCGACGCCGCGTTCACGAACGTCGACGCCAACCCCTGGGACACGGTCGCCGGCGTCCACCTGATCCGCGAGGCCGGCGGGACCGTCACCGACCTGTCCGGCGACCCCTGGCGACACGACAGCGACGGCCTCGTCGCCTCGAACGGGCCGCTGCACGGGACCGTCCTCGCGGCCGCAAGCGAGACCGACGCCGCCAGCGAGACGTAATACAGCCCGTGGAGCCGACGCCGACCGCGGGACCGACGCCGAACGTGGCACTGACGCCGCCGGCCAGACAGGCGCCGAACGCGACTCCGTGGACGATGGCGACTGATCGACCGGCGCCGTCGTGACCCCGGGGAAACGCTTATTTTCGACCGCGCTCCGCGTGGAGTCGATGACCGAGTACGACGTGGCCGTCGTCGGCGGCGGAATCGTCGGCTGTTCGGCCGCCCGCGAGCTGGCGGCCGACCACGAGGTGGTGGTGCTCGAACGGGACGCGATCGCCAGTGGGGCAAGCGGCAAAGCGTCGGGCGTCGTGACGTTCTCGGCCCAGCGATCGACCCTCCCCGAGTTCGTCGAGTACTCCCTGTCGTTTCTCCGGGAGTGGGAGGGAACCGCCCACCACGAGTTCCACCGTCGGAACACGGTCGAGCTCACCCCACCCGAGAAGGAACGGGAGGCGAGAGGACGGGTCGAGGCCGCACGGGAGGCGGGATTTCCCCTGCGGTTCCTCGACGCCGCGGAGGTCGACGCCCGCTACCCGGGAGTCTTCGAGCTCTCGGGGTACGTCGGCGGGATCGAGTACCGGGACACCGGCTTCGTCGATCCGTACACCGCCACGACGAGCTACCTGGAGGACGCCGAGACCCGCGGCGCGGATGTCCGAACCGGGGTCGAGGTGGAGGATGTGAAACGCTCGGGGAACTCGGTCGACGGCGTGGAGACGTCCGACGGACCGATCACGGCGGGGACGGTCGTCTGTGCGGCGGGCTGGCGCACGCGGGAGCTCCTGGCGGGGGTCGTCGACGTCCCCGTCCGACCGATCCGGTACCAGGCCGTCGACCTCCGACCGGATCGATCCCTCGGCGACGCCTACCCGATGGGGATCGATCCGGTCGGCGAGTACTACTGGCGTCCCCAGGGTGACGGCACCCTCCACGTCGGTGGCGGCGACACGCTCGTCGGGACCCCCGGCGAGGTCCGCCACGGCGTCACCGAGGAGTTCAGACTCGACGTCGCGACGGACGTCCCCGGGATACTCC
>LKMJ01001093.1_pt1 | contig 23173 bp, 20 predicted proteins | sample 643391 | NCBI WGS metagenome assembly LKMJ01 (sample SAMN04112250, study PRJNA286221) | soda lake metagenome | biome: soda lake; feature: Kulunda Steppe; material: water; isolation source: sample PL-Br10 brine of Picturesque Lake | place: Russia: Kulunda steppe | collected 2010-07
CTTCAACATCGTAGTCGTCCGCCTCAATGTCTTCGACGGCGTCGGTACCTTCGAAGAAGGTGACCGTTTCGTCACCGTTGGCGGCGATTGGGCCGACAGACTCGGAATCAGTAGCGTCAGGGACCGGGTCGCCTCCGCTGTCGAAGACTTCGACCTCGACATCGACATCTTCTGCATCCACATCGGCGGTTTCGTCGATCGTCACATCAACGTCCTCGAGATCGACAAACTCGGTCTCACCATCGGGCAGTTGGTCGCTGAAGTCACCGATCTCTAGACTGGCTTGGCCTTCTTCGACCACGGAGAAGGTTTCGGTGCGGTCAGTGTCTCCAGCGTTGTCCGCTGTAACAGACACCTCGACATCGTAGTCGTCCGCGTCAAGATCATCAATGGCGTTGCCACCTCCAAAGAAGGTGTACGTCTCATCGCCATTGGCGGCGATCGTTTCGCCGGTCACCGCATCGGAGCCTTCGGAATTGTCGTCGCTGTCAAACACTTCAACCTCGATATCGACATCTTCTGCCTCAACGCCATCGTTCTCGGCGATCGTCACATCAACGGTTTCGAGGTCGGTAGACTCGGTCTCACCATCAGGCAGTTCTCCGCTGAAGTCTGGGATGGTGAGTGTCGCCTGCTCGCCAGACGTAACCTCGACATCGGTCTGGGTACTATCGTCGTCGCTGCTGACGATCGCTTCGTAGGTTCCCTGATCGCCGCTTCCTGTGTCCCAGCTGAGTGTTGCCGTTGCGACCTCGTCTTCGTCGAGGGTCTCATCCAGAGTTTTGTCTGCTACCGTCGCTCCATCAGCGATTTCGATGTCGATATCCTGCGTGTCCGCTTCCGATCCCCTGTTTTCGACTTCGACATCGACGGTGAGCGTTTCGCCTTCCTCGACTGGATCGTTCGTCTCAGTAATTTCGACCGCAAAGTACGGCTCGTTAGGCCCGATCGGGTCGATCTCGACCGTCGACGTGTGCTCATCGAACAATGTCGATCCTGACCCACCGTCCCAGATGAGTTGGAGAGTCGATCCATCCTGGACGTCACACCCACTAGATGGATCAATAGTGACGACATCGCCAGCTTCGAGATCACCGCTTTCGCCGAGGGTACACGTCTCTCCGTCTTCAGTCTGTACCGTTAGATCTTCACTCGATAGTCCTTCAGCACGCTCGATGCCAATTTTGATTTCACCGTCACCATCGACAACGACGACTTCCGGCTCCGACTCCGACTGGGCCAGGTCGTAATCGAGCACTGCAAAGCCGATCATGGACATCGTTATCACCACGATACTAACGAGTAAAACGATGCCAATAATCGGAGATATGCCCCTCGTATCACTGTCGACCCCCCACCTCATTGGTGACGCTTGGGTTCAAGATTATATATATTTACTTGCCGACACCTGTGGTATCGGCACTCATCAACTGCCGTCCGTCCGATCGACGCTCGGATGCATCGTCGGCTGCTCGTCGAGTGGTTCCGAAAACGCCTCCTGCATCGTCTCGCGTGCCCGTTCGTCCCGCCGCCGTCGTTCTGCGTCGTCGATCTCCTCACAGCCCGGTGGCACCTCGCGATCGCGATCGGTAAAGTACCCCTCCGGGACCACCCAGTCGTGATAGAAGTTCGCGTCGGAGTCGTGGATCACCGCGAGCCCGACTTTCGCCCCGTGGCCGGCGGCGACGATCGTCTGGTGGGGTTCCTCGGCGATCCGGCCCGCCGCGTAGACGCCGTCGACGGCCGTCCGGCCGGCCTCGTCGGCCGCGATGAAGTGTTTGCTCCCACGCTGTGTCCGGCCGACGTCCAGTGGCGTGAGGTAATCGCTGTCCGCCCACGAGGCGGCGATGACGCGTCTGGCCGCGATCGGCTCACCACCTGCCGTGTGGAGGACAAACCCCGCGTCGGCGTCTGTCTCTGCGTTTCCGTGCGCCTCGACACGCGTTACGCGGCCCAGTTCGAAGGTCGCACCCGCGTTCCGGGCCTGTTCGCGAACCAGGTGCAGGTACCGCCTGGCGTCGACCCCGTCCGGGAACCCAGGGTAGTTCTCGAGACTGGCGTTGCGCGCCAGGATCGACTCACCTCCGTCGATGACGAGTGTGTCCAGTCCGGCCCGGGCAGTGAAGATTGCGGCCGCGAGCCCGGCGACGCCACCGCCGACGATACAGACGTCTCGCATGGATCTCCGTTGCGGGCGATGGGTATAGAAGGTTGCTGACTTGCCTGCGGTCTCGATCGCCTCGGCTACCGACTGCTACAACCGATCGCCTCGGCTACCGGCTGCTACAACCGATCGCATCGGCTACCGGCTGCTACAACCGATCGCATCGGCTACCGGCTGCTGCCATCGGTCGAGAGGGGAATCCTTACTACGGAACCGTCCTTACAAATCCACTGTGGACAGAATCCTCCTCAGCACGCTCGCCTACCGACCTCCCGAGGAGGTCTTTCCGTACGTCCGATCGTTTCGGGAGTACACCCGCTACACGGAGCATCTCAACGAGGTCCGGGTCCACGGCGACGGCGACGCCGGCTCCGTCTACGATCTGGTCCTCTCGTGGTGGAAACTCAGCTACACTGCACGCTCGAAGGTAACGGGGATTTCCGCGCCAAACTCTTTGCAGTGGCAGCTCACCAACGATATCGATGCCCATGGGGAGTGGCGTGTCGAATCGGAGCCCGAGTCGACCCCCGAGGGCGAACAGACGGCGAGCCGGATCTACTTCGAGGCTGCCTACGATCCCTACTCCGCCGACACGAACGCGATCTCGCTGCCACGGTTCGTCTCGCTGGACTGGGTCATCGACAAAGTCGAGCCACGACTGCTCAAGGAGGCCGAAACCGTCGTCGAACGGCTGGTCGCCGACATCGAAGGCCAGCGCCGATCGATCGAGCTGACAGTTCACGAGACACCCTGACGCGTCGTTTTGCTATCGGCATCTGTGCCCGGTGCTCACAGCGTGTAATCGTGGTCGCCGTCTTCGCTCTCAAGAAACGCCGTCAGCAGCTCGATCGTTGCCGCGATATCGTCGACGTGGGCGGTTTCGGTGACGGTGTGGAGATAGCGGGTGGGGACGGAGATCGCGCCGACGGGTTTTGCACCGGCAGAAAACTGGAAGCCGGCAGTGTCGGTCCCGCCGGCGGGCAGGATCTCGTGTTGGTAGTCGATCGCCTCGTCCTCGGCGACGGCCTGCAGTCGGCGGTGGACCTTCGGGTTCGTGATGACACTCGAATCCTTGAGCTTGATCGCAGCTCCCTCGCCGAGTTCGGTTACGGCCTCACCGTCGTCGAAGCCGGGGACGTCGTTGGCAACCGTCACGTCGAGGGCGATCGCGAGGTCAGGATCGATGTCGACGCCCAGTGCTCGGGCCCCTCGCAGTCCGACCTCCTCTTGGACCGTCGCACAGAAATGGATCGTCGTGTCTGGATCCTCGATTCGGCGTGCGGCGTCGAGCATCGCGAACAGACAGACCCGATCGTCCAGTGCCTTGCCGGTGATCGTCTCGCCGACGCGTTCGGTCCGCTGGTCCATCGTCACGAGATCGCCGGGCGAGACCCGTTCGGTGAGTTCCTCGTAGGGGAGGCCGACGTCGACGGCGACGTCGTCGACCGCGGGCGTCTTCTCGCGTTCTTCTTCGTCGAGTGTGTGTGGCGGTGGTGAACCGATGATACCCGGAAGATCGCCCTCGTCGGTGTGGATCGTCACTCGCTGGGCTTTGAGCACGCGGGCATCCCAGCCGCCGAGGGCGTCGAGTTCGAGAAAGCCAAACCCGTCCGTCTCCCCCCTGACGTGGCGCACCATAAATCCGATCTCGTCCATGTGTGCAGCAACGGCGGTCGCAAACGGCGACGCTCCCTCGATCGTCCCGACCACGTTCCCCATCGCGTCGGTTCGGATCCGGTCGACGTGGGCGTCTAGCTCCCGTATTACGAGCTCACGGACGCGATCCTCGTAGCCGGGAACGCCGCTCGTCTCGGTCAGTTCAGTGAGCAGGTCGCGATCGAACGCAGGCATGTGCTCACGTGTGTCCCTGTCGCGTATAAAGACGTGGGCCAACGACGTGAGACGTGACTCTCTGACCGATCGAGCCGTCGAGTTGGTTGCGGTGGGTCTCGGCGATCGCCGCCAGCATGGTGGCCACGCGAACTGTTCGCTCAGCAAGAACGAGGATGGATGAACCGCCGACTATTAATCGGTTGGTCTGTTACAGGGGGCTATGAGTAACGTACGCGTGGCAGGTGTCGGCTTGACATCCTTTGGCAGTATGCCCGAGCGGACGAGCCGGGATCTCTTCGCAGAAGCGAGCATCGAGGCGTTTGCAAACAGTGGTGTCTCGCGAGACGACGTCGACGCCCTGCTCTATGGCAACTTCATGGGTGAACTCTCGGAACACCAGGGCCACCACGGTCCGCTGATGGCAGAGGCTGCAGGCGTCGACGCGCCCGCGACCCGATACGAGTCCGCCTGTGCCTCGAGTGGTGTGGCCGTCCGGGACGCGGTCAAGCGGCTTCGAAACGGCGAGGCCGACGTCATCCTCGTCGGCGGTGCAGAGCGGATGACGAACCTCGGAACCGCGGGCGCGACCGAAGCGCTCGCGATCGCGGCCGACGATCTCTGGGAGGTCCGTGCGGGGATGACCTTCCCCGGTGCCTACGCCCTGATGGCACAGGCCTACTTCGACGAGTACGGCGGCGAACACGAGGATCTGGCCCACATCGCGGTCAAAAACCACGAGAACGCACTGGAAAACGAGAAGGCCCAGTATCAGCGTGCGATCGAGGTCGATGACGTCCTCGGTGCACCACAGGTGTCGTCGCCACTGGGTCTCTACGACTCCTGTCCGATCTCCGATGGCGCAGCCGCGATCGTCCTGACGAGCGAGGCCTACGCCGAGGAACACGACCTCGACGCCCCGGTCGCAATCACCGGCACTGGACAGGGTGGCGATCGGATGGCACTCCACGACCGCGCCTATCTCGCGCGATCGCCGGCAGCACGCGATGCCGCCGAGGAAGCGTACGGGGAAGCCGGGATCGACGCTGGGGACGTCGATCTCGCCGAAGTCCACGACTGCTTTACGATCGCCGAGGTGCTGGCGATCGAAGCGCTCGATCTCGCGCCGGTCGGCGAGGGGATTTCGGCAGCCCGCGACGGGCGCACGACCGCCGCCGGCGAAACGCCGATCAACCTCTCGGGCGGACTGAAAGCGAAGGGGCATCCAGTCGGGGCGACGGGTGCATCACAGGTCGCCGAAATCGCCACCCTGCTGGCCGGTGAGCATCTAAACAGCGATCACGTCCCGGATGCGACGACCGGCGTCGCCCACAACGCGGGTGGAACGGTCGCCAGTGTGACTGTACACGTTATGGAGGTGGTCGACCAATGACTGATTCCGACACGGGCGTCCAAGACGCCGGTTTTGACGACTGGATCGACGCCGCCGAGGAAGGCGAGGCGTACTACCTCGAGTGTCCGGACGGCCACGGCTCGCTGCCGCCACGTCGTGTCTGTCCCGACTGTGGGGCGACAGCTCTCGATTCGGTCCCGCTTCCCGATACGGGTACGGTCGAGACGTTCACCGTCACGCACATCCCGACGCCGGCGTTCGAGGATGACGCGCCGTATGCCACGGCGATCGCCAACTTCGGCCCTGTTCGACTCACTGGACAGATCGTCGGAATCGACCTCGACGCGATCGAGAACGGACTCGAGGTCGGCATCGAGATCAGCGTCTCGGAGACGACTGGCGAACGCGTGCTGGCGTTTTCGCCCGTCTAGAGCCGGGGCCAGTAACGTCCAGTGGCTACTATCATGGGAGCCGGCGACACCGAGTCGAACCGACCGTCACCCCTCGGTACGCAACAGCTCTGCCGTCAGATACTCCACGAACTTGTCCGGATGCTCGGCGTGTGGCAACAGCGTTGAGTAGTCGATGACGACGAGTTCGAGATCGGCCGCGTCGGCGAGCGTTCGACCCTCTCGAAGCGGAATCAGCTGTGCGTCCCGGCCCCAGACGAGCGTCGTCGGCATGTCGAGTGCCGCAAGTTCCGTCTGGAGATCGAACTCGGGGTCGAGGGTTCCCGACGCGAAGGAGGCAGGGGCGTACCGTGCTCCCGGCTGGTGGGCGCTTTGCCAGGCGTATTCGACTTCCTCGTCGCTGATCCGATCGGCGTCGTAGTAGCCGTCCCGATGGTAAAAGTACTGCATCGAGGGTTTGCTCGCGAGGAGGTTGAACAGTGTCGTCCCCACGATCGGTGCCCGTAACAGACTTCGAAGCCACGGTCGCTCGTCGCTCGTCTCGTCGGTCGGACAGATCAGGATGAGATGCTCGATGTCCGTTTCGGCGGCGGCGTCGACGGCGAACGCCCCGGTCAGCGAGGAGGCGACGACGATCGGGGTGTCGGTTTCGTCGGCGATGAAGTCCCTTATGAACTCGGCGTAGAGCGTCGACGAGTAGACCAGCGGTGGGCGTTCGGACTGGCCGAAGCCGGGGAGGTCAACGGCGAAGACGTGGTAGTCGGTTGCGAGGTCCTCGACGATCGCTGTGAATTCGTGGCTGCTCGCACCGGCGTGGATACTGTGACAGAGCAGCAGATCCGGATCGTCCGGATCGCCCGCAACTGTATAAGAGACTTCGATACCGCGCCATCGGTAGGTCCGTTCGACGCCCGGAAGGGGGTTCTCGAACTCACTTGCACGACGGTTGAGGAGGCGATTACCGAGGACTGCGCCGCCGACGACCCCGGCAGTCATACCGAGCACTGTTCGGGCTTTCATACCGGGTCGGTACGTCGGCGAGCATCTTAGACCTGCGGTTGGCATTCATGGCATGCTGATGAGGGCTGTCGTCGGGTTCCCACGCCGTAGGAACGACTGACAACGCTATATTTGGCCTGCGACTACCTTCTCGTATGACGATTCTCGTCGCAACCGACGGTTCGGCGGTCAGCGATTCGGCAATCGAATACGCCACGACAGCGGCCTGCGCCATGGAAACCCCGCTCGAGATCGTCCACGTGCTGACACCCGAGACGGAACTCGTCAACGGGAGCCTCCTGATTGCGGGCGAAGACGAGGCGATCCAGCAGGGCGAACGGCTGCTCCAGCAGGCCCGACAGCACGCAGCCGACACTGCCACGGACCACGACGTCGAGATCGAAATCACGACGGAACTACTCGCGGGCAGACCTGCCGAATCGATCACCGACCACGCCGAAAACCGCGGGGCGGACGCCATCCACGTCGGCCACCGGGGCCTCTCCGAGACCCAAGAACAGGTCGTCGGCAGCGTCGCGAAGACGGTCGTCGACAAGGCGACGGTGCCAGTGACGATTATCAAGTAACTCGCGTCGATCGACGGCTCGGGCGGACACAGCCCGTCTCACGGGGGCCGCCGCGCCATTGCCGACCGTCTCGACCGATCGGCACTGCTCTCGGCTGCGCCCTCGATCACGTCGAGTCGAGGGCCTCGGTGTCGAGTTCGTCGACACAGGCCTCGACGGGCGTGAGAATCCGATCGGCGATCGTGTAGGGGTCGGTTGCTCCGTTTCGGACGGCCTCCGCGAGGTGGTCGATCCCGCCCGCGGCCTCGAGTTCGGCTTCGAGCAGGGTGTGGACGTCCTCGCGAAGCAGCGTTCGGATCTCTTCGGCGTAGCGTCGTCGGCTCATCTCCGCCCGGGTGCCGGAGTCGACCAGGTACTGTTGGTGGGCGGCGAGTGCCGCGATGAGTTCGTCGAGACCATCGCCCGTCGTCGCGACCGTCTCGACGATCGGTGGGGTCCATTCCGAGTCCTCGTCGGTCTCGACGTCCCCCTCACGGTCAGTACCGCCGTCCATCGCGCCGACACCGTGATGGCCGCCGCTCGTCGCCGTTCCCGCGCCGAGGTGGAGCATGTCCTTGAGTTCCTGGACGGTGCGATCGGCTCCGTCGCGATCGGCCTTGTTGACGACGAAGACGTCGGCGATCTCTAAGATGCCGGCTTTAAGCGTCTGGATGTCGTCGCCCGACCCCGGCGGGACGAGGACGGCGACGGTGTCGGCGGTGCGGACGATGTCGATCTCGTTCTGGCCGGCGCCGACAGTCTCGATAATGATCTTGTCTTTGCCGAAGGCGTCCATCGCTTTGACCGCGTCTGCCGTCGCCGTCGAGAGTCCACCGAGCGTGCCTCGGGCGCTCATCGATCGGACGAAGACGTCCATATCGCCGACCGTCGAGGCCATCCGGATCCGATCGCCGAGTACCGCGCCGCCGGTAAACGGTGAGGAGGGATCGATCGCGATGATCCCGACCGTCTCGCCGCGATCGCGGTAGGTTTCGGCAAGCTTGTCGACCAGCGTCGACTTGCCGGCCCCCGGCGAGCCGGTAATGCCGATCACGTCGGCCGCGCCGGTGTGAGCGTAGAGCGCGGAGACGAGATCACGATAGCCGGCCGATCGGTTCTCGATCGTCGAGATGGTCCGGGCCAGCGCCCGGTGGTCGCCTGCGAGCAGGTCCGCCAAGAGCGCTTCGTGAGCTGCCGTGTCGGATCCGTCGTCGCTCATCGCTTGGGGGCGTTCTCGCGGACGAACTCGATCGTCTCTTCCATCGACGTGCCAGGGCCGAAGATCTCCGCGATGCCCTGTGCGCGCAGTTCGTCGCGATCCTCTTCGGGGATTACCCCGCCAGCGAGGACCAGCGTGTCCGATTTAGCGCCGTACTCCTCGAGGCCGTCCATGATCTTCGGGACGAGCGTATCGTGTGCACCCGAGAGAATCGAGATACCGAGGACGTCAACGTCCTCCTGGACGGCCGCCCGGACGATCTCCTCGGGAGCCTTGTGTAGCCCCGAGTAGATGACCTCGAAGCCGGCGTCACGGAACGCACGAGCGATGACATGCGCACCGCGATCGTGGCCGTCGAGGCCGACTTTGGCGACGAGACACCGGACCGACTCCTGATCCTGTTTGCTGCCCATACACCCCTTTCCGCTGCCGGCTGTTTGACTTTAACGGATATTATTGAGAGATGGACACTGCGGCTGTGCGTTTCAACCCAGACGGTCGACCGCTGGGCGTCCGCGCGTGCTATCGGGACACATCCCGAACCAAAGGCCTAAGAGCGAATCTCCCTTACATTCGGGTAATGACTACCGTTCATCTATTGCGGAGGGATCTCTCGTGGGCGTCGAAATAAAAGAAAACAGGGTGTCCGACGCCGAATTCGAGGCGATGCAAGGGTTCGTCTTCGAGTATCTCGCGGCCAGCGTCGAGAAAGAAGAGGAAGGCGGTCGCATGCGCTGGTACCCCTGGCACTCCGCGGAGTACCGACACAACCACATCCTCAACGTCGTCGAACTCGCCACGGAAATCGCCCGTGAGGAGGGTGCAGACCCCGACGTAACCCGCATCGCTGCGCTCTTTCACGACGTCGCCAAACTCGAGACGGACCAGGAACTCCACGCCGAAGCGGGCGCTCGTGTCGCCCGGAAGTACCTCGAATCCCGCGCGGAGTACCCCGAATCGTTCATCACGCAGGTGTGTCGGGCCATCGAACACCACTCCTACCAGGGTACCCTCGACGACGTCGCACTCGAAACCCAGTGTCTCATCGAAGCCGACCTCCTCGATAAAGTCGGCGCGAACGGCACCGCACTAATGTTGTTGCGGATGGGGTACGAAGCTCGGACCCACATGGACGCAGACGAGATGGTCGATCGCGTCCTCGAACGCGGGTACGACGCCGCCTCGCGCGTCCAGAGCGATACCGCCGAGAGCATCGCCCACCAGCGACTCAAACGGGTCAAGTGGTTCCAGGAGTGGCTCGAAGACGAAATTGCAGCGATGGGATAGCGCGATCGGCGACCGCTGATACCGGCGATCGGCCGCATCGCACATCGGTCAGCGATCGCCACATACAGCGGTTCGATCGCCTCTCAGAGGTCGACGAGTGTTGTGACTCGACGCCGACAGTCATCCGACAACGCCGAGTACGCCCACGACGAGAAAGAGCAACCCGAATCCGGCCAGAACGACGGCGCTAACGGCGGCGACGGCGGGTGCAAGGGCATTCATCCGACGACCAGCCGTGGCCAGCGCGGCGGGGTAGACGACGATCCAGATCGCAATACCGCCGAAAAAGCCCGCTACAAGCGCCGGAGAGCCGGTCTGGACGACGAGCATGCCGTCAAGGAGGCCGTCTACGACCGGAACGTGTGCGAAGACGTCGAGTCTGCCAGGCTGGAGCAGTCCGACTCCGACGGTCACCCAGAACCCGATCTGGTAGGGGTTCGAAAGCGAGAGCGCGAACGTCTTGCGGAACCCGCTGGCTGCACTCTTGGCCCCGTCGGTAAACGAGGCCGCCGATCGGGCCTCGCGGATCGCGCCGATGGCGAAGTAACACATCAAGAGCCCGCCGGCGAGATAGAGTGCGGGACGGACGGCAGGATACCGATCGAGTACCGTGACGACGCCGGCCAGCGTCAACACTAAAAAGAGGGCGTCCGCGAGCATCGCCCCCAGGCCAGCCCAGAAGCCGGCGGCCCACCCACGGACGACGCTCTCCGTGGCGATGATCGCGTTCATCGGCCCCGGTGGGGCTGCGAGTGCGAGACCGAAGACTACGCCGGCGAGAGCGGTCGTGAGCGCGCTGGTCACTGGTGGTCCGGAGTCGGCTCGCAGCGATGAAAAACCCAGTGGCTCGCGACGGAACTGGACGCCACCGATCGAACCGGTGACCATTTTTTTCGTGCGTTCGTACGATCGGTATGGCCGATCATCGGGCAGCCGGAGCCGGCAGTCGTCGGTTCCGTTCCGACGGCGACACCGGAGTGAGTCGACGGGACGTCCTCGCTGTGAGCACTAGCCTCACGGCCCTGAGTGGCTGTCTCGACGGGAGCGACACCGAGGAGGGAAGCGATCAGGAGTCCGACGACGGCCCCCCGTTCGAAATCGAGACGATCGACGCACCCGGCAGTGCGGCCGGGACGATCACCATCCCACGGGCCGGCCAGATCGCACTCGTGAACTTCACCCGGCAGTTCTGTCCGACGAGCATCGGCTATCTCTCGACCGTCGGCGACGCGTACGACCGTCTCGACACGGCATTCGACGTCGGCCCGACGGGCGAGCTCGTCGTGGTCTCGGTTATCGACTGGACCGTTGGGGCGACGCCGACCGACGAGGAGCTGGCCGACTGGTGGCGCGAACACGACGGCCACTGGCCGATCGGCATCGATCGATCGGGTGGACTCTTCGAGGCGTACCACGACGGGGTGTTTCCCGGAACGGTCGTGATCGGCGGCGACGGCGAGATCCGCTGGCGCGATGGCGGCGGAACGACGACAACCAACATCGTTTCGGCTGTTAGAACGGCGATCGAAGCCGAAGACGGTGACACAGATAGCGAGGCCGAAGACGGTGACACAGATAGCGAGGCCGAAGACGGTGACACAGATAGCGAGGCCGAAGACGGTGACGCAGATAGCGAGGCCGAAGACGGTGACACAGATAGCGAGGCCGAAGACGGCATCCAGACGGACGCCGAAGCCGACGCCGACGGGGACTGATTCGATCGGTGTACATGCTGTGTCCGATCGATCGAACGCGACCGGGTTCCGAGTGACCGCTATCGGCGCGGCCACTACCGAGACGACCGTCGCTACGGACTGTCCGTATTCGATCGATCGGCGAGCTTCGGGTACGATTGCGTCCCACCAGTCGACCGGCGGGCGACGAGCGTCGCGACGGCTGCGATGCCGCCCGGAAGCGGTCGTCGTCGTTCCTCGTAGGAGAGGATCGTCAGGTCGAGACACGCCCGGAGCAGGTCGTTGGACCGGTACCGGTGGCGTTCGTTCGTGGGCCCGATCTCGACCGGATCGCTCGTCCGCAGATGGTGGTCGTAGACCAGAACGCCACCTGGAGCGAGCGCGTCTTTGATATCCGGGAGGAGATCGAGCGCCGCAAAGTAGCTTACCGTGATGACATCGTACCGCTCCGTCCCAAATTCGAAGTCTGCGACGTCGGCCCGATGCCAGGAGATGTGCTCGTCGACACCACGGTCTGTCGCCCGCGCTCGTGCCCGATCGAGCGCCTCGTCGGAGATGTCGATCGCGTCGACCGTGTAGCCATGGGCGGCGAGAAAACAGGCGTTGCGCCCGGTTCCGGTTGCGATATCGAGGGCTCGCCCCTCCGGTAGCGTCCCGATCTGGCGTTCGAGCTCCGGGATCGGATCGGCAGGAAGTTCGAACTCGACACCTCGATACTTTTCGTTCCACCGTTCGCGCTCGTCGGTCACGGTCAGACGAACGGACGGTGGCTGCTTGGCTGTTCCCCCTCGGCGATCGGCGTAACAACCGTCTCGACGATCGAACCAACGAATCCTTTGTGCTACAGTACGACAGCTCCCGTATGAATCGCCACGCAACCACCTGCCTCGTGGCCAGACGGCTACAGGGTGGGTCTCGGCCGTCGGCTCGTCGATCGACGACTGGGGTGAGCGATCGGTGAGACGCCGCGACGTCGTGGCCGGGGTCGCGAGTCTCGGCGCGCTCGGCGGTGGGGCAACCCTCCTGTGGACCGGTGTCCCATCGACCGGTAGCGACGGGGGCGACGACACCGCCGCCGGAACGGACGGACCAGTCACCGTCGAGACGATCGACGCCCCCGGGAGCGAGGCCGGAACGGTGTCGGTGCCGGCCGATAGCGTCACCGTCCTCACGTATTTCGTGACGGGCTGTGGGCAGTGTCAGGCCCAGCTGCCGAAACTCGCTACGGCCCACGCGGACCTCACCGACGAGTACGGCTCCGACGTCCGGTTCCTGTCGGTCACCTACCAGTCGGTCGGCCGGCTCCCGGCAGACGAGCTCCGCGACTGGTGGGACCGTCACGACGGTAACTGGGCGGTCGGCTACGATCCGGACTCAACGCTCGCGGCGCGGTACGGCATCGTCGGCTACCCCGTCACGACCGTGATCGACGCCGACGGTGAGGACCAGTTTCAGGAGACGGATGTCGTGGACCCCGAGCGGATCGTGTCGGCCACAGCGTCAGTGCTCGATCGCTGATCCGATCGCCGACTGTCCCGATCAACTCGTCTACAGGTGATGCATCCACCAGTGGCACCTGCCCAGTAGCACTGACGCCACGGCAGCGACGACAACCGTGACGCCGGCACCAACCCCAAGCCCGATCAGAAGGGCCGGTTCGTCGAGGGCGAACGCGGCGGCGATCATCAAAACACCGCCGAGTTCCAGACCGAGTCCAACGGCAGGTCAGCTGTGAGTTCCCATCGGCCTGATACTATCGGACACACGTACGTAAATCGTCTCTCGGCGTGTTCATCGTGTATCGATCGTTTCGGACTCGATCTGGCCACGTTGCGTTCAGTTGCTTGTGTCCGACAGTACGAGCAACGGCCTCGGAGAACGGCAGGTCGTCGGCCGCTTGTCCTGGCCCGAAGCGACCCGCATACTGTTGTGCATGCGGTGGCATTTCCCACTGTGTCGGTCGACATACCGCACCGCCACAGTTCAACAAAAAAGAACGTATTGTTCGATTTGACTGGGTGGCTGTCAGCGTTGTGTCCCGCCGATCGCCTACTCTACAGGACGGCGGTACCAACGCTAGGCCGCCGCCTGCCAGTCCCGAATCCGATCGGCGCTGACACCCTCGACGTCGTCGGCGACGGCTTCGGGGTCGCTCTCGGTCAGATCGTCGATGCTCTCGATACCCGCATCCGCAAGTTTCTCGACGGTTTTTGCCCCGATACCGTCGATCGATTCCAGATCGGAGTCCGTCTCGTTTTCGCGGGCCTGGAACTCGCGGTAGTTACAGATCGGACAGCCGAGTTCCCAGGGGTCGTCGCCGCTGTGGACGACGAGTTCTGGAAGCTCGTGGTCTTCACAGTGGTCGTCGGTGACCTCGATCTCGCCCCGACGTGGCAGCGGCAGCGAGTACTCACAGTCCGGGTAGCGCGTACAGCCAACCAGCCGGGAGCCACTCTGGAGGGTCTTGATCGCGAGTTCGCCATCGTGGTCGTCGCCACAGTCGGGGCAGACACCCAATATGGCCCCCTGGCCGGCTTCGTCGGCTTTACAGAGCGGACAGCCGTGGACGAACGTCTGGCGGCCGGCCAGCATCTTCACCTCGTTGAGTCCGTGGTCTTCGCACTCGTCTTCTAAGATCAGGGGCTTGCCCGTCGAGGGCAGGGGCAGCGTGTTCTCACAGTCCGGATAGCCGTCACAGCCGATGAAGTAGGAGCCGTGGCGGCTCCGCCGGACGAGCAGGTCCTCACCACACTCGGGGCAGGGACCCAGCCGTTTGTCGTCTTTCATCGACTTCCGCAGGTGGTCGCCGATCTCCTCGCGCGAATCGGCGAGGTTCTCGAAAATCTCCTCGAGCATCTCTCGGGACTCGTCGGTCACGTCGTCGAGGGTCGCTTCGCCGCTCGCGATCGCGTCCATATCCGCCTCCAACTGGGCCGTCATTCCCTCGCTGACGACCCGATCGGCGTAGTTCTCGGCGGCGTCGACGACGGCCATTGCAAGTTTGGTTGGCCGTGGCGGATCGCTCTCGATGTAGCCGCGATCGTACAGCTTTTCCAGGGTGTTGTGACGGGTGGAGTTGTGGACGACGATTCCACCTTCGACTGCGAAGTTCGGGGCCGTCTCAGAAATGGTAAGGTCGTACACCGGACCGTCGTACTCGCGTTCACTCACATCGGTTACAGTTGTTGTCGATGGAATCCCGAGAAGTGTTGCGTAAATAGACGACTCGAATCCATCAGTGCTGTATCGGAACGTCCTGTTGCTGTCATGGCTTCGATTGCTGCCCTCGATATGCGTTTCGACGTACCCCTCGGTTTTGAGTTCGGAAATCGTCGTCTGTGCCAGTGATCGCGAAATACCGAGTTCGGCTGCAATCTCTTCTGTCGTCAGGGTTTCGTCACTGATCATGGCGAGAAGTTCGGCTTTCCGTTCGGTAACGTGATATCCTTGCAAGGAATCAAGCCCGCGATAATACTTCCAGTCACACGAAATTGGAACCGTATCGAGGAATCGCTCAAGGGAGCGTCGTCCCCGAATGTATAGCTTATGCTGGTTCTCGTTGACCGTTGTGTCGATATCGTACGGCGAGAGACTGCGCTGAGCAGCGTACAAGAGATCATGGTCGGTGTTCGAAATGAAGACCTTTCCATCGGTTGAGATGTGTCCCTCGTCGTCGAACAGCGCACCGACGAACGCGGAAACGAACTCCGACGGAACGTCGGGTGCTCCACCAGTAGACAGTTCCTCGAGGACGAAGTGGAAGATCCGACCAAGTGCTGAAGGAACGTTTACCTGATATTTTGTTTTGTGGTGTCCTTTTCGGCCCTGTTGCTCGGTGACAGGCGGTCGAATACCGAACACGGTTTGCGTATCCGAGACGAACCGATCGATCAGTCGACGATCCGTATTATGATATCGAACATCGATGACGTTCTCTTCCTCGTCGACGTGGATCGAACCGTCACCGAGTAGATTGCCGAGCAGACGAGCAAGGGCAGAACTCCAGCGAAGCGGGAACGGATTCTCGAACGTAGTTTCGGTATTCAATCCGTGAAGTCCGTCGGGTCGGATGCCGAGTTCACCGAGTATCCATACGGGAACGTCACGATGGTTGTTTTCGAACTCGCTAATGTGGCTGCGGTCAGCCTCCACAATCGTGGCAAGTTCCCTCTGCGTTTGTCCAGTTCCTTCTCGATGCGTTGCGAGCGTCTCGTTTGCATCGGTTCCGTACAGCTTCGAATGTGTGTCAGCCCAGTCTGCAAACGCCTTCCAAGAGACTGCGATCGGACGCTCGCCGGTAGTGTTCAACGTTCGATCACTACGAGCGGTGAGTAGCTCGTCGCCAACCCTGATTGCATTGGCGGGACGACAGTCGAATCCGTCGGTAGTAGTCACGTAGAGGGGATGGTCCCCCGTTACTGAGAACGATCCGGCAGGTGTCTCGAAATCGAGGATATGTTCGTCATCGTCAAGTGGTCGCTCACTTATGAGTGTCGCCTCTGCTTCTCGAACGAGACCCGTTTGTTCGTCGAACGAGATCGTCGTCGGTGTCTCGGAGGAAACCGCGATATCGGTATCACCATCGGCCAAAATAACCTGTCCGTCGTCGAATAAGTCGGCGACTTGTGTCCGATTGATCTCGCCATCGGTCCGATGGAGAACGGCGGTGTCTTCTGTCAGACACTTCGTGCCAATTCCTAGATCTTCCATCGTTTCGATCAGTCTGGATTGACCGTAGCGGCGTGGCGGCTGGGTCTCTTTGTCTTCGAGTTCGACGTCGGAAAGCGCCAGTTCCTCACCTTCGTCGACGTCCGGCACGACGTTCTCGGCGGTGCTGAAGTAGGGATAGACATCGTGGTAGCCGGGTTCGACGAGCCGTTTCCCGTTGGATTTGAGCCGGTAGTCCTCGACCTCGGTGACGACCTTGAGGTGTTCCCAGACCGCTGCGTCGGCGACGGTCGCAAAGAAGCGCCGGACGACGAGTTCGAAGACTTCCCACTCGTCGTCAGAGATGTCGCCGCGGCTCGGAATCTCACCCGTCGGATGAATTGGCGGGTGGTCGGTCGTCTCCTCGTCACCCTCAGTGGGAACGATCTCGTCGGCCTCCAGTAGCGACTCGGCGGACTCGCCAAGCGTCGAGTGGCCGACGAAGTCGTCGAGTAGCGCTTCGGGATCGAGATCGTCCGGATAGACCGTGTTGTCCGTCCGCGGATACGTGATATAGCCCGCCGTATAGAGGTCCTCGGCGATCGACATCGCCCGCTTTGCGGAGTAGCCGATCGCGCTTGCGGCACGGATAAACTGGGTCGTGTTGAACGGCGTCGGCGGTGTGTCGGTCCGCGTCCGGCGGTTAACGTCGACGACAGTGGCGCTGTCACGATCGGCCAGTATCTCGTAGACCTCCTCGGCAGTGGCCTCCTCCCAGATCCGTTCGGCCTCGTTGCCGTCCTCGTCGCGATAGAAGTACTGGGCGTCGAATGGCACGTCGGCGTCGGCTTTCGAGAGATCGGCAAACAGTTCCCAGTAGGCTTCCGGATCGAACGCTTCGATCTCGCGTTCCCGATCGACGATCAGCTTGAGCGTCGGCGACTGCACCCGACCGACCGAAATAAAGTCGTTCCCAAGCTGGCCGGCAGACAGCGAGAGAAAGCGAGTGAGCGCCGCTCCCCAGATGAGATCGATGATCTGGCGTGCCTCGCCGGCGGCGGCCAGATCGAAGTCGAGTTCGTCTGGTTCGTCGAAGGCGCTCTGGACCTCGTTTTCCGTAATCGATGAGAAGCGCACTCGCCGGATGGGGACCGCATCGTTGACCTCGCGGACGATCTCGTAGGCCTCCTTCCCGATCAGTTCTCCCTCCCGATCGTAGTCAGTCGCGATCGCCACGCTCTCGGCGCGACGAGCGAGGATCCGGAGCGTCGCGACGATGTTCTCTTTCGTGGCGGTCTTCTCGACGTTCGCGTCGATCAACTCGACGGGTTCGACGTCCCGCCAGTCGGAGTACTCCGGCGGAAAGTCGACGCCGACAACGTGTCCCGACAGGCCGACACAGCGTTTGCCGCCCCACTCGTAGACGTTGACACCGTTCTCGCGACTCGAGTCGAAGCTCCCGCCTGACAGAATGTCGGCGATCCGCCTGGCTGCGTTGTCTTTCTCCGTGATTATTAGCTCCACAGTGGCTCACCTCCGCCGGTTCGGCGATCGGCTGGCCGTCGGCGACTGTTGATCATTATCGCTCGGTACGACTGAGCATCTGATAACGCTTTCGCCAAAACCGGCAGACAGCGCAGGTGTGCGCACGCTCGCGGGCGTCGCGAGCGCACCGGTGGTGACCGCTCCGAGACGGGACGAAAGTCGGCAAGCCGCGGCCACGAGGCGAGTGCTTTTGGGACGTCCGGATAAGGGACGGACGAGAACCGACTGTGGCCGAGCCGGACACGTCGCCCGATCGGAAACGGGTCGATATGACGACGGGAGCGATCCCGCCGAAACTGCTCCAGTTAGCCTGGCCGCTGGTTCTGGGAAACCTGCTCCAGACGTTTTACAATCTCGCGGATATGTTCTGGGTCGGTCGCGTGAGCGCGGAGGCCGTTGCGGCCGTCTCGCTGATGTTTCCGCTCTCGTGGATGTTCGTCTCGACGGCGATGGGGATCACGGCGGCGACGATCGCGCTGGTCTCCCAGTACGTCGGGGCCGACGACGATCGGATGGCAGACAGAGTCGTCGCCCAGACCGTGTTGTTGACGACGGTGGTTTCGACGATACTCGCGGCGATCGGCCTCCTCTTTCGCCGTCCGCTTCTCACGCTCATCGGCGCACGCGATCAGGTGTTCGTCGAGGCACTTGCATACATCGAGATCATCTTCCTCGCCCTGCCGCTTACGTTCCTGTTCTTTGCGTTTCGATCGTCGCTGCAGGGCGCTGGCGATACGAAAACGGCAATGTGGCTCGTACTCATCTCTGCGGGGATCAACGTCGTGTTGGATCCGTTTTTCATCCTCGGCTGGGGGCCGTTTCCCGAGATGGGGACCCAGGGGGCTGCGGTGGCGACGTTTATCGCTCGCGCCGTCGCCACGGTAGCAGGGATCTACATCCTGCTCGACGGCCGCTTTGGCGTTCGACTTCGACTCGGCGATCTCGTCCCCGATCTTGGGATCCAGCGACAACTGCTCGACATCGGGTATCCGGCCACCATCGACGGCTGGGCGCGTAGTTTCGCCTCCGTCGCGATGGCCGGCTTCGTCGCGCGTTTTGGGGCCGCGCCGACCGCCGCATACGGCATCGGCGTTCGCCTGATGTCGGTCACGTGGGCTGTCTCCGGCGCGGTCGGACAGGCGACTGCGACCGGCGTCGGCCAGAATCTCGGCGCGAAGACACCCGATCGGGCCGCCGCTGTCGCGCGGTTGGCAACCGCAGGAACGATGGTGTTCATCTTCGCGATCGCAGCGGTCCTCGTCGCGTTCCCGGCACAGGCCATGCGGATCTTCGTCGCCGATCCTGCGGTGATCGCGGAGGGCGTCGTCTTCCTGCGGATCATGGCTCCCTTCTGGGCGCTCTTTGCGGGCGTAATGGTCATCCAGGGTGCGTTTCGGGGCGCCGGCAACACGAGAGAAGCGATGGTGCTCTCCTTTCTCTCGCGGTGGGTGTTCCGCGTTCCTGTCGCCCTCGTCCTCGCCTTTACCGCCGTGACGGTCCCCGGTATCGGGGTTACGGTCCCGACGATCGCGGCGATCGATCTCGGCGTCGCGGGCATCTGGTGGGCCTACGCGTTCGGAATGGTCGCCTCGTTTGTCGTTGCAGTGCTCTGGTTCCGGCTTGGCACGTGGCGTGATGGCGTGATCGAGAGCGAACAGGACGAGCGCGGCGGGCAATCGGCCGCCTCCGGCGGCGATCGCCCGAGTGGGAGTGAGACGGAACTCGTGGACGATTGAGACGGATTCGTATCATTACGGACTGCTGGCGACCCTCTCCCGGCCGATCAGCGCGGAGCGATGCGCCGCGGTGATCGCTCCGCCGGGGGCGGCGATCGATCGGGACACCGATCGCTATCGGTTGCGAATCGTCGCGGGCAGCCACTTCTGTAGCGTTGGGCTGAACTCGGCGGCCATCTGCGCGTCCGCGTCGGTAAACGCGTCGGTCGCGATCAGCGTCGCCAGATAGCTCCCGACGACGACGATCGGGAGGAAGACGACGACCAGCAGATCCGACTGGACCAGCAAGACGATCGGGACGCCGGCGATCGTCGCGGGGACGCCAGCGCCGACGACCTTCGCGAAGTCACGGGTAAAGGGATGTATGCCGTCGAAATAGTAGATTTCGCTGAGGGTCAACGCGCCGACGAGCAACAGCGCCGTCGCGGAGCCGATCGCGGCCCCCTCGATGCCGACCAGCGGAACCAGCGCGAGCGAGATGAAGAAATTCGCGCCAAAGAGGACGAGCGTGTTCACAAAGACTAGCCGCGAGTAGCCAAGGCCCTGCAAGAGCGAGCCATCGGGACCGCCGAACGTGACGTTAAAGAGGAACGCCCCGGCCAGCAGGACGACGACGAGATTCGCCGCGGCGTACTGTGGCGTATAGAGCACAGCGAGGTAGGAACTCGCTCCAAGCGAGAGCGTGATCGCAAACGGCAGCGTAATCGCGGCGATCCAGCGGGCCATGATCCGGAACCGCTGTTCGACCAGGTCGATGTCGTCGTTGGTCTCGGCAATCAGCGGCTTGAACACCGGTGACAGCGAGTTAAAGATGATCATCAGCCCGGAGCCGAGCATGTAGCCGACGCGGTAGATGCCGACGTCGTCCGAGGCGAGGAAGTAGCCGAGGACGAAGTAGTCGACGTGCCCCATCAGGACGAACACGACGCTCGTCATTGCCAGTGGCAGAGAATACGTGACGAGCGGTCCCGGAGCGACGAGTTCGAGTTCCGCTGTCAGCAGGTCCCATGCCTTGTAGGTAAACACCATCGCGCCGACGGTGATCGCGACGAATAGCCCGATCACGTAGCCAGCGACGAGTCCGAGGAGCCCGAACCCGGCGAGCAACAGCCCGGCGGTGATCGAAAACCGGACGATCGGTCGGACGAGATCCCGCATAATAACCCGGTACTGCAGCTTCTTGATGCTATAAAAAGAGGTCAACAACACGTTGTAGACTGCGAGCATTGGGATGGTAACGGACAACAGGAGGAGGGCGACCTGCATCGAGGGTTCCTGAAAGAAGTCGCCGATCCAACCCGTGCTCACGGCGAGGGCGAGTGCGACAAGCGAGGAGGTGACGAGGACGGTTGCGGTCACCTGAACGATGACACCCTTTGCCTTGCCGTTCTCGCCGTCGTCGAGATACTGGGGGACGAAGTAGTCGATCGCAAGCGGGAGCCCGAGGTTTGCAAAGACCTGCATGAAGAGGATGACCGAGGTCGCAAGCACGAAGAGCCCGTAGACCGATGGGCTGACAAAGCGTGTCATCAGCATGACGATCGCAAAGCCGAGTGCACCGTTGACGATGTTGCCGACGAACGTGATCGACCCCTGTTTTGCGAGCGTCGAAACACCGTCGTCGTGATCGGTCATAGCAGGGGAGTTGGCAACCACTGTGAGTGTGGGATCTCCCACCGTGGCGGGACGGCAGTGCTCCGGACCCACGCTCTCGCGGTCGTCGATCGACTCGTGACCATCGATCGCATCTCAGACCCCCGTCGCGGGCTCGAGTTCGTACGCTGTGACCTCGGCAGCTCGCTCGCCGAAGTGTGGGAACTCGACGTCGAAGGGCCACTCCTCACCCGAGCTGACGTCCCCCTGGACGTTCTCGATGACGGTTTCGAGCTCCGTCGACTCCGCATCGAAAAAGGTCGCCCGGATTTCGATATAGTTCAACTCCCGATCGCCGACGTTCTTGATGACTCCCCAGACGGAGACTCGTTCCTCCTCCGTTCCCGGGTTGTACCGTATCAGATCGTCCCAGACGATTTCGACGTCCCCTGGCTCAGTGATCTCGTCGCCGTCGTCTTCGAAGTAGCTGAGACAGCCGGACAGAACAGAGAGCGCGCCAGCTGCGAGAACACCGCGACGATGCATTACTCGTCCGTATGTAGTGGTGTGGCTTCAGCGTTCGGGAAGCGTGACCGCACCGAAGACGGTCGCCCGAGAGTGCGTATACAGCCCATTTTGACTCCGCTCCGTGCGTTATCGCGTCGCAAGAGGGGACATCGAGGAGTCTGTTGGTAGTCGAGGGCAACTCTCGCGGAAACGCACGGCGATCGGCTGGTCGTCGTCCGCCAACAACCCCGACCGCAAGCGTCGGGGTATCCGCCTCGATTCTTCTGTGAAAACGGCGTGACCAGCGCGATGATCCGATCGGCTCGAGCGATCGAACGCGGTCCGGGATGTTTACTGACTACTCGACCAGTCTACGTGCGCGTCCGATCGACAGCCGTAGAGAGTACCGGTTACTCCCCACAATTAATCGCCGGTAGAGAGTACCGGTTACTCCCCACAATCAATCAGTCAGCCAACGCGACAGACTTTTCACCACTGGACAATACCACCTAGTTGTATGAGCGATAACTTCGAACAGTTCAGCGACGTTGGTGAGGCAGATGTAACACGTGCGATCGGACAGGAGTGGACCGAGGAGTTCATGGATTTCTCGGATTCGGACGTCATCATCGTCGGCGGTGGCCCGTCAGGACTGACGGCCGCAAAGGAACTCTCCGAGCGCGGCGTGAAGACGATGGTCGTCGAGAAGAACAACTATCTCGGCGGGGGCTTCTGGCTCGGTGGCTTCCTGATGAACAAGGTCACCGTGCGTGACCCGGCCCAGCAGATTCTCGACGAACTCGACGTCTCCTACAAACAGTCCCAGGACAGCGAGGGGCTGTTCATCGCGAACGGGCCGGAAGCCTGTTCCGGCCTGATCAAGGCCGCCTGTGACGCGGGTGCCAAGATGCAGAACATGACGGAGTTCACCGACATCGTCATCCGCGAGAACCACCGTGTCGGCGGCATCGTCATGAACTGGACGCCGGTCCACGCCCTGCCACGGGAGATCACGTGTGTCGATCCGATCGCAGTCGAGGCCGACCTCGTCATCGACGCGACGGGCCACGACGCGATGGCCGTCAAGAAACTCGACGAGCGTGGCGTTCTCGACGCGCCGGGCATCGGCGAAGCAGAAGCGGCCGCAACCGGGATGGACCAGACTGATGCAGACTCCTACGGCGCACCCGGCCACGACTCGCCCGGTCACGACTCGATGTGGGTGGGCAAAAGCGAGGACGCCGTCGTCGAACACACCGGCCTCGTCCACGAGGGCCTGATCGCCACCGGAATGGCGACCGCGACGACCTACGGTCTCCCACGCATGGGCCCAACGTTCGGTGCCATGCTCGTCTCCGGCAAACGCGCCGCCCAGATCGCCCTCGACGAACTCGAAGTCGACGCCGAACCCGTCGACGTCACCTCGCGTAACGCGACGCCCGCCGACGACTGACCGGCAACCGATCGTCGTCTCGATCTCTGGCAGACACTCCGTTTTGCGACAACCGAACACGTTGCCGACTGGGTTATAAAATCCTGGCCAAACGTAAAGCATTACGCCGTTCTGAACCGAAATCAATACAACGACGAAGTTAGTATTGAGAAGACAATGAGTCGATCGA
>LKMJ01001094.1_pt1 | contig 23172 bp, 41 predicted proteins | sample 643391 | NCBI WGS metagenome assembly LKMJ01 (sample SAMN04112250, study PRJNA286221) | soda lake metagenome | biome: soda lake; feature: Kulunda Steppe; material: water; isolation source: sample PL-Br10 brine of Picturesque Lake | place: Russia: Kulunda steppe | collected 2010-07
ATGGCACACGCACACACACATGCACACGCAGCCGGGCACACTCATGGCCCACTAACACACACGGCCATGCACGCACGCACCCAGGCACACACATGGCACACAAACACACACACGCACACACACACACATAGCCATGCACGCGCAAACCCAGGCACACACATGGCACATGGCACACACACATGCACACGCAGCCAGGCACACTCATGGCACACTTACATACACGGCCACGCACGCACGCACCCAGGCCGCTGAACTCTGTGGTGGTCATGATGCCCGACACACTGGCCTGCTGGCGCTCCACAACCATGCCACCCTTGCCCTGCTTCCCGCCGGTTTGCCTGTCATCCTCACTGTCGCTGTCTCCCCCCGAGGGACCTACACGCTCCATTGTAACACGCGTGTTGCTGGCCTGCAGGCAGCGGCCAGGGCTCAAGTACGTGCGTGAGCAGCTCGAGTGGGGGCGCTTGCCCTGCAGGCAATTGTGGCAGCGACAGCTGCAGATGCGATGTGAGCGTGGAGGGGGGCCGCTCGCGCAGCTCAACATGGTTTTTAGGGAGTGCTGGGGGCGCGGCGCAGACGTGGTAGGCCCCCCAATGTGTGCATGTCCCTGGCCCAGACACGCGCATGTGTGTGTGTCGTGTGTGTTTGGGCGTTTGTGCGTGTGCGCATATGCATTTGTGTGTCCAGTGTATGTGTGTGTGTTTGTGTGTGCGCACGTGTGTGTATATGCATGTATGTGTGTGTGTGCATGTGTGTGCGTGCCCCCATACGCGAGTGCGTGTGTGTGTGTGTGTGTGTGTAAGTGCCTACATATGCATGTGTGCAACTGCCTGTGTGTGCTCCTAGGAAGAGGGGCCCACCCGGCCCTCACTCCCTTCAGACAATCAACCCCAGGAAAGCAGGCGATTCAGGCGATCGTCAGAAGCTGCAGGCGGCAGCCACAGGGCAGTGCAGGTGGCAGCTGGCCGCAACTGAGGCAGCAGGCGGCAGCTGAGGTAGCTGAGGCAGCGCCTGGACGCAGCACCTGGACAGGCGCAGCTTAAGGCAGCAGAGGCGCGCACACAAGCAGGCCCTCCCATGGTGCGCCCTTGGCAGGTGTGGCTGCACAGAGGGTCAGAGGGTCAGAGGGTCAGAGGGTGGCCCTCAAAGACTGCACAGAGGGTCAGAGGGTCAGAGGGTCAGAGGGTGGCCCCCAAAGACTGCACAGAGGGTCAGAGGGTCAGAGGGTCAGAGGGTGGCCCCCAAAGACTGCACAGAGGGTCAGAGGGTGGCCCCCAAAGACACCCCACACACAAAGTGCACATGAAGTGCACCTGCAGAAGTGGCACATGAAGTGCACCTGCAGCAGTGGCACATGAAATGCACCTGCAGAAGTGGCATATGAAGTGCACCTGCAGCAGTGGCACGTGAAATGTACCTCCAGAAGTGGCACATGAAGTGCACCTGCAGCAGTCGCACATGAGATGCACCTCCAGAAGTGGCAGATGAAGAAGCAGCACATGAAACGGCGACCATGTCCTTGCCTGCACCGACAGCACCCCATGCACCGACAGCACCCCATGCACCAACAGCACGCCATGCACCAACAGCACCCCATGCACCAACAGCACCCCATGCACCGACAGCACCCCATGCACCGACAGCACCCCATGCATCGACAGCACCCCATGTCCTTGCCTGCACCGACAGCACCCCACTCCATGCGTGCGCAGCAACTGCCCTGTGCTCTCCTACCCTCCCTAACCCCTTGGTCTGACTGCGCAGCAGGGCTGAGCTGCGAGGGCGCAACCTGACCCCCCCTTCGCGCTCAGCACAGCACTCCACAAGCAGTTCATATGCAACCTTCTTACCTGTTGTTGTTTCTGCTTTTTTTGCTGCAGCTGCTGCTGCTGCCGCTGTCTATGCTGAGCAAGCGTCGCCTCCTGCTCATCGCTGTCTTCCCCGCTTTGCCCTTCACTCGTCCCCACTTCCTCATCCTCGCTCTCCTCGTCACTGCTGCCAGCCTCATCACTGCTGCTTGCCTCCTTCTTTTGCTGCTGCTGCTGCCCCCGGTCACGCTTTTTGCCGGCTGCTTGCTGCGGATGCTGTTTGGGCCTGCCGCCCGCGTGCCCCTGGTCCTCTTCCTCGCTCTCCTCTTCGCTGCTACTCTCCTCCTCTTCTTCCTCCTTGCCTCCCTCGTCTTCGCTGGAATCAATTTCATCGGAAGAGCCCCAGCCTAACGCCTCTTCTATCTCCTCGGATGTCGGCCCTGCAAGGTCCTCGCTGTCCATGCAGCCATCCTCTTCCCCCTCATTGTTTGGTACCTGCTGCTGATCTTGCAGCTGATGTGGCTGCTCCTTGCCGCTCCCCTTCGGTATGGAAGAGGGCTGCTGCTTCTTTTTTTTACCGTTGCTGCCGCCAGCACCTGCGCCGGCTCCTTTCTTGGGGCCTGTGCTGAGGGGCGGAGTCTTGGCGGGTGGAAAGAGCACCTTCTGCTTCTGCTCGTGACAGCAGCAGTGTGGACAGGCACATGGATGGAGTCAAGGTCTTGTCCTGCAATGGAGAGCCACTGCTGGAGGCATGCAAGTGGCACGCGCAGCTGCAGCCTCGTTCTCTCACCTTGCTGGAGGGTTGTTGCTGGTCTTCTTTGGGAGTGGCTGGAAAATTCTGGTTTGGATTGGCAGGCTTGGGTGTCTTCGCATGGGGTGTGCCCGCTTTGCTACCCTTTAATGCGGACCCACCTGCAGGCACTTGAATGCACCAGAGTGGGCTAGGGCTCCTTGCCTGGATCACCACGCAAAACTCATCAACTTGCTACAGCTCCCACACCTGCAACCAAGCCGCCACCATCGTTGTCAGCACTGCCATCGTGGCTTTTTCCTCTATTACGCTTCCGAGACATTTTGCTGTACGAAAAATAATAATTACTAAGTTAAAGCAGGACACACTCTAACAAACCTAATTATTGTTACAAAAAGTGTCTAGCAGGTGAGCCTCCAGTTCCTGGGCCCTTGAGGGGCCATTCAAGGGGCAGCACAGCACAAAGTTTAGCTCTAGAGTGGGACAGCCCCGCCTCTGTACCTCCTGGAAACAAGGATGAGCGCGCCCAAGGGCGCAGTAGAGGCCATTGTGGATGCCTTGAGGAGGCATAAGAAGGTAGACTCGCAACTGGGAGCTTGTACCTTTGCACAGCGTCGCAGGCAATCTGTGTCTAGGGTTGCTGCCTCTGTGCCACCAACCAGCACACGAGGCAGGGCACGATGCTCAGCTGCTCCATGCATACTTGACCCCTGCATGTATGCAGGGCATCAACGATGACACGCTGCAGAAGGAGATTCCGCACATCTCTGCAGAGGACAGGGCCAAGGCCATCAACGACCTGTTGAGCAGCAAGCGCTTGCAGCTCTTCCATGTAGGCACAGGCAGCAAGAAGACGATCTATTACAAGGAGGTCACAGCTGAGGAGGCCTTGAAGTGAGTGCAGCTGTACCTGTAGGTGGTGAGGAAGGGCCCAAGGCCACCTGCTTGGCGGCTGGTCCACGTCACATTGATGTATGTAGCCTAGACACAAGAAGCTGAGCGATTTCCCGTCTGTTGTCAGTCTCATCTTGCAATGATATGTTGAAGTAACAATCTGACTCAGATCTACCCAAGAAGGGTCGTGAGCTGCGGTCCAAGCGGCTCAACATACATGTACGTGCGCATCCCAGCAACGCTGGTTGTCGTCTTGGCTGGCTTTCCCTGCAGATACAAGGGCCTAGGGCCAGAAGAGATGCTACTTTACCAGCAGATAAAGAGCGTGGGCAACTCAGGTGCGTGCAGCTGTGCCAGCAGAAAGTGTGTGCAAGTCAAGCGCTTGTGTATCGTAGTGCTGGCAGACAAAAGTGTGTGGGTGATACAGCTAAGAGGCCCCTCTTATAAAGGGGCGCCAGCAGGAAAAGAGCACTGGTGATTCAGGTGGTGGGCCTGCTGATGAGGACCCCACTGCTGTGGCGCTGCGAAAAGCCAACAGCACATGCACATGGCCTCCAGGCCTGCTGCTATAGCCTGCCTGCCTGCCTGCCTGCCTGCCTGCCTGCCTGCCTACTTGTCTCTGTCTTTGTCTGCCTGCCTGCCTGTCCATCCATCTGTCTTTTTATCTGCCTGCCTGCCTGTCTGTCTGTCTGTCTGTCTGTCTGTCTGTCTGTCTGTCTTTTGTCTGTCCGTCCGTCTGCCTGGCATGATGAGCACTGGTAGGTATGCCGAAAGCTTCCCGCTGACACATGCGCTTCTACCTGCACCAAAATGTGGTGCGTGTCCGTATGCACACTTTAGCCCGTGCGGGCACGCACCAGTCCCAAACTAGCAAAATTGGGGCGCCCAACCGCATGCTGGCATGTGCAAAAGCAAGCCCGCCCCGGGCAGCAGCCTCCCCGACTGCCTCGCCAGAAGGCCACGGCAGCCGCCTTGCAACAAGCGCAATCAGTGTGTGCAGCGTGTGCCGCCTGGTTTACGCTCAGTGCATCACATTGTTTGAACATGCCGCTGCAGCGCTCTGTGCACACCCACCCACAATCCCACGAAAATACCGTGTGTGTGCATTTTTGCTGCATATGCTGTGTGTGTATGCGCACTGCCAGCAGGGCTGTGGACGAAGGACATGAAGGCGCGCACAAACCTGGCGCAGCCGCACATCACCAAGATCCTAAAGACGCTGGAGGCACGCAAGCTGGTCAAGAGCGTGAAGAATGTGAACAACCCCTCGCGCAAGGTGTACATGGCGTACGAGCTAGAGCCCAGCAGGGAGCTCACTGGAGGGGCCTGGTGCGTGCTTGCGTGCCTATGCGCGCATCTGTGTGTGAACGTGTGTGCGCGTACGTGCGTGTGTGTTTGTGACTGTTCCACTGAAGTAGTGTACACGCAACAAATACATATCTATGGGCACGCCTGTATACGCATGCGCCACCGAGCACATGATTGTGCCAATGATGTTGCGCTTGCATGTGTGTGTGCATGTGTGTGCTCGTACGCAGGTGCGTTTTGTATGCAAGCTTGTGTGCGCGTGCACGCGTAAGCCAAGTGCTGTGGTCAGCTGAATTGTGCCTACTGTCTTGCATGCTGTGTCCAACTTTTGTGTCGTCCTGGGCTTTGTCCTGGGCTTTGCCAAGGGCTCTCTCTGTACTAGGGCCTTGTGTGCTGCAGTTCGTTCCCGCTTGAATGCCCGCCCCTGCCCTTGTTCGGGGCAGTGTGCATTTTTCTGTCAACTCAGTTGACATGACTGAAGCAGAGCCTCAACAGCGGTTGAGGCAGCTTGCATCTGCGCATGTGTTTTGGGCGGCCATACCTTTTGCTCACCACCCCTAGGACAAGCAGACGCACTTCTTGACTGAAGGCCTTATCCTTGTAATTCTTGTAATCCTTTTTCACCCTTCCCTGTAAGTCAGGCCACTGGTCCTGGCTGCCTTCTGACTCAGTGGAACCAGGCGTGTCGCGTTTTCATTGTGTGACGAGGCCATCAAATGACAATCACAGGAAACCAGAAGTGCACTCGGGATCACAACAGTCCATCGAGGATGGGGGGGGACTGTGCTCCTGATGAGCGCTGCACGCTGTTCCTCTTGAAATAACTTGAAAGCACACACAGGATCACACTGATCCGTGGGGAAGGGGGTGGCCTGGCACTCGACGGTGCCTCTGTGCAATTGATGGCCTCTGCGCAATTGATGGCCTGGCACTCGACGGTGCCTCTGTGCAATTGATGAAAGCTGGAAGGGCAGCGCACCCACGCATCCCCCCTCTCTCTCTCTCACACACACATACACACCACATTCTTGGGCTTCTTGGGATAGGTTTGAGCCCGGTTGATGGCTCATGCCGCATGAGCCATGCGCGCTGTGTAGGGAATGCCAATAGACAGGGTCTTTGAAAAGCTGGCCGCGGAACGATCCCGTCTCATGGACTGGCTGATACCTGTGGCCCAGTCCAGCCTGGGCCTGAGCCTGGGCCTGGTGGTTGGTCAGGTAGGCAGTTGGAGACTACCAAATGGTCAAGGAAGAGCCTGATCTTTTCGTTCGACAATTCCGGGGAGTCAATAAGATGGTCAGGGAAGGGTCTGGTCTTTTCGCTCACCAACTCCAGGCCCCTGGATGCGGACCCCGGAGATAATGGGCCACTCACCGCAAGAGATTGCAGGGGATTTGGGGGGTAGGGGGGAAGCTTTGATTACCCCTGAGGGAGCACAGTGTCGTGGCTCACCACAGCCTGCAAACATTGTGTGCGGGCACTGCATAACGTGTTTTGCGCTGTGTCGACTGGCGCAGGTACACGGAGAACCAATTTGACGCGGCGTTCATTGACGCACTGCGGGATGCGTGCATGCAATTCATCCAGCGCAAGGGGAACACAACCCTGCGTGAGATCGCAGAGTTCATCGCCAGCAAAAAGTTTGCTAAAGTGGACCTGCGGGATGAGGACATTGCTTGCATCATCCAGACGCTTGTGTACGATGGACGCGTGGACACGGTGCGTTTGGTGGTGGCCTCAGTTCACATGCCTCAGCGCACATGCCTCATGTGACATGTGGCTGTGATACTCTCGGTGGTTGTTGCGCACGCGTGCTGGTGCCCTGTGGATTTGCACTCCATGCGCGCACACACGAACATGCACGCGCACTACCAGGCACAAAGGCATGTCTGCACACACATGCGTGTATGCGTGTGACCATACCTGATCAGGCTCAGATCCAAGGCGTGCTGATGCTGGATCATTTTGCACATGAGAGACTGGAGAGAATGGGGGCAGGCGCACTGAACAGCATGCCTCAGGCGCCTGGGTACACCGACTTCCACGTGCGGCGTTCAGCTCTTGTGCAGCTGCAGGCTGGGGATGGTGCCCAAATATGTGACCCTTGTCTCAAAACCTGGCCTCCACTAAGATGCTTGCATGGCTAGTTGGGCCAACACGAGTGGGCAGGTGTCGCTCCTGCTCACCCTCCCCCTTTGCATTGTCTTCCATTAGCTGCCAAGGGATGTGCATACAAAAGTTGGAATTGAGTGCACATTGTGCATTTCATGTACAATGCAAAGCTGTGTTTTGCCATGCAACAACTTTGGCTGTGGCGAAGTATTATACTCTGAGTATGCTACTCTCTGAATGTCACAGAGTTGCGCAAGGTTAAATTCAGTTTTGAGCACACGTACAATCTAGCGCAAGCATTAAGGCTATTTGGACCAATCTTGATCCCCCCTCTGTCTCTCCCACTCTCGCGTACACATGGAACAAGACATGTGTTAATGTACTTGCATGCTCGTCGAGGTGGCGCTTTGCACATGCCTCAACCACTTAGCGGCGTGTCTACCATGCAGGTTGCTGATGAATTTGACGAGGATGACCACTTCACACCCATCTCTCATTTCTACCATGCAGGTTGCTGATGAATTTGACGAGGATGACCACTTCACACCCATCTCTCACCCGGTGCCACCTGCGACTGCCACCGGTGCAGGTTGCTGATGAGTTTGACGAGGATGACCACTTCACACCCATCTCTCACCCGGTGCCACCTGCGACGGCCTTCACAAGCATACCATGTGGCGTGTGTCCTGTGTTCTCAGAGTGCAGGGATGATGGGGTGGTGTCACCAGCAACATGCGAGTATTTCAATGCATGGCTGCAATTTTAGAGTGTTACAAGCCTTTTTAAAAAGTAAGCATTGCTGATTGTCAATGCAATGGCTGCCATGGCTTGCCTGCCAGAGAGTGGGCTGCTTGTAGATGTGTGGATGTTTGTGTTGAGCAATGGTACCTGAATCCTAAAAACTTGATAACCAGTTTATTAAGAGCAGGTAACAAATGACTTCCTGCATCATTCAAGGAAAAGCAGACACACTGGTCAGAAGTGCTGTGAGTCTCCTTGTGAGTCTTCTCCACGTTATCAAGTATGCATATAACATTTTCTTGCCCGCAAAGCCTTGTAAGCCACTAAAGTTGGACTGCCTTGGGTGATAGATTTAAGGTTTAAAGAGATTCAAAGAGATTTAAGGGTAAGTCCAAGGCTGTATCTCTCTGAACGAGGGCACCTTAGCCGGTTGAAAGCCTCCATTGAGGTCGAACCTCGAAACGACAGGTCACGAGGAGGGTGGACAGTCGACTTCCCATCACAGGTGGCCCGCCGCCTGCTCGTGTGTCCGGACCACAAAAATTGGACTGCCTTGGGTGATAGGCATGGGACAAGGATTACAAGGATAAGGCCTTCATTCAAGAAGTGCGACTGCAGTAAGACCACTCCCCACATCAAATAAGGAAAAGGAGACACATTGGCCCAAAGAGCCGTGAGGCTCCACCAGGGAAAAGGAAGAGCTAGTAAGGATCTGGAGGGTGACAAGCAGCCCCCTGCTCCAAACCAAGACCTTGAGAGCAACTGGATTTTCAAGAGCGAGTCGAGTTGTTTTCAGTTTGTGTGCATCACTGAATGAGCTTCAAGTACAACAAGCTGTAGTTTGAGGGCAGTCTTATGGGTTTTGTGTGCATCAAGGCCGAGCTCTCCAAGGTGATTCAAAGTGTGTGAGGTATGAATAGAGCCTCCCACACCAAGAAGAATGGTGTGAAGGACGACTTTCTTGGCCTTCAGGCGCTTATAAAGAACTTCGTGTTGTTTTTTTTGTTGGCCTCTAATTGGTGTCCAGGCCGTGTGTTTTCACAGTACTCTCAACGAGGTGTATCTCCCTGATGTTGATATTGAGCTCGTAGACTCTGCGTACATCTCTGCTGGGTTGTCTTGGGTGTGACACCTGATGCAAATGAGGAGTGGATGGCAATTTGGGTTTTTAGTAAGGGAGTGACCAAAATGGCATCAGGGTGACTAGAGGTGAATCTATAGCATACAAAAGAGTACCAAAAAGCCAGCTGGGTATAGTCCTGTTGTTAGTATGCTCAGGAAATTTGAAGGTTTTGTTGGGCCAAACGGTTAGTGCTGCCGGCATCCAAATGGACCAACCTGCCAGAGAGCCTTTGCTGACTCAGCATCGGATGGCTTTCATGATGAGCCTGCAGGCAACATTATGGCGTTCAGTGATCATACCCAAGATGATTGTATGGCGACACCCTGAAAGAATCATTCTTATGATAAGGAGAGTTATGATAAGGAGAGCACTACTTGCTTGCTGACAGAGTGCACACTGAAGGTTGGTGGACATTTAAAGCACTGCTGGCATACAGCATGTTTCTGATCAGGAAGAGTGCCTGTGCGGTAGTGGAAGATATTGCGCTTTATTCGGAGCGAAACTTTGGACATGCTCCAAAAAGCGTTGCTTATGCCTTTGTGGACGTGTGGAAGCAGACTCTGGTAATAAGTTTAATACCCTGTTTTTGACTTGGCATACCCCAATTCACCGTAAATTGACGGTTTGAGTGCATGCGTGATTCTAGTGCGGCTTGGAGGTTTGAAAGGTAAGTCAATCTAGGGCCGTGTTGGGGAGCTTCAGTGCCAGATTCTTGTTGATCTACTTCTTCAACAGCTAATCAGCTAATATCATAGAAGTGATTGCCACCAGGGCCTGCAGTGCAGATGGTTGTTTCAGCTGGGAGGCTGTTTCCATGGCATGCTTGGTATTTTGCAAGGGCATCTGCACATTCATTTCCCGCAATTCCGGCATGACAATTTACTTTATAAAGGAAGATGTGGGATTGAGAGTTTTGGATTGTATAAGAAAGAATTTTGAGGAGGTCTCCTTGGACATGGTGACGGTGCTTCTCTGGGTTAAACAACTGTCTCCTAATTTGGTGGAATGAGGTAAGGCTGTCTGTGGCAATATGAATATGATTGTGGATTACAGCAGCAGCTATAGCTGCCAGTTCTGCTCTCCCTATGGTGGAGTAATTCATGAAGGAAAACAGAAAAGTAATTGCTGTTTTGCTTCAAAAAGCAGACACATCAAGAAATCCTGCACAGGGAGACCTGGGGGGGGGGTGAAATGAAAGATGGCATGTTGCTCATCCTGGAAAGTATCATTTGCCTCACAAAGGTCATAACATATGGAAGACCTGTCCTTTTATGAGCAGGCTAGCAGTCGCACTTCTTGACAGAAGGCCTTTTTTCTTGTAATCCTTGTAACCCTCATGCAAGACCTGTCCTTCCAAATAGCCAAAGTTGTCAGCGAATTAGATGCAAATCACCTTCAAGTTGTAAAGCTCGGATACAGTGATGACCTTGATAAGGTAGGTAGAAAATTAGTATGTTTTTCTTTAACCATACATAGTAGACCCAAACATGTGTCTTGCACCAAAGAGCTGATAGCACCTTAATGGTGCATTCAAGAGTAGGTATCATATCAAAATGTCCTATAACTATAAGATGCAGTTGAAGGCCGCCTTGAACGCGGCTTGCTGGCTACTAAGCACACATTCCTGGAGACACCTCACGCGATGCAGTCCACTATCATTTAGTACTGCTGGTTAAGTCTGCACAAGCCAGCCACCTGAGAGCATGTACTCAGGACTCCCTAATACATCATCATGGATTTCCTTTTCAAAAAGTGTATGATTACAAAACAGTACTACTAGTACTGCATTATGTCATTGAATCTGAGCCATATATCATCCTTTGAGATAATCATTTGTAAAGAACATAAGTGATAGCACACAACATATAAAGATCATAATGTACATTGTGTTGGTGTAGCTCCAGATCAAACGGGAATAAGCTTAGCTTATACAATTCAGGCCAAAGCAAAAAGAAATGTGGACACCATCAAAATCCTATATCTTCCATTCACATCCATAGAGGCACACATACAAGATCACTCACTTTTACGCTGTGTATGAGCTGAAATTTGAACAAGCTATGATTGTTCTGCACGCCCAATTTCAGTAGCGCTGCAGGGATTGACATAAGCTGCCATAGCCTTTTGCACGCTCTTCCTCACACAGTTGCTTGGACCACTTATCTCTTCTTTCCACTTCCCAAACCGGTTGTCCTTATTACTCTGTCTTCATGCCAGTTCCGGAAGGCCTGTGCACAAGGTTGACTTGCTGTGCACCTGAATCCTCTGGCTTTGCGTAATACCTGTCAAGCAACGCAAGAGAGAAAATGGAAGAAAGAGCCATGTTTTTCTTGATCTTGCAAACAACCCATGCAGCTTGATTAAACACAAACTCATTTGCAATGGCCCTCATTTTTGGAATTCATCAAGCACAGATTAAAAGGAACCTGATAAAAATTTACAAAAAAATTCAACAAGCCACACCAGATTAGTGAAGTTAATAATCTGTCATGGTCACGCAAGCCTGTTTGGTCCGCAGTAGTTCCTTAGTGGCAAACAAAAAGCAAGGCAAAAGCATGCGCAGCAATGTACAGATACTTTACAGCAGGCCAGCAGAGCAGGGTGACAGTTAAAATTTGGCTGGACCTGAGGTGCCACACCCCTCTTTTCTTGGTCAAATATTCCTGCTCAAACCTGAACACACAGGGCAGTCCCTGCCTGACACAGAAATCACGTTTACCATTGCTCCCATTGCTTAACTGCTGCGCAAGCCTTACACAGGGGACCAACCCACCTGCGCGCAAAAACCTCGAAGTAAAAGCTACCTCCATGATAAATGGAAGCACTGGCCATGGACACCAGCAAGGTGGTGTGGACAATGTAGGACTTCCAGCTCAGGGTTGTGAGCAGCATAGTCGTTGCGCAGAAGAGGGCATGTAGGATCTGCATACCAGATACGTGACAGAATGTGGCGCAGTGAGGCTTGATTGGCAAGCAGAACAGCGGCGTGCGCTGGAACATAAAAATACTGAAGCCGCGCGGAACAGAAGTCAACGGCTGAAATTGAGATGACGGCCATGAAAGCGCCTTCTGATTACTCCAATTTTGGGTTTTCTTGTGGCCATGGGAGCTGCACTCCAGGCCAGATGGAGTGCAGGCATGAACAAGGCAGTGGCTGGGGCTACAAGGACAGAAAGACAGCTGCTGCAATCAGTGCACAGAAAACATGAGGTAATGCACATGTTTTGAGTGTTATGTAGGTCAATGAGGGACGACCAACAGACCTGCCTTGGCGGTCCTTCACTTATGCAAGACAGACAGAATCATTCAGTTGGCTGATATTCCATGTCATCTGACAGCAAGAGGAGGCACCTGGTTTTAGCCTGGGAACTGTAACTTATATATGACAGCAAGTGACATGGAACCAAGCATCAAGACTTACATGTCATCTCTCATTCACAACCTAGGCCTTTACAACTATGAGGATCCTGTTCAAATGCATGTATCTACACTGCAACCATGCTGCAAAGTGTCTTTGGGAGGCAGGGAGGCCCAAAAGAAGGAAAGCCTGGCCCCCCGGGAATTTCAGCAAGGGTGTGGTTGCATGTCTCTCACAGCTACTTTCCTAATGTCAGGGCACTCCAGGGAGTCATAGCAAGAGTTGCGGTTGCTTGTCTCTCACAGCCACTTTTCTAGCTGCCTGGGGACTCAGCGCAATCCTCAGAAGCACTGGTCACACAGCCATGTCCACACGCACCAGGTAAGCCACGGCATGGAGCTTCTCAGGTATGAGGCGGGTGATGAAGTGGTAGGCTCCCCGCTTCTGGCTGCATAATATGAGAGCAAATTATGCGTTGCTATTCCATCGATAAGCAGGCTTACCCTTTCGTGGTGTTGCACAGGCACACAGGCTACTCTTTGCAGGCACACATGCATGATGCGGCCACTGCCCTCTTGATGACAGGCAGATGCACTTGCAGTACTTTGTGTATAGGGTTTCTCAGAACTCGCACACAGAACACGCAAGCTGTGCCTTCAGACGAACTGTTCCGCAGTTGAAATGCGACCCGCATCTGAGGCACGAAACATGTGACGAATTCAAAATGCACAATATCAACATACACCATTCTGAGGAGCCCGGAAAACTGCATGCAAGCCCGTGGAAGGAATAAGGGGGCCCTCAGATTGGACAACTGCATGCAGGCCTGTAATGGCAAGGGGGGGGCCCTGAGAGTGGAAAACTGCATGCAGGTCCACAGAAAAAAGAGTCGGGGGGCCCTGAGACGCACGTGGTCACATAGGAAAACAGCGTTGTGTAGCCCCTGCGCTTGATGCGATCGGCAGCAAACACGAAGATGGTGCCAAAGTAGAGGACGGCCCAAACCATGTAGAACACCATGGGCCAAGCCACCAGCTGGATGATACCGCCCGAGTCACTGCGAGAGCGCGAGCACCAGAGAGTCAGAGGGAAGGCTCAGCACGCCCCTGGAGGTTAGTATGGCATGGGTGTGAGAAATTGACACGGGCAGCAACCTGAGGTTGAGGCTGACTGCATCTGTCTCTTCAGGAGCAGCACAGGGACGTTGGGACCACCTTAATGCAGGATCCTTACCATCTGACAATGCCTATGTAGATAAAAAGAAGCAAGGATACGCCGTGAGCGCGGCATGTTCAGGGAGGTCACCTCCAGGCCAGGCATGGCCAAGCCTCTATGAAAGGCGTGTGAAATCTCAGGTGGCTCTCTTCCTCAGGAACGGCTCTTTAATTGTTACATGTTGCCACCTATCAATCCTCAAGAACAGCTCTCAACATGTTACTTGTGGCCATTATCGACAAGGGATTTCCATTGAAGTGCCCCCAAGGCAGTCTCAGGCTGTTTTCTGTGCGCGCCTGTGTGAAAGCAGGAGAGCCTGCTAGGACATCTGCACCCCTCTTGCCACGCAGGGAAAGGCCTTGTAGGGGATTGGTGAGCATCTTACACATTGGGCCTAATTTCACCACAGTTTGGCTTTAGAGATGATAGCTTTTGAGATCCTTCCTACCCAAGCCTACCTGTCTGGTCGAAGCCCAAAACGGCCCTCCTCCGGAAACCATCTATTAGCCCAAGAGACGCAGACCGGCACCAAGTGCATGTACAAGCTGGTGACCTTGTCCTGCAAGCACGGGGTGGGTTGGCCAGGTGCAGATCAATCACTCGAAAGAGCTGAGGCAGCCATTTGCTTTGTGCAAGGTTACGCGAGGGGTCCTCACTCCTATGCTGAGGACACCCGCGGCAGTGAAAGTGTATGACGGGAGGACATGTAAGGGGGAACGTGTGTATCGGGGCAAATGTGTGTGGAAAGACGTGTTTGGGAGGATATGTGTATGGGAAGACGTGTGTGCTAGAAGATGCGCATGGAAAAATGTGTTTGGAAGGATGTGTGTATGGGAAGACGCGTGTGCGAAAAGATGTGTACGGGAAGACGCGTGTATGGGAAGAGGTGTGTGCGGAAAGATGTTTATGGGAAGACATGTGTATGGGGGACGTGTGTACGGAGAGACATGTATGGAAAGACGCTTGCATGGGAGGACGCGCGTAGGAAGGCGTTTCTATATGAGCCTCACACTTCCAGGCCGTTTACTGCCCTCCTACGCAGGGCCCATGCCGCAGTGAAAGGAACATAGCACAAGGCAGGTCCCATGCTGCAGTAAAGCCTGTGCTGCAGTGAGCCTACGCTGCATACCCATGCTGTAGTGAAAGGAACATATGCCAAACACATAGAATGACCTCATTCTTTATCGGCGCATTCGGGTTGTCCCTATCCCAAGGCTTTGGCACAGGACCTTGCGCAGGTCAAGCCAAAAGAGACCTTTCGGGTTGGAGGCCAGCCTACCAGGTCATGGTACAAGGACTGTGCATATCCAGGAAACCACCCATCAAGCCATAAACAATACCGACTGTGCATACCCTAAAGATGGCTCGAAACGTCATGGTCAACAAACACAACACGCCACGAAGGCCGCCCACCATGTCATGACCAACCAGGACAACACATGCTACAAGGCTACCCACCATGCCATGGTCGGCAAGCATTAGGAATTCCCTGAAAGCCACCCAACCCACCATGTCATGGTCGGCAAGGACAACACATGCTCCCAAGGCCACCCACCATGCCATGGCCGGCAAGCGTTAGGAATTCCCTGGAAGCCACCCAACCCACCATGTTCATGGTCTGCAGGCATTAGGAATTCCTTGGAAGCCACTCACCATGTCATGGTCTGCAGGCATTAGGAATTCCTTGGAAGCCACTCACCATGTCATGGTACACACTCACCATATCATGGTACACACTCACCATGTCATGGTACACACTCACCATGTCATGGTAGACACTCATGTACACACTCACCATGTCATGGTAGACACTCATGTACACACTCACCATGTCATGGTAGACGAGGCTGTTGCGAAAGGCCAAGATGGTGAACGCAAGCGGCCCGGAGTTCAGGGCGAAAGTTGTGCGCGCAAGCAAGTAGGACTTGGGCAGTACCCACAAGTGGAGGAGCAGCAGCGTGTTGCCGTAGTAGCACAGGTCTAGCAGGTAGTAGTGCCTGCGCCAAGGCAGCACACACATGCGCAGCAGGCTTTGCAAGCGGCTCTGGAACTTGCTGATGTACAGGTCCAGTGTGCGTCATGGCCGTGGCAGCGGCATGCAAGCTGGTCGCTCAGTCATGGGCAGGGCTTTCGGGGAGGAGCTGCAGCAGCTGGTGTGCTGGAACCAGACAGGCTGATTCTGAGGCTGCTTAAGCATGCACAAACACTGTGCACGGCCATACCATCGGGAGGGCACACAATAGGGCTGGGCCAAGTCGCTGTCAAACATTGGTGCAAGAAGCACCTGCCCTGTAGATGCACCTGAACATAGTGCATACACGCGCGCACATGCCAATGCCATAACCACACATTTAAAGCGTACGTGCGCACACACATACCCCTGCTGCATGCTTACGCATGCAAGCACACAAATGCACCACTCCGCTTCTGTGCACTCAGAACACTGCGCATACGTGCACGTAGCGAGCGCGGTATCACCCACCACTTCCGCGCCCTGTAGACAAGGTATCGGAAAGTGAAGAGCACCATGCCGAGACCGGTGTACAAGCGGTAAAAAGTCTGCGGGCTGTGGCCTAGCCAGTAGGCGCACACCCTGCACAGCGCCAGCACAAACACAGCACAATCAGCTACTGCAGCAATGGCGGCAGGAGCTACAGAGGCAACTTTTGAAGTGTCCAGTATTGGGTCATCCTCAATGGTGGGGGTCGAGGGTGGTCCTGGGAGCTGATACGGAACTCATCCTAGGCAGGAAAAGTAAGACACAGTGCCTGCCTCGATATTGCATCCAGGTGGCACAGATATGGGCAGGTCTGGCCCCTAGCTTCAAGCTGTGTTACTTACAGGCAGACCTACTTGTATATCAGCTGCACCATGGCGTGGCGGTGACGTGAAACATGCTGCATGACTAGCAAACATACGTATGACAGACGTTCATTGAGCCTGCCTCCACACTGGCTCACTCACGCACCATAAGCATGTAGATCCCAGAACGAAGGTTATCTTGTCTTTGAGGAGCAGCTGTTTGGGGCCCATCCTCCGCAAGATGGCCCTCGCCACTTGATCTTTTTTGATCCTGTAGAGCTCCCTAGCACGCTCGCGCGGGAGCAGATCCACGCGGCCAATGTCGAGCTGCATTTTCCAATGCCAGAAAGAGAGAACTGCGTTTTTGTGCATGCTTGTGTGTGTGTTTGTGTGTGTGTGTGTGTGTGTGTGTGCTCGTGTGTGTGCGTGCGCATGTGTGTGTATGTTTGTGTGTGTGCACATGTGTGCGTGCGTGCGTGCGTAAAAGCAATCATTCTTAAGATTTCTTGCATTTAGGCTGAAACAAGATATTGTTTAAGTTTCTTAGACAGCAGTCCAAACCAGCAACAAACAACAGGCAAGCACTGAGTCCTTAGGAATGCAATGGATATGATGTGGATGACTGCTTCTCCTTTTAGCAGGCATGAGTTGCAAAGCTCACACCTTCATCCACGCGCGAGCTTGTGCAATGCCTGCTTATGAGAAAAAGTAAGCTCGTCCGCAAGGCACAACTGGACTCATTTAAGCCCATGAGTTACAGGAATTTTCTCCTGTTGCATGTGTGTGTATCCTTGAGCTGCGTTTCATCCCCCCGGGGTGCCCCTTCTTTCTGAGTTCACACAAGTTCCAGGGCAGGCACCCTGGTAACCCAGGGCCTTCACCAATACAATTAGCAGTGTTACAGGGTGATGTGGCACTGCACCCCTTTTGATGATGCTCTGAGCCCCTCACCTGCTCATACTCTTCTGCGTCCTCAGGGATAGTTTCGCAAGTCTCTTGATCTTGGCCCGTAAATCCAAAGTCTAGCACATCCACAAAAGAGTCCAGAGATTCTGTGCCCGAAACAGCCCGAGTGAGCCCGCCCTCCGCTCCGGTCTGCGGAGAGCCCGCGTCCACCATGAGGAATGGGGCGAGGCACCCTCGAGTTACATCCAGTAAATCCTTTATTTACTCATTCCATTCTGATATCATACTTCTGGATATCTCTTGGGACATACGTTAAGATTGGAAACAGAGACGATTAGCATGGCTGCGCAAGGATGAATACCATACTTCCGGATGTGTAGTGTCCGGATGTGTAGGTTTTTGATCAGCTGTTGCGGGTGTCTAGGTTTTCGACCAGTAAGGACGGAGGGTCAAGGAGTTGCTGCACGCTGACTAGCCTGAAGTCCAGGCGCCTTTCAAAGTGCATCTCCAGCTCCTCGTCCGTCACGGTAGCCTGCTTGAACGTGCGCGTGAAGGCCTGAGCATATGCAATAACAGGGCGAAGCCGCATGAAATAGCTTCAATTCCTGTGTAACCGTGAAGGATAAGGCTCTTAACTATGAGTCTTCAGCAAGGTCGAACAAATCCCATGCGGCGGTCCAGCAGGCAACAGTCGCCACAATCCACCTGGTGCGCATCCACAACGTCTTGTGGGTCTCCTTGGGCCACAGCTACCCAGTGGCCATGTGGTAGCGCGTGCAAGCTGAAGCTCCAGCGTGGACAGGGCTTGCCATCCACCACCACCCTTGCCCTTGCAGACCAAGGGTCCTCGTTTGCATAGACAAATTTCGCGCGGCTCAGCGGTTCAAAGCCCAGGCCATCCCCTCTTGCTTTAACATAACTCTGCAAAGAATTTGCAGGTTGAAGTGAGAGCGCACTCATGCAATCAGGTGATGGTCTGACTAACTGCAGACTGTTCCTCTTGATCTGAAACGCCCTGCTGCCTGGCCATTCACAATCTTTACTGGATCAGTCAATGCCCTAGTGTGTCATTTGTGGGTGCTTGCATTGTGTGTGCATTTGAGCGCCAGGCCGGTTCAATGCACGGGAGGGCAGTGTTGGCCTTTGCTTATCAAGCGTGAAGTGCTGATCATGATCAAGTGCTGATCATGATCGAGTGCTGATCAGGCTTGAAGCCTCGAAACCATGATCTTGCCATCAGGCAGGAGATCCACTATCAGGTTCTCACAAGCAATCCTGGATCAAGAGTGTACCTATTACATTATCTCTTAGGTGTACCAAAATTGTACTGTGCGGTTAATTATAAAAATGTTGATGTCGCATGCTTGACCGAGTGCAAGACCCTCACCCCGCATGGTCATGGGATGTCACTCCCTACTCTCACCTCTTTCAAAGACCAGAGCCTCTGGAAAGCTGCACTCATGCGATCCTCATCAGGTGCAAAGCCGTGAATCAAAGACCACTGCGGGAAGACATAGGTCATCAACCATAAATCCAGGCGGTGGTTGAATCAAAGATCCAGTCATAATACAGTAAGTCTTTTTGGCGCACCTATTCAGCTGTAATGTGAAGATAATTTATCTCAAATAAGGCTGCACACTCGCGTACCGGAATGTCCTAGCCCACGTGATCACCTCTGGGACCGCCGGCCCATCTGACACAGTCCCTTTTGAACTGTTGAAGTCCTAGTTGCTGCCTTGATACAGAGAGCAGAGCTTGCAAAAAGAGAAACATTTCTGGGAGGCACTGAAATTGTCCTTCGCGCACTTACCTCCTCTGCTGCAAACTGAGGACGAAACGGAGCAATTGCGTCCGCGAGGCTTGCTCCCGGCCTCCTTCGCAGCTGTGTGGGTGCACAGACATCCACGCCTGCTGCAGCCAAAGGCTCCGAAACCAGCACCGTGAACGAGCCCTGGTTGGGGGAGGCAGTGATAAGCCAGATGAAGGGGTGGAAGTACCCACACTGTGAAACAACAGCAGGGATGCACTTTTTGCATCTTTGCCAAAATGTAAAACCTTTCGGTCAAAATCATGCGTATACAAGGATACTAATTGCTATTTTGCGAGGTTGGCTCAAAAACAAAGGCTCTACTCAATCACTTGCTCAAGAACTTGGGGTGCAGGTTGGCCCAATGACCCTGCCACAAAGGCTTGCCATAATCACCCATTCCTTGATCTGCAAACTCTGCTGATCCGTCATCATTTGATTCTTGAGTCTTGGCTTGTCAAAGGCGCTTGCACAGGACAGCAGCAGAGCTGTACCTCATGAGACACATTGAAGTTCCAGTTTGGTGCGGCGTCTGGCTTGGGTGCAAGCGTGAATGGGCGCCGTCCCTTGGTGCGCTGGATCTCTATGGCTGAGGGAGGCAGCATGGGCACTGCACACACAGCACTGGTGGCTGCCCGCTGCAGCAAGCGGCTGGGAGCATGGATCGAAAGGGAGGGGAAAGAGGGATCATGGACTGAAAGGGAGGAGCAGGCCAGTCTTGGCACATTTAATGTGAAGGCCTCATATCACAGACAGAGACAACTTCAAACGGGAGTAACTGTACCTAGCAAGCGCACGCTTCTTGTCTTCTTGCTGGCAATAACGCAGCGCATCCTGCTGCTCCTGTTTGGGCAAGAAAGCCAATAGCTCCTCAAACTCTTGGATTGTGGGTTGCCAGGCGGCTGTATCAACAGCTAGGCGAAGCATGTCCCTAAGGATAAACTGTGGGGATTATCATGAGTGCACAGAAGTCTGTGCGTTGATCTATCCAAGGCTGGAAAGCCTGCCCAGACAGAAATGGACAGTTTGGCACAGTAAGCTGTCTGTTGTCTTCCCCATAGCTAGAAATTTCCCATTCATGCCTGCTGTGCTGCTGCTGCTGCTGTTGCTTGCCCTGCGGAATTTTGAGCCTGATGTATTGTGTGTGTTTGACGAGCAACGTCCAGCAGCAGCGGTTCCTTTCACTGCAATGTAATGCGCTTCCAAATAAAACTGTCTTGCCCCTTGCTTCTTTCCTCCCAAAACCCACAGATGTAGATCTCTTTAGATAATTCAAAGTTTGATTTATTTCAAATTTCAATTCCGATCGACAATGGAGCCAGCCGGAGTGAGCCAGAGAATCTACACGTTCGTGCAAGGGAAGTCAGATGGTGGCAAGGAGCTCAAAGAACTACTGGTGAGTGTTTTGTTTCATAGGGGCTGCCTGAATTGCCTTCTACCGGATGTGCTGCAGCCGATCTCAGGCAGACGGTTCAAGCAATGAAGAATTCCTCACCTTCTCCTCACAACAGGGAAACAAAGGATGCCTCCTGTGCGAGGTAAGCTGCACCTGATACCTTCCTGCTCTTCTGTTGTTTCGCACTTGCCCTCCTCATGTGCCCACTTCATGATCTCACCAGCAGTACGCACTTCGCCTCTCTCTTTCCCTCCTTTCCCTCTCGCCAGATGGCCAAACTAGGTGTGAGAGTGCCACCAGGCTTCACCATCACCACAGAAGTGTGCCAGGAGTTTGTGAAGCTTGGTAAGGCTTTCAATGTTTTGACACGTCACGTGATCATGATCAGCCTGTGCAATTGCCAGTCATTGATATATTCCACCAGAAGGCGCTTGATCCGTATGCATTTCTTTCCAGACATAAGTGATTTGCTCCCTTGGTGCGTCGCGCCGAAAAGTTGCCGACCTACCACTTGCACACGCACACGCGCAGGGCGCAGCGCGCGCATTCGCACGCGCGCACACACACACACACACACACACACGCACACACACACACACACACACACACACAAACATACCACACATACACACACACGCATACACACACGCACACACACACACACATACACACACACCTTCACACATCCTTGTGCAGGGAACAAGTTGCCTGACGGCCTGTTGGACCAGGTGATAAGTGTCAGTATGGGGGGAAGCCTCAAGATCAGAAAAGCAGCCCCTCATCGATGAGAAATGATAATATTTCCAGCAATCGATGAGAAATGATAATACTTCCAGCATGCAGACCCTCAGGCAGGCCCATCCCCTTTTTATGTGTTTGATCAGGTAAAAGCAGCAATGAAAGAGGTTGAGGACAACATGGGCAAGAAGTATGGCGACCAGCAGGACCCCCTGTTGTTCTCTGTGCGCAGTGGGGCAGCGCAAAGGTGAGTGAGGGCACTGAGGTAAACCTTCCGCAAAGTGTCGTGCAAGAGGCACTTGTCTGCAGCTGTGCATGCATCTCAAGGCTCAGTGGGATGTTTAATGTGCCTGGGTAGGGTGTTCAAAAGCCATACATGTATAGAAAGAAAGTTACTGAAGCGATGAAATACCCCCTACATTAACTATGGAAAAGGAGACGCATTGACAAGTTGGCACCCAAAGTGTCAAGTACATGCATCTACAAGGATTGTTTTTCAGCAACCCTGTGCCGTGTGATTTTGCTGTGTATGCGATTTTAGGTTCCAGGATGAAACTCAGTACCATGCTTGCATTCAAAGGAGTCTGGGTGCATTTGGTGGCTTGCCCCAAGTAGCCTACCCACAAATCCACTTGCATGTGCAGTATGCCCGGCATGATGAACACTGTGCTGAATCTCGGCCTCTGCGATAGCAATGTGGAAGGAATGGCTGGCAAGCATGGCAAGCGTTTTGCCTACGATTGTTACAGGTGAGAAAGCTTGCTTAGCACCCAGCTTTTTCAGCGCCTCAGGTGCCGCATTTTAGCATTGTGTGTCTGCGCGTGCATGTGCGTGTTTGCCCAGTGTTGTGCGGAGTGATCCAGGCCTGTGCCTGATGCATCTGTGCATTTGCCTTGAAGAACACATCTGTTGGAAAATTCTTTGTATGCAGGCGTCTTCTGCAAATGTATGGGGATGTGGTGCACTCAATTGACGGCGAAGGGTTTGAGCGTTGCATTGAGGCAGTCAAGAAGAGCCAAGGCGTGTCAATGGACGTTGAATTGACAGCAGAGAGCCTGAAGGAGCTGGTGGAGCAGTTCAAGGTGACAGGCGCTTGCAAGATACAGGCTGGTGCTGCCAGTGGCAGCCAGCCTTGATCTGAGCAGTTAATGAGGAGCTACATGCACCTGGCTTTGAGCTGCTGTTGAGCTGATGCTATGAGTCCGAGGACAGCAAATTCAGGGACGCGCTGGCCTTGAAGTACTGCCCCAGCTGTTTGGAGCCGTGCCCATACTTTATGGGCCTAAAAAGCTCCGACAGCTGGTCAAGGCTGGGCGGACACTTGGTAGTGTGCGCAGAAGTCCCGCCTTAGTCCGAGCACGCCAAGGAGATCATGCTTCTTCAGCCTTGATCAGAGCAGACATTTGTGTGCCTGGCAAGGAAGGATGCAGAGCCGTGCCCTGTGGCCGTATGCCATTTGGTGGCTTTGAGGCTCACAACCATGACACGGCCCACAACCATGACACGGCCCACAACCATGACATGGCCCACAACCATGACACGGCCCACAACCATGACATGGCCCACAACCATGACACGGCCCGCCTGATCCGTGGCGAGTGCGCTGCAGGGCATCTATGTCAAATTTGGCAAGACGCTTCCCCAGGACCCATGGGAGCAGCTTGTGCAGAGCATCAGCGCGGTTTTCCTCTCCTACAACACACCGCGCGCCATCAAGTATCGCGGTAAGGCGGCCGGAGCAGCTCTTGAGGGTGTGGAGTCCCATTCGCCTGTGCAACAGCATGCATCTACTATTAAAGATCCTCTTCATATAGAATGCTTGTGGGCATGTCCTTTGGTGCTTTCATCACCGATCCTTCCCATTGCCATGCACACAGAGATCAACAAGATAACCGAGCTCAAGGGGACAGCTTGCAATGTTCAGTCAATGGGTGCGTTCCAGCATAGGCAAGCAGCTTTCGGTATAATTTCAAACTGGTCTGCATTTAGTAGGCAACGTGATGAATATGTGTGCACAGCACAGCACGAGAAGCCGCGCTGCTACTACTAATGCCAGATGGGCACTCAGTGCACGTGCAGTGTATGGCAACTTTTCGGATGCAAGTGGCACTGGAGTGTGCTTCACGCGCAACCCAGCCACCGGAGAGAAGGGGCTGTGGGGCGAGTTCCTGCAGAATGCTCAGGTAAATGCCTTGATGTAGGTGCGGGGGGGG
>LKMJ01001095.1_pt1 | contig 23168 bp, 35 predicted proteins | sample 643391 | NCBI WGS metagenome assembly LKMJ01 (sample SAMN04112250, study PRJNA286221) | soda lake metagenome | biome: soda lake; feature: Kulunda Steppe; material: water; isolation source: sample PL-Br10 brine of Picturesque Lake | place: Russia: Kulunda steppe | collected 2010-07
CCCCCCCCCCAACTGCACACATGCAGGGCGCAAGTGGAGAGCCTTTGACCCTCATGTTCAACACAGGTTAAACCCTTAGCAGCCGCGGCTGGCAATCACTGAACAAGTGTGCTTGAAGAAGTTGCCAATGCGTGTGACTTAAGTAGCCCTGTGGCAACTCATGGATACAGCAAAATTTCCAACCCACAGGCGCTTCATTTATTGGAGCTCCACAAGCGTGTGCGGGAGACCAAGCCATGATGGATTGTCTCTTTAATTCCAGAGTGGGTCTTCCTTTTAAGCATTGTGATCATGAGATGGGCATATTCACTGGCCCTACTCCCCAGTGCTCCTCCACTCATCCTTTATACGAGCTACCATTTGAATCATCCAGAGCATTCTTCTTGGGTGCGGCAGACACAGCAATGCACAAACAATAAGCTCCAAAAAAACAGGCACGCCAGGCGTGAGATAGAGAGACATATGCGTGTCCTGAACAGGCTCACCATGATAGCGACATCCACCCCGACAGAGGCCTCCTCCACAGACGTGAAAGTGTGGACGCCTGTGCAAGGTGCACCAAAGAAAAGTCATTGACTCCAGCAGGGACCCAGCAGGGAATCTTGCAAATCCAGCAGTGAGCATGTGCCGCTTTGCGAGCCTGCCGCGTGTGGCTCTTTGGAGGGACGTCTACGCGCGCACGCGCATGCTGCACAGCACGGCTGCAGCCACAGCATGGCATGAGACATGAGGAGCGTTCACGTTGCAGCCACAGCGTGGCTTGGGATATGAGGAGCATTCACAGGATGGCACAAGACATGAGGAGCATTCACGTTGCAGCCACAGTGTAACAAAACCAAGCTTTCCTTGATCACCAGATCACCTCCAACTACCTAACCAACCACCAGGCTCAGGCTCCGGGCTGGATTGGGGTCAGGCCAGTTCATTAACTGGGATTGTTCCCCGGTCAGCCCATTAAAATACCGTTCTTGTAGCGTTGCTTACACACAGCGGCTTGGGACAGAAGGAGCATTCACAGCATGGCACAAGACATGAGGTGCATTCACGTTGCAGCCACAGCGTGGCTTGGGACATAAGGAGCATTCACAGCATAGCACAAGACATGAGGTGCATTCACGTTGCAGCCACAGCGTGGCTTGGGACATGAGGTGCATTCACAGCATGGCATGAGACATGAGGTGCATTCACATTGCAGCCACAGCGTGGCTTGGGATATAAGGAGCATTCACAGCATGGCACGAGACATGAGGAGCATTCACATTGCAGCCACAGCGTGGCTTGGGACATAAGGAGCATTCACAGCATGGCACAAGACATGAGGTGCATTCACATTGCAGCCACAGCGTGGCTTGGGACATAAGGAGCATTCACAGCATGGCACGAGACATGAGGTGCATTCACGTTGCAGCCACAGCGTGGCTTGGGACATAAGGAGCATTCACAGCATGGCACAAGACATAAGGTGCATTCACATTGCAGCCACAGCGTGGCTTGGGACATGAGGAGCATTCACAGCATGGCATGAGACATGAGGAGCATTCACATTGCAGCCACAGCGTGGCTTGGGACATGAGGAGCAGCCACAGCATGGCACAAGACATGAGGTGCATTCACGTTGCAGCCACAGCGTGGCTTGGGACATGAGGAGCATTCACAGCATGGCACGAGACATGAGGAGCATTCACGCTGCAGCAACCTCTGAGGAAATGGCTTGCGCAGACTGAAGGATGGATGTTCTTAGCACTTGAAAAAGCAACCCCCAATCTAAGCTTGTGAGTGGCGTGCTGGGCATCCACCCCAGCCCACCTCCCCTGTGCCCAGCGCCGTAGGCAAATTATTGGCAGCAGCCGCAGCATCAAAAGCAGCAGCAGCCACAGCCGCAGCTGCCGCAGCATCAGCATCAGCCGCATCAGCTGCAGCCGCACCAGCAGCAGCAGCAACAGCAGCAGCAGCAGCAGCAGCAGCAGCAGCAGCAGCAGCAGCAGGGCAGCGTGTTATGACGGGGTGGTGCACAAACCCCAGTTCATGGCGCGCACCTCCCAGCGCCCCTGGCCCTGGTGCTTGTGTCACAGCACATGGCACAAAGTGCAAAGTGACTGTGCAGGCATACCCTCCCAGTGTCCCATGCGCTAGCCGGCCGTCACTGCACACGCGCGCAGTGCAGTGTGATCATGCAGGCCCGCGCGCCCCACGCCCCCAGGCATACCCTTCCCAGCGCCCCAGCGCACCTTGGAGGAGCGGCAGGGCGGCATCAGTGAGCTCCATCTTGACGCCCTGCAGCGCATCCTTTGCCGGCTCGATGTCCAGCAAGTGCAGAACAACGGGCTGGTCAGGCCCGAACATGCGCCCGTTCGCAACCAGCGGGCACAGCGCGTACCTGCGGCGCAGGCGCAGTATAGGGGTGCGTCACCTGGAAATGTTGCAGAAGGGGATTGCGGAGGGGGGGTTCCAAACAAATTGTCTACCGAGGGGTGTCATCTGGATCTGTTGCACAAGGGGCTGCCGAGCGGGGGTAAAAAAGAACTGTTGCAAGGTCTCAGCACCATTGGCCACCTGCGGGCGTGGCATGCATGCCTGCGGCATGGGCGCAGGAGGGCAAAGTACTAGGGGTGCAGTTGCTTGGTCAGTGCCGTTGGCCGACAGGCCCGGCGCCCATGCCTGCAGCATGAGGCCTGCAGAATGAGTACAGTAGGGGCTGGGGGAAGGGAGGGGAACTGTTCCCAGCTCCAGTCAGCAGCCCCTCAACGCCAGCGGGCACAACCCCCATGAACGGAACAAGACAGGGTATCAAAATTCTGATGCGTTTGCATCAGAGGGAAGGGGTGGGACGCCTGTGCAAGGTCAATGCCTGTGCAAGGTCAATACCTGTGCAGGTCAATGCATTGGAACCCGAGATTAGCTCTGCAGGCATGCTTGCGTGGGCTTGACAACAAATGGGCAGCGCAACGAGGTGGAAATCAGGAACAGGATGGTGCAGCAGCCCTGCAATATCAAGTTTGGGTGATTGTTGTTGGTTCAACAACCTTACTCGCTCTCAAGTAAGGGACGCCTGCAGCAAGTGGGGCATGGCAGGCGGGGGGCGCTTACGGCCCATTCAACTTCTTGCTGTGCGTGTCAGCTTGCAGGCAGCACACAGACAGCAAGCGGCAAGGCCCAAAAGTGGCGCAGCGCAAAAGCGGCCAGGTGTGTGTCAGCATGCAGGCAGCACACAGACGGCAAGGCCCAAAAGTGGCGCAACGCGAAAACGGCCAGGTGTGTGTCAGCATGCAGGCAGCACACAGACGGCAAGGCCCAAAAGTGGCACAGCGCAAAAACAGCCAAAAGTGGTGCAGCCCAAAAGGGGCGCAGCATGAAGGCGGTGCGGGGCAAAGACAGCCAAATGGCATAGCAAGCTGAGGATTTGAGCCGGCATGATGTGACAGCTTAGCTAACTTCCCTGCCTGCAGCAGCTGCGTGTGGTGTGCTCATGCGACAGAGGCCTACAACAGAGGCTTGCCTAGACACAGGCCACTACACGATGTGACAGTGGCAAAGGTCAATAAGTCGGGGGTCTTATGTGTTGCGCCTTCCGCGTGTATTGGATCTTACTTACAAGGCTTCTTTAAGGAATTAGGATGTACGAGTTGTATGCTCTGGTCAGGACTAGCATTTATTTTGCACGGATGCCCCCTCCCAGGGATTGAGCATTAACCGCCAGGAGGCTGCCCCAAAACATGAGTGTTCCTGCACTGGGCAGAGGACTGAGGCCAACCACTCACACAGCAGCATCCATGATACCACCTTGCACCCACACAGCAGCATGGGCGATGCCACACAGCACGCAAACAGCAGCCACACAGCAGCGCACAAAATGCCACGCAGCGCCCAGCTGCCACACAGCAGCGTGCACCATGCCACACAGTGCCCAGCTGTGAGCTTGCCTCAGACCTGAGGGTTGCACCAAAGGTAGCGAAGTAGATGCGTGGGGGAAACAGACGGAGCTCTGCCCTCTCTCTTTCAAATTTTCAAACAGTTGTTATGGTGTATGGGAGAATGCCTTGATTCAAAAGTGGGCTGGAAATGGACCTGTTGACTTTATGCGCCTGTGCAAGCGGCTGGGAAAGGTGGAGACCAGGAGGGAGCTGCATTGCATGGCATTTGCGGTGGCAGCGAAGGGCAAGGGGCGACTTTGCATGTAGTCTAGCCTGGCTAGACAAGTGAGGGCTTGCCCGCGATCATTTGACCTGTGATTGAAATTCTAAGCATGCGCAATCGGCATATTGTAAAGGACTTGGAATACTACGCAGGGTTCTGGCAGCCAAGGGGCTCATTTAGGCGGAAAACAAAGGCCACATTGCACACACCCAGCTGCTTACGGAGCACCGGTGCAACTCATTCCTTGCAAGCAGTGCCTATTGAACTTAAAGCTTTACTGCAAAATGCCCCAAAGCGACCAAGCTTTCCAGGTCCTAGGTTGACAAAATCATACTACCAGGACAGAACCATATTATTGGGTACTACAAGAGAAATGGGAGACCAGGAACATACTAAAGCTCTTATGACATTCACAAAAAAAAAGTTAGCGAGGTTGACTCACTCCTGCTTGACACAGGGCTCAGCTTGTGCACTCACCCAATTTGACCTGCAAACATCATGAACAAAAGAAGTTGAGGGGCATGTCCAAGAAAATCAAACTGTTTTACATGAGCAATTTGTCCTAAGCGCGCAGGCAGTAACGGGCAGAATACAATAGCGCACCTGCTGCGCCGGTTATGAGCACTCGTATAGGCCTTTGGTGGTTCCTCAAAAGAAGAAGCTTGGCAAATTCCTTGCACCACCATGCCCCAGCGAAAGCAAGGGCAGCTCCACCAGCAACAGCAAGAGCGTGCTGGCCCCTCATGATCTGCTTTGCTTCTTTTCCTCTATTGATCCCAAAAAAACCCTAGTTCCGATCCTTCGTGCTGCAGATCAATCTGATAAGTAACAATTGGCAACTAGATGTGAATGCTGTCGTATGACCTGAGGAACGTGTCAGTTGTCCTACCGAAAATCTTTGTCAGTTGCTTGAACTGCAATTTTTGATTACTTGGCTTTTTTATTGTCAAAAATTTTCGGGGCGAGCTCAGTCTCAGTCAGTCTGTGATACTAAATTAGGCCACGGTAGGCCACAGGGGCCCCCTGATTGGTTTGATGTCCAAACCACACCCCTAGCAGAGCCCCCAGCCTGGGCTGGAAACTTAGTGAATGTCGGGTATAGGCACCACTACGCCAGAGAACCACCAAAGAGCAAAAGGCCCTTTCGTCAATGCCTGCAATGGGGAAATTGAAAGCGTGAGTGGGCACCCTGAGCAATTGGACCATCTTGGTATGGTGTTCTGGCAGCGCATTGGCCCTTCATTGGTGTGAAGATTGAAGGGAACTGCGCGCACTGATCCCTTTTTCATCTTCTCGCAGGTGGCACCAAAATTTGGGTGCAAACCTTATGCTTGTGCAATCCAGGTACAAGGATGCTGGTCAATGGGGAAAAGATCCCATGTTTCCCATCGTCCGGTAGCTGGGCTGAACCAACGTTTGACCCTGCCATATTAATTTGCGTAGTGCCGGTAGTGCAGTCACACAGCTATCCAATCTTACCTGTGCCTGCAGGACTGCCTTGAGAGGCACACATACAACCAGCAAGTCTGCCAACAAGCCATCAACAATCTGATTGAGTGCTGCGCTTCTCTTGAGAAGCCCCATGGATCGATACATGTACGTGAAGAGCAACTCTTCTTACCACAATCTTGCTGTTTGCTGGCTCTAACACTCGATGACTTTACAAGCAGTCAGGCTGATGCTTGTGTTGTTCAAACTGTTGACAGTGTCGGCACTAGGCGCATTGTGCTTTGTTATCATCCCGCGCCTCACCATGACTCAATGCACTCAGCTTTCCAGGCACTGATGCTAAGCTGCCTTAATGATACATTAGTGAATGAGATTTGCAGTACACACCAGTCAAAAATCTCAGGATCTGTGCGCTTGCCCCTTGGTCTGGGCGTCATGATGCAGTGTGAGGGCTTCATGGGGAAGGTAAACCGTGTCAGAGAGCAGCGGCAGCAGCAGCACAAGCAGGAAGCAGGGCCCGCATCAGTGCAAGAGAGGTCAGAGGGCAACGGATGAGTGCAGTGAAGTAGCTCATCACGGACACTTTAATGGATTAGTGCAAACGAGCAGTTAGGAATAAAGAGGGGTTGCGACTTTAAGGCATATTTTTGCATGTTTTGACTGTGCTGACTCAGTCTGCACAGTGAAGGCTTCACTGTGCAGACCAGAACCTCAACTTTGCAAGACAAGCTTCTGTCTGAAGTAAACGCCCTCAACTTATGGGACCTTTGTTGCTGTACTACTAATTGAACTAGAAATTTTTGTGGATCCCGCCATGCAAGTTAGCATACCTATGGTACGTTTCTCAACTTATGATCTGCGAAAGAGTTGAAAATTGGTGGTGTTGAAAGTATTTAGTGAACTGATCTGACAGGTCTTGGACATGTCTGGTAGTCAAGTATGGTAGTTATCACAGACAGAAAGTCTTTAATTCGTTGCAAGGCATAGCATTAGTGATAATTGCACACCTTTTCTTGTTGATAGAGTCGATATTTAGTCGATCTCATTTCAGGGTCTCCAAGATGGATATTTTTCTTGTCAGCCCTTCATGCATGCGATTGTTTTTTATTTATCTGGCATCATTGGGGGGGATAAATTGTGCGAATTGGCTGTGCTGCTCTGACTAGATACAACGTACAGCGCCACTCAATCATGTGACATTCGTGGAGCTCAAGTTTACATACCTCCTGCAAATCCCCTTCCCTCCTGCTATTGGAAGAATCCATCAATTTTCCCAATTGAACGTGCTTCAGTGAAAATGTCAATTGTAAGTCTAGCCACTGCCAGTGGCATTCATTCCATATAAACACTATTTAATGTTGTAAATTCCCCACTTTAGCTACTCTGAGTGTACAAGAGCTCGACATAGCCAGCAGACCTGCAGCCCTTTTGGTCTGATGATGCCTGTCAAGTCATTTTTCAAAGTTAAAAGGAAAACAGGAGGCTCCCTACGAGCTAAGAATCTGCAGAATACAATTTGTTTGAGCTAGCTGACGAGCATTTTCTGCTTGTAGTACTTTACTGTCCGAGCCCAGGTCAGACAACTAGCGCACCAAGCTCAAGCGCTCTTCAAACGCTCACTATGATGCCCCTAGCACGCTGCATGATTTCTTCAACAAAATAAGACACTTAGGGGTAGCTTTAATTGTCATGTGTGCTCGGCCTGCAATGCCCAAGAGTTTGATACACCACCATGCTTTATGTGGCTGCAGCGGCTTTGGTGTAGGCTTTGGGTGCAGGTTCATGCTTCAAGTTGAAGTAAGTTGCCCTCTTGCAGAAGTTCCACCAGTATGTCCCTACCTAACTTAGTTTGTCCCAACCTTGAAGGTACATTGAGAGACTTGGGCTAAATAATGATGTTAATAAATCATGATGAGCAGGCTGGAAACGACTTTGTTTAAAAGATTTTCCAGGTGCTTGGATTGCCAGATTGTAAAAGCGATCTGGTTCCAACTCAAGTTCCATTTAAATCAATGATGAATTTTCATTCAAGGTCAGGCATGCTTTGTAAAGAATTGCTGTCAAATAATTCCTGAATACCTCGCTATTCATATAACATAAAAGAGCTGTGATGACCACAGCTCACTTTCGAGTTTCAAGCATGATTGAAATGGTGAATAATCATTGGGCTGAACATTTCAGCATAGCCAGCACAAAACTTCCAGATAGAACATGACAGGATAGAACAATGCAGAGAATCTGCTGGCTTTGGCCAAGTCAGAGCAGCGAGACACCTGTGCTGCATTTCAGCAGCAAAGATACTCTGATTTGCAGTGATGTACACACAAAAAAAGGGACCGTGGGCAATCTAAGTTTGACCTAATTCCTCTCTTGAGCAGGCTCTTGGCCAAACCTCTTGACCAGGCCGTTGTCGAAGGCCTTCTCCAAGACAGCTGCAGCAAATGTGAACAGCAGCATGGACTCGCCCGCATACAGTGCTGCAGGGCCAACCACAGAGTCCAAGTCAAAAGGGCCCACACTGCTGGTGGCCTGCAGTTGTACACACACATGGGCGTTTGTTGTGTGCATGCATTCTGGCCTTACTGCTTACATACACATGTAGGCATGTGGCGCACTTTCATGCACATCGTGGACACAGATGCTCCACATCGTACCTTCTGCTCGCTTACAAGTGCATGCTTCACATCCACAAAGTAGCATGGTAGCACAGTCATTTATGATGGCATTGCTATGCTGCTGTGCAGACAACCTTGCAAGAGAGGTAACATCCTAGATGCCATGGAGAGGACATTTGGAAAAACAGTGGTCGACACAATAGTCAGCACAGACGAGCAAAACACACAAAGAAAGAAGGTTTCTTGGATTTTATGCAAATGCGGGCAAAAGCAGTGAAATTTCTCAGCGTTCAAGACACTGCAAGCTCAATGTGAATGAAGCAAACAACACAAATATCCCATGCAAATATCCAGGGCCTAGACCAGCCCACATCCTCCCAAACAGCTGATACTCCTTGCTTCCTGCATGCTCAAGGTCACGCGCTCTTTTTGCTCACATTTCTAGCCATCCCTGAACAGCTTCTTGCTTGCTCGGGGTCTCCTCCCCTAAACAAGGCTAAGCTCACCTGCTTCTTGACTCTCATGCAACTCAATTGCAGCACATCCATTGCTGCAACTACTCCCACAATCCCCAATGCACCCATAGACTCACCTGCTACGCATCTATTGCCATGCCCACCCCCACAATCCCTAATGCACCACAGACTCACCTGCAGACATCTGCTGCTGCGCCCACCCCCACAATCCCCAACGAACGCACCACAGACTCACCTGCAGCACATCTGCTGCCGCGCCCGCCCTCACAATCCCCAACGAACGCACCACAGACTCACCTGCAGCACATCTGCTGCCGCGCCCGCCCTCACAAGCCCAAAAGCACCCACAGCCCCCCCGCGCAAGTGCGAGTTTGTGACATCAAAGCGGACAATGTACCTGTGCATGGTGTGTGCAAAAGTTCATTGCAGACTTTGAAATTGGTGATTGGAAAGTCCCGTTTCAAACGAGAGCCAAAAGAAGCAAAACAGAGGGGATTGGGCAACCCAGTCAGTGGCAGGGTACTTCTTCTGGCCAAGTCAGCATGCAAGTCCAGACTTTCTGCTGGAGAAAAGTAATCTTGCGATTTATCAAGAACCTTCAGAGGCTCTGGGAACAATGCAGGCAAGCTTGGTGCTCAGATCTGGGATTAAGCAACACCAAAGTATGAGGGAGACAAACAACTGCTGGCCTTTCTTATGAATGCAGACCCTGGGCTGCGCTTCACACTCACCTGTAGGTCACTCCAAACAGGAAGCAGGAGCCTGTGGTGGCTGCCAGACCAAGCCCAGCACTGATAAGCCCCCCCGACGTGCCTGACTGCAGAAAGGCAAGGCAGCAAAGGGCAAAGGGGTGCAAGAAAGCAGCAGCTTGGGAGCTTCCATTGAGCATGCAAATGACCAAAAGATCAGAGACAGCTGGCAGGCCTAGCACGCCTTCCTATGGTGCGACAAGCACCATGGCGGCCAAGCCTGAGGGCACACTCAGCTGTGCTTGCATGCAAGATTGCATACTAATACGGGCAGGAGCTCCTTGCATCACACACATCAGTTGCTAGGGCGCGGTGACGCACATCGATGGCAAGGGCATTGTCATTCTTGCTGTTTGTTGCACAATGGGAAACGCAGGCCGGTGTGCACACACGACACGTGACTCAAATCCAGGCCTAAGCTCAACCTAAAGTATAAGCACCCATCCACCTATATTTTGCCTTACAGCTATCAAAGCCCCCAGACTTTTTTGTGCCTCGCAGCTGCAGCCCCAATCTTTTCAGCCTCGCTGCTGAATGCCCCCCCCCCTCACCTGTGTGGCGTAAAGGAGGGGCAGGGAAAAGACCAAGCCTGCCGCAGCTGCAGCTAAGCCGGCTTTCACCGAGTTCTTGCGTTCCTCGTCCTGCACATGAGCATAATGAATTAACAGATAAGAAATGACAAACTGCCACAAATAAAAAAAAACAGAGGGGCACCACAGGCAAGTCTTGTTTCCTCACTACCAGGTGGTAAGACATCAGCTACAAATGCTGGGGTCAAGGTTCATCCTGAATTGCACAGACTCAAGAATGCGCTCCAGGGCATTGCAACTGCCCCAGTCGCTCCCTTGACTAGGCAGGAAAACTGTGTGCAGGTGATTTGGATTCAGGCTTAGGTTTCTGAGCACCTCAGCACCCAACCTTAACAAATTGGCTACAGCGAGCTGAGCTGAAGCTCAAAAAAGACAGCAGGCTACTTTGCTCTCTCTTTACAAGCCCTCATCAGAGACCTATAAAAAACAAGGGGGAAAGCCAAAGATGCTGGTATCGATGAGTCCCGGAGGGCAAGTCAATGCCCTGCAAGGTGCCCCACAACACGCAGACGTACAGAGACATGCCAGCAGCTTGGAGGCCAGACAGCTCCTGGGCGGATAAAATAATGACCCTAAGAAAATGATCCAAGCATGTCCTGCAGAGCTGGTAGGTCTGCCACCTTCCCTCTCCTCCACGCCAAATCCCTGACCTTTCTGAATAACAAAGGATAAGGCGCTTCTATGCGCATGCACCCGTTCTTTGGAGAGGGGCCTTGGCAACCCAAATGCATAATGTTCCTAGCTTTGGAAAAGGCGCTCATCAGTAAGGCCGTCGACAGCACCGCTGAGCTGATCCATCATTGCAAGCAGTGCAGCCCTTCTCAAAACCAACCCACCTGACCAGCCTGCAGCTGATCCATCCTTGCCGCCCTCATCTCCAACTCCGCCGCTTCCAGCATTTTCTGCGCCGCGGCTACCTCTGCCTCAGCCATGAGCTGCAAGCAGCAAGCGGCAAGCAAGAAATAATTGTCATTTCTCTGTCCAAGGCAAGCCCTGCCTCAGCTTTTTCTTTATCAGGTGGGATTGGCTAAGAACTATTGGATAAGAACTGTTGGCTAAGAACTGCAGACTACTTTGCTTTCCAGCACTCTCTTCTGGATAATTAGGGTATTTGAGAGTACAGCCATCCATAAGCTGCAAAATTGGGCCATGCCCTCTGCCCATTCAAGATGCACATTTAAAAAGAAACATTTCACCCTGGAATTGTGCATGCAATGCAGGTACAGGCACACATGTGCCTGGTCAAAACATGCGTTGCCAGTCTTCACCTGGTCAGCTTGCGCTTTGGTGTTGGCCTGCTCCTGTGCCTCTTGGATGGCAAGGTCCCTCCCAGCCTGCATGCATGCCCCCATGGGTGCTATTTGATGCTGGTGCACATGGGCGGAGGCATCAAAGGGACCAGAGCTCATACAGCCACTCATGCTGCGCACAATTATGCAATTGATTGACAAACCAAGGCACTGCGAAGTGCACGGGGTAACGATAAAACTCACTAATGTACCAAAACCATCACCATTTGAGACTTAAATATTTTGGAAGGGCTCATCTTGGGCCCACACAGCCATATATGCTGTGACGAGTCAGTCCATCAGCACACAGCGACGAACAACAGACCAATGTCTGCTTTGTTTGGCTAAGATGCAAGGCCTCCACTGGAGGCCCTCCCAATCTGAGTACAAAAAAGCATCCCAATTATGGCGCATTTAAATTGAGATCAAGACCAAGATAGCGCATTCCCAAGTGAGTTCCTGTGACAGCATCTTGTAGAGCCTGAGAACCCTTTCCAAGTGCAAACAATCCAGTGGGCCATGCAAACAAAACGAGTGAGGGCCTGCCTCCCGAAACGCAGCCAAAGCAGTGGGCCCGCGCCTGGCCAGGAGATGCTAACTCACGTCTGCAAATATCCTGTCCAGCTCTGCAGCAGCAGCCTTGTTTGCTTCCAAGCGAGCCAGGGCTTCCTCGTAGCGCCTGCACAAGGAGCAAGGACCCAGGTCACAAAGCTTTGAGGAGCCTCACTTGCATTGATAACGAGATACCATGAACGAGTTATGCGCCTGGACAAGCACAATGCAACTATTTTTGCTTCGTCACCATGCACGCTGAAGTCATGCAGTCCCATGCCACTCAGAATTGGCGGCAAGGCGTGCCATGCAGGCTTGTAGGCAAAACAAGCTTGCTCAACCACAGGGCAGGAATGTACTCCAAACTCCCGTAGGTGGGGATGGGAGAGGCGGGCGGCTTCTGCTTGCATCTTAATAATGTATCATTTTGTTTGGTGGTAATGCCGTCCTCTAGTTTGCAAGCAGCAGGTCATGCAGGCTCAGCGGCTGACACAGCAGCATCAGCACCTGCAGCCCCATTCACTCGCTCACAAGGCTGGCTGGTGCCCCACAAAGGCATCCGTACGGTGTGCTAGAGTTCCCCTGTCCTGGCCATACCTCATCTGCTCAGCAGTCTCGCTGTCTCCCAGAAGCATGCTCCGCGCCAAATCCGCCACACCCTTATCTACTTTGTCACCCTGCGATGCGCCAGGGTACACACAAATGTGCAGGCGCGTCATCTTACGTACATGCTTGGCAGAGCTGTCCATTTGAGCAGGAGTGTTCTCCATTCCTACTCTACCATGCCCTTTCATGCTTCGCCACCGTGTAGCAAAGCTTCATCTTGCGCATGCACGTATGTGCTGTCTGTGCGCATGTTTGAGCACGCGTGTGCATGGTCTGGATGTTGAAATTTGACACAGCCTATCGCACTGAATTCATAAAGCTTCCTTAGCAGCCCTGAGGACCTAGCTTCGTGACGCGAGCCACGTCAATAGCCTGACATAAGTTATACTTGGTACACAACAGCAGTGCGGACACATCCGTCTTACCTGCCGTTCCTTGCTGTTGGTGCTGGTCATAGCAGCCAGCATGGCCTCTGCTTCTGAGGATGCACCGCTTGAAGAGGCCTGTCAAGACACCATCACAGCGGCAAATCCCTTGAGGAGCACACATCTACAAAACTGCAACTTGCCGCATGTTTGGTATATCTTGCCAATTTAGATGGCCATCCCACAGGCCAATACACAAGCCCCTCCTGTTTGCAACAGGACTTGGTGCGCTGCTATGTTGCAGATGTTAGCAGCTTGCATAACACAGTACCTGAAAGGCGGCAGAAAACGTGCTATACATTGACGTGCTCCCACCAAAACTCTTCCTTGAAAGACACGCTTGAGCAGGAGCTCATAACACAGGGTAAATTCCATCATCCATCATCATCAACAACGGGACAGGCTGAAGAAGGCCTGGATTTCCTGGGAGAGGCTTAGCAGTTTCTGAGCCATATTCATCATGAAAGCACTGGTACCTAGAGCAGCACACACAGCGGGAGCTCACCTGCGCTGCTCCATCGTCAGTACCTTTTGCTCTAGTTCTACACTGGGGAGAAGACTTGGGCGTTGCTGATGAAAGGGCAGACAATGGACTTGGCAGTACATGGTGCATGACAATATCTGCGCACAAACCGTTCGTGAGCATGCCAAAGGGATGCTTGCATATCCAACATGGAAGCTCATCACTTTGTTCAAAACATTCTACTCACAAGGTTTGGCAAGGCCCGTCCCATTGAACTTGCTGGTTCCTCCTCCTGATGAGGAACAGGCATGTTTCGATGGTGTACGATTGAGCATATTTCCCACTTACTTTTGACCTAAACGATATTCACTTTCTCCTGTTAAACACCTGGCCAAGCCACATTTTTTCTGCCGGCTGGTGACGTTCGCTGGTACTCTTTTAGGTTTCAAAAAAATCGGATGATGTTTTTTAGATGAAGTGCAGGAACAAAGAAGATAGAGGCCTTGGCCAACAGCATGTCCCAATGACTGCTGAGCACGAAGATGTCTTTCCTGATGAGCCTATAAATTTGGCTCAGATCCTAGATGCGCTCAGGGCTACACGGGAGCTTGATGTCAACTTGCATGGTGAGGCAGCAAGCAGATTGCCAGTTTTTGACATGTCTGTTTTTAATGCTTGAAAAAAGGTTGAGGTCAAAGTCTCTTTTGTCCTCAACTTGCTGCACGTTAGCAGCAGCCATGCCTTAAGGATCTGCTCATGCTGTAAAAAGTTACTCCCAAGAGATGCTCTTAGCGTCTGCTTGATAAGCAAAGCCTGTGAATATGAATTAATGCTATGTGGTCAATGGTACACTTGGGCTCCTGTTCAGATCATTTTGCATATTGCACAGAATTCTGCATGTCTCTGCCTTGATCCGCCCTGCGGTTTTGTTAGCCTTTAAAACTCAAACTACACTAAACTGAACACCTGACTTGAGCTTGTTGCATGGCATTAGCTCGCACTCCACTGTTTTCATCGCAGGTCTGAGGCGTGTGCTTCATGCATTGCGAGGCCGCTTCGCCGTCTCCACGCTGGCATCCCTGAGCTCAACTTCATCCCCTGGCCTAGGTGAAGCACAGAAAGAGAGAGAGTGTGTGTGTGTGAAATTGGGGCAACAGATTGTTCTGAAATGTGGAGTATGCAGTGTGTGACTGTCATTAAGGACCCAGGTCTGTCACTTGGCCAGTACAAGTGCTCGTGTACGTGCGCATGCTTTTGCGGGTTTTGTCAGTGATTTGGGCACTTGATCAGGTTTGTTGTTTGCCGCTGCTGAAATTGGATGACATTTCCTTGTACTTATTTGTCTCCAGCTTGTCCTGTTCCTGAGATGGTGCATTTAGCCTTCAGCAGGTCAAAAGAGTATATTCTCGCTTGTACCCAGGCATGGTGTGTCCTTGCGTGCACCATTTGACATCAGGATAGCTTGCGAGGGACAAATGAACGATTGAGGCCTGCACTTTGGGCACACTGGCACCATGACTGCTGATAGTCTTGGCAATTGACAAGGGTTACACCTGCCCCACACTTGAGGGTGGATGCACAGCACTGCAACTAGAGCACATTTGATAGAATGCCTGCCAGCCCACTCTCTGCCTGCACGAGCCGAGGTCCAGGCAGAAGGCCACCTTTTGTGTTGATCTGTAGTTCAGCCCTTACTGCGCGCGCGCGTGTGTGTGTATGTGTGTGTGTGTGTGTGTGATGCGGGGGTGCCCATCGCCAGGGATCTATGCATGTGTGTGTGTGTTGCAGGGGTGCTCATCTCCATTTGGGATGCCCAGCTCAGCCTGCGCCACACACCCATCCTCATCACACTGCTGACTGTGCTCGCCCAAGCCCTGGATGTGGGGAATGCAGCAGCGGTGCATGGCCCAAGCCTATGCATGCCCGGCGGTGCAAGCAAGGTCAGTGCGCACTAGAGCTGCCCTATCGTACCTGCTTTGTGAGCGCTCGGCTGCACCAAGCTGGGCGGGTAGGGTGCCGGGGTTGATGCAGCCACTTGTGGTGCTAGCCCATGCGCGCGCCCAGCTGCACTGGCAATGTTGGGTGGGGTACTGGGGTTAATGCGATCCCTTGTGGCGCCAGGCTAGGCCTGGCTAACTGCAACAGCAGGGGCGGCCATGCAGGAATGTTGGCTGCGTATGCAATGATCTTTGCTGCGCAGGGTTGGCAGGACGGGCGTCCCATGGACATGCTGGGCAGTGATGTTTGGCATGTGTGCAAGGACATGCTCTTTTGCATTTCGCATGAAGGGCAGATGAGAGGGGGTGTTTTTCATTCATGCCCGTGGAAAGCCCTTAATTCACTAGGGAGGGGATATTCTTTTGTTTCTCCCGTACTTGTGGGAACACCTGCTGACATGAAAGGGCAGGTTTCCAGCACACAGCTGCTTGCCCTACGTGCCATCTGCTAGTGTACATTGTGCCATCAGTCAGTGTGCCATCAGTCAGTCAGTGTGCCATCAGTCAGTCAGTGTGCCGTCAGTCAGTCAGTGTGCCTTCAGTCAGTCAGTGTGCCATAAGTCAGTGTGCCGTCAGTCAGTCAGTTTGCCATCAGTCAGTCAGTGTGCCATCAGTCAGTCAGTGTGCCATGAGTCAATGTGCTTTCAGTCAGTCAGTGTGCCATAAGTCAGTGTGCCATAAGTCAGTGTGCCGTCAGTCAGTCAGTGTGCCATTAGTCAGTATGCCATCAGTCAGTCAGTGTGCCATAAGTCAGTGTGCCATCAGTCAGTGTGCCATCAGTCTGTGTGTCACCAGTCAGAGTTTGCAAACAAGCAGGCAGTTCCAGCGCATTGTCCAAGCCTGCAGCCATGCCAACCAAACACGTGCACTAGTGCGCTGCTGCGCGAATGTTGGGTGGTGCTGCGTGTGCACATGCACCTTGCGCATGATCCCCTATGTCCGCAGGGGTTTGAGGGTCAAAGCACAGTGCTCAAAGGCCCGGCCAAACAGAGGCAGAAACAGGGGCAGAGAGAGGAGGAGGAGAGGGACGAGGAGGAAGTGGAGGAGGGCCGGGATGGCGATGGTGATCAGGAGGCGGGTGGGGCAGAAGGCCAGGTGCTGCCGAGTGCGCAAGAGAGGGTCCACTTGCGGCTCACCATGGAGAGCCTCTGCCAGGTGTGAGGCTTGCGCGTGCATGTGCACGCACACACACAGCAGCAGCAGCAGCAACAGCAGCAGATCACACACACAACAAATACACAAAACACACTTAGCGTGCACTTGGTTGTATTGAGCGCGCACATGCACTGAGACTGTACACACAGCACATACTAGTCACCTTTATCCCATCTTCATCTGTGTTTAAGCATAGCACAACATCACTTGTGGGGGCCTGGGAACATATCTCCACACTCCGACACCCTGGCCCTGCTCTCATCCCCACCCGCAGACCATTGTGCACGGCAAGATGCGGCCCTTGTACTTTGCGCTCAGCAGCGACACGCGCCAGCTGGCCAATGCAGCCCTGCTGCTGTTGGGCGCAGTCGCACGCGTAGGGCCCGGTGTGGCCAGGGACCTGGCCACGGCATTTGACTGGTCATTGTCAGCGCTGCCTGCTCTGTCCAGGCCGCCTACCAGGTATCTAGAAGTGGTGGTGGTGGTGGTGCTGCTGCTGTGGGAGCACACATACGTTCACTTAGTGTCCAGGCCATTTCCAGGTACCCGTCGCTTCTGTTCTGCTGCCATTGGAGCACACTCACAAGCATGCATGAATGCGCACGCGCACACGCACACACTCACACATACGTTCACTTAGTGTCCAGGCCATTTCCAGGTACCCGTCGCTTCTGTTCTGCTGCCATTGGAGCACACTCACAAGCACTCATGAATGCGCATGCGCACACACACACACTCACCCACCCGCACACCCACCCGCACACCCACACCCACCCACACCCACCTACACCATCACCATCACCGACAACAACAACATCAAGAATAACATCGACAACACCAACATGCATGCATTCACGCAAGCGCACATACACAGCCACACACAAAGCACGTACATGTGCTCTGCCTGGATGCCAGGGACAGCAGAGGCGGTGAGGGCGGCCAAAAGCAGTCCTTTTCTCGCGTCTGGCGGCAGTGGCGGAACAGGAACCCTCTGCACAGGCCTTCGCGTGCCCTCTTTGTGGATTTTGGTGAGGACCTACTTTTGTAATACTTCAAAAGCCTCTGCGTGCCCTCAGAGGGTGAAGAGGCTCATGCGAGTGTACTGGTGTGAAGATCGTTATGGAGTACTAGGGGGTAAAGATGCTTATGGATCAGGTAAGTGGGCTTTGGACGTAAGAAGAGTAAGCCTATGGACCTAGAGACGTGAGGTGTGCTGCGTGCGATGCTGCTCAGTGGAGGCTCATTACAGCTGGAAGTACAGGGGAGGAGAGAAGTGTAGGTCTCTGTGTGGTGCTGCTCAGGGCTGGCGGGGGTAGGTCTGTGTGTGTGTGTGATGCTGCTCAGGGCTGGTGGGTGAGTAGGTCTGTGTGTGTGTTGCTGCTCAAGGCTGGTGGGTGAGTAGGTCTGTGTGTGTGTTGCTGCTCAAGGCTGGTGGGTGTCAGTCTGTGTGTTTGGTGCTGCTCAGGGCAGGCTGGTGGGTAGGTCTGTGTGTATGTGTATGTTGCTGCTCAGGGCTGTGTGTGTGTGTTGCTCCTGCTGGGTGCGCAGGGGAGGAGGCCGTGTGAGTACTTCTGTTGGTGCTGCTGCAAGCAGGGCATCATGCTGTTTGCTACCGCTTACATGGTGCTGCTGAGTCAAATCTATCTGAAGTTCTGTTTGGGCAGAGCATATGCCGGGCATGAGCGATGAGTAGGTTGACTGCTCATGCCAGGACATAAGCCGTGCCTGGGCACAGCTATGAGTGAATGCCTGCCGCACACGGACCCTAGAATCATCATGCCTCCCGGGCAGGAGGCACACCCGTACACAAGGCATGGTAATCTAGGACCACATCCGCTTCCGAGCCACACGTGAGCACAAGCAATGTCTGAAAGCGTGCTGCACCCGCATCTTAGCCATGTCATCACTTGCAAGAGTGCATTGCATGCAAGGCAAGGGCCTTGCTTTTGCCCTGCGTCCATCCGTCCGTCAGTCATGTGGTCATGCTTTCTGGCCTTGGCCTTGAGGAGTTGCATGGCGTGTGCCTTATGGCCCATCTGCTGTGTGCGATGCCTGCTTTGTGCAGTGCCTGCCAGCTTTCTTATGTGTGTCATGCTTGCAGCGCACTGTGTGGAGCCTAGCCATGCCTGCAGGCTGCGCTGTTTGGTGCTGACACCAAGTCCACGGGGACCCATGCTGCGAGCCCCTTATGGCCCCACTTAAGGCCCTTGGCCCAACCCCCCAAAGTAGAATGTTGACGTAAGCAGTTGAGTCTAAGGAGACTTGCAGTGCCCCACCCCTGACAAGGATGATGACAGGTGGCATGAGGCCCATGGCTCCTCAGTTACTTTTGGCATCACATCCATGGCCCCCTGCCAGCCAGCATTGTCATGCCGCCACTCACACCTGCTGCTGCCTGCTAGTGGCGTCGTGCCGCCTTTCACACCTGCCGCTGCCTGCTAGCGGCGTCGTGCCGCCTCTCACACCTGCCGCTGCCTGCTAGCGGCGCCGTGCCGCCTCTCACACCTGCCGTGCTTTTTCCCCTCTGCGCTGCGCAGCCCTCGCGCTGCTTGCCAATGCAGAGGACACGCTGCTTGCAGCCAGGCTGCTGCCTGCCAGGAGCTTGATGGGGGGCTTGCTGCATCACCTGGCCTGTGACCCCCCTGCCTCTGTGCTCAAGGTAAGGGCTTGTGACCTGTCCCATTGAACACCTCCGCTGGACTCCTACACCCTGCATTGTTTGGGGATGGCATCATTAGCCAGCTGGACGCGAGGTAGCCACACCACAAGGCATCTGATGGAGGGGTCATCTGACGCCTGTAGGCTCTTGGTAGCCCATCTGACTTGGTAGCCCATCTGACTTGGTAGCCCATCTGACGCCTGTAGGCTCTTGGTAGCCCATATGACTTGGTAGCCCATATGACGCCTGTAGGCTTTTGGTAGCCCCTTTTCCTTAGTCGGTGAGCCTGCTCACATAATTTTTTCATGGGCTTTTTGGTGCTCACGGCAAGAGGGTCCTTTGCCATGCCCGCGCCCAACTTGCTCGTCGTTGCCAGCCCGTTGCACGCACACTCAGCATGCTGCGTGCTGAATCTGGTAGCTGCTCCACAAGCGCAGGAGAATGGAGGTTTGGTGGCTCACTTGTAGGCAGACTGCCGCACGCTGCAGGAGCGGCGTTGTCGTGCACATCTTACATGTATGCACTCAACAAAATGCACACGCAGTATAGGGTTGTACCGTGCAGCTGGCACCGACATGCGTTTCCTGTCCCCCTGATCCTTGCCTTTGGACTACCTGCACCTGGACTCTCATCTCTATGCTGGCCACAGTTTAGCCAACCTTGCATTCGAGCATTCGAGCCTTAATTCTGTTGCGCCTGCATTTATGTCTGTGTGAGCATGTGCCATGGCTAATTAGCCTAACCCTAACCCACCTCATGCTCCTTCCCCCACATCCTTGCTGTGCAGGTCCTGCAGCTGCTCGCCCACCTCTTGCTCCTTCCCTCATATCCTTGCTGTGCAGGTATTGCAGCTGCTTGCCCATCGTGTGCTGGGCCCCCTCAGCTGCATCCCCCGTGCCGTGCGGGGCGAGGTGTTTGGTGACGCAGCGCTGCTGCAGCTTGCTGAACTTGCAGCCGCCACGCCGCAGGTGCGGGAGTGTGCCTTCCGTGCGCGGCAGGCATGCCTTCTGGCGTGCCGTGGCTTCAAAGATCGCTTGTGGCTCCTTGGCTTTTCTCTTGCCGCGTGCTCACTCTCCCTCCTAGGCCTGCACCTGGTGGAAGAGTGTGCTGCCTGGCTTGTGAGTTGAAATGCACATTTCTTCCAGCACCTGCATGGTGTTTGCTGCCCGTATATGTGTTTCAGGCAGGTGTGCCAAGACGCCCATCCATCTCGGAAGTGCTTTTCTGCATGAGGAATGCTTTGTTCTGTCCTCTGTAGGAAGTATCTGCTGCTGTGTGCATGGCGCAAGTCAAAAGTCCACGCAGACCAGGTACCTGGAAACATGCATGGAGGACAGGCAGCATCTCAAAGCATGCACTCAGGAGCATCTCCTTAAGTGCGTGCTTGGTGGTATTTGCCTCTGTGCATTCCACAGAGAGGAATTTGCTGACAAGGAAGGGGGCTCTCACTTGTTAGGGTTGGGATGCTTTGCAAGGAGGGGGAAAGACTTTTGTGCAGGAGGAACGAGGGCTCACAAGCCAGCACAGAGGAGTGAGCCTGGAGTTTGCACCATGTCAGTACGTGCAGCATCCTGAACCCAAGCCATGATGGCCTAGTACTTGTATCACTGCACGGGCTTGTGGCAGCAGGCGGATGACCTGCCAATTCGAACTGGAGGTGCCACAGGAGGTGTTGCAAGCAAGCAGGCACCACTTGCCACAGAAAAGGGCGAATGCGATGGGGACACCGGCGCAGGTTGCGCCTCCTTGCATGCCCTTGCGAGTCGCGCGGCTCACGAGGCGCTGAGCTGCTTGCTCACTGACCCCGCCCAGGTGCGCCCATGGCACAGTTTGTGGTGATTGCTGGGTGTCATGAGGCATGCATGTGTATTTGTGTGGGTGAGAACATACAAGCATGCATGCACTCATAAATACAACTGCATTGATTCTCATCTGGGTGGCTGTGCGCATGCCTTCTGGTTAGCGCTCTGGCTCAAAACTCAAAAGCACCTTGAACCATATGCTTTGGCTTAGTGCTGGTGGACCTTGGCCAATTCCCAATTTGGCTGTGCATCTCCACCCAAATTTTACTTACAAGCGCAAGCTTGTGTTCCAATTGGTGCTAGGCATATCACGCAATCAGTGCTAAGCACATCACGCAATCGGTGCTAGGCACATTATGCGCCAAGATACCCTTTTGTCCATGTGTTTTGACCTCTGTTTAATGGCCTATGTGTCTCACGTCTTTCAGGTAGCAACACCAATCTCATCACCTCATGTCCTTCAAAATCAGTGGAGTCTTATCAGCTGTCATCCCTGCCTCTTTGCTTGTTCCAACAGTGCATTGTGTATGAATTGCTGCTGCTGCTGCTTCTGCTGCTGCTGTCGCTGCCGCTGCTCATGCACTCACTCTTTCTGCAGAGCCAGACCATACACTCTGCTCCCCACTTCCGTAGGGCATCGTGGCACCTGCGCCCACCGCCCTGGACGCCAGTGCCGCCAGCCACCAGCCTGGCGCTCTGGCGCAGACACAGCAGCATAGTGCCCACTATGCCGGGGGCCGCAGTGGCAGTGCAGTTGGAAGCGCTGGCCCCAGCCGGCGCGCGCTTCGGGTGCTGCTGCGGCTGAGGCCAGCAGAGTGCGCACTGCATGCGGCGCTGCTGGAGGAAGTTGCGGCGGCGCAGCCGGGGCTGGGGGCGGAGGTGCTAGGGGGCGGCATGGCGGCATGGAGCATGGAGCCGCAGGTGTGCACTTACTGCGTGTAGGGTGTGCGCTGCACGTGACTGCTGCGTGCGCACGCGTGTGTGCATGTGTTTGTGCCAGGCTTGTGCGTGCCTGGTTGGCGCGCGCATGCTGGCGGCGCATCTTGTGCACTTGCGTTATGGTGCCCTCGCTGCCCATCACGCTGCAGGCCGCACAGCAGTGGGTACCCCTGGCGGCAGTGACGGCCCGCCTCATGTCCCACTGCGCGCGGGCAGTGCCCTCAGCCATATCGCACAGAGCCTGGGCGGCGGCAGAGGCGGCCGCCGAGGCGAACAGCACTGGTGCCACGCACGCAGCAGGTGCAGCGGAGCTGCGTGCTGCCATCGTCCCTCCCCCAAACTTTGACTCGGCGGTGGTGCGGGCGATGTTGAGGCGCTGCTTCCCCCCTGGGCTGCCCAAGGTGAGCCGCCCAAGCATACATGTGCGCGTGGGTGTGTTTTGGGTGTACGCATGCATGCGTGTACGTGTGTATGTCCAGCTGACTTGGTGCAGGTCTGTGTGAGGTGCCCTCCTCTCAGACAAGCCTGGGCTACTGCTGCAGTTCTGCTGTGGCTTGTGGCATAAGCCGGCCGTGCTGGCCAGGGGCGCCCAACCCAACCCAGCACCTGCAGCTGTCCAGAGCTGCTTGCTTGACCCCATGCGTGTGGGCGGCGCAGTCACAGGGCACGTATCACCAACGGCCGCTTTTTTGAAATTGTGTGCGCAGGCTGTGTTGTCAAGGGGCATCCAGCTTGTTTGAAATTGTGTGCGCAGGCTGTGTTGTCAAGGGGCATCCAGCACTCGCAGCTGGCTGTGGCTCACTCCACGCTGCTGCTGATGATCACCAGCCTGAGTGCAGCGGCGCCTGTTCTGGAGGCTGTATCAGGTACCAACGTCCGGGGCACTTCTGAGAGTGCGCATGTGCCGCATCTCTGTGCGGCTGCACTGCCCGAGCGCATGCGCAAATGGGCATGCGCTTGTGCGCCTGGCTGTTTGTGTGAGGGTGCGCCCCAGGGCGTGCGCACAAGTGGGGGGGCTTCTGTGTATGTGCATTGCATGTAATGCGTGTGTGTATGTGGGTGTGAGGGTGGGTGCGCACCTGTGTTTGCAGGTGGGTCCCAAAAGGGCACCATTATGTGGTCTTTCTCAGGGCATCATCGTGCGGGCAGGTCTGAGGAGCCACCCTCGTGTGGAGGTGTCACTGCGCACTTGCAGGACCTCTTGTTCCAGGTGTCTAAGCACTATGGCATGCGCTGTGGCTTGCTTCACTTTCTCCCTCCCCCCCCCC
>LKMJ01001096.1_pt1 | contig 23161 bp, 20 predicted proteins | sample 643391 | NCBI WGS metagenome assembly LKMJ01 (sample SAMN04112250, study PRJNA286221) | soda lake metagenome | biome: soda lake; feature: Kulunda Steppe; material: water; isolation source: sample PL-Br10 brine of Picturesque Lake | place: Russia: Kulunda steppe | collected 2010-07
ACAATGTCGACCGGCCACTGCCGCCGTCGACGACGATGGCCTGCCCCGTGATGTAGCTGCTCGCGGGCGAAGAAAGGAACGCGACCGTGTTGCCGAGTTCCATCGGGTCGCCAATGCGATCCAGTGGGATGTCGCCGGCAAAGGTGGCCCGCCCATCGGCGTAGCTGTCGTACTCGCCGCGTTCAACCCCCTGCTCGATGAGCTCGCGAATTCGACTCGTTTCGTGTGCGCCCGGAAGAACGGCATTCACGCGAACCTCCGGCGCGAACTCCCGCGAGAGCGTTTTTTCGAGGCCGATAACGCCCATCCGAACCGCGTTCGACAGCACCAGTCCGTCGAGCGCCTCCTTCACGCTGCGCGAGGTGATCATGACGACGGTCCCGCCGTCGCCCGCCCGAAGGTGTGGGGCGCTTTCGCGAACGAGTCGGACAACACTCATCACCAAGAGGTCGAAAGCGTCGTACCACTCCTCGTCGGTCGTCTCGAGAAACGGCCCACTGGGCGGGCCGCCAGCCGAGGTCACCAGATGATCGAGTTGCCCGAACGCGCCGACCGTTTCTTCAACGAGTCGTTCGATATCATCCGGATCGGTGAGATCACCAACGAGTGGAACCACGCGGGCACCCTCGGTTGCGTGCGCGCGGATTTCGGTCGCGGTTTGTTCGAGCGTTGTTTCGGCTCGCCCGTTGATGGCGACGTTGACGCCAGCCTGCAGTAGTGCCCGCGCGGCCGCCCGACCGAGGCCACGGCTTGAACCAGTCACCAACGCGGCGTTTCCCGCACATGAATCTCCCATGGCGGCTGTTTGTGTGGTGACTCAATAAATCACGCACCGTCGGTTCCGCTCGCGGGCGTCACCCGATTCAACTCAGCCCTGCACCTGAATCGGAACCAACATGAAACACAGCAGGCCGACTGCGAACGTCAGGATGCCGACCAGCAGCCGACGACGACCGATTGCGGTCTCATCGAGCGGCTCTGCGGGGCCGTTGTACGCGATCAGGAGCATGAACAGCCCCCAAATCGCCCACAGCATGACCGAATCATTGAGCGACAGCCCGCGAAGAAAGTAGAGATAGCCCGCAATCGCAAACAACACGCCCGGCACCATCGCCGCAATCGTCTCCTGTCGTCGCCCGATCATCGCACGAACCATGTGGCCGCCGTCGAGTTGGCCGACCGGCAGCAGATTGAGAAACGTGAAAAACATCCCGACCCAGCCGCCGATCACGACCGGATGCGGATTGAGCGCCGGGTCGCTGTAGGTCGCCTGCGCGCCGATGAGCCACGCGATGAGATCGAGCAGCGGCGGGTTGTTGAAGACGAGTTGTTGATTTGAGTCGGCCTGTTCGACGACCTCCGGCGGAATCTCGATCGGGCCGAGCGAGAGTCCGATTGCGGTGACGACGACGGTCGCGACGAGGCCCGCAATCGGCCCCGCAACGCCGATGTCGAACAGCACTTTTCGGTTGGGGATGCGCCCGCGCATCCGAATGACCGCACCCATCGTCCCGAAGATAATGGGAACCGGAAGCAGATACGGCAGCGAGACGTTGACGCCGTAGTATCGACCCGCGGCGTAGTGACCCAACTCGTGGACCAGCAACACTCCGAGCACGGCGGCGCTAAACGGCCACGCGCGGAAAATGACAAACGGATTTGACAGGACTTCGCGCAGCGGAATGAAGTACCAGACGGTTGCGCCGACCAGCAGCGTCGAAAAGACGGTGGCGATAAAGAGGATGAGGTTGGTCCACGGGATGCCGTCGTGGCCGCTGGCTTCCGACAGCGGGATAGCGACGAGTGCGGTGCCTTCGGAGGCCTCACGGTCGGTGAGTTTGAGTTCGTATCCCAGCTCTTGAAACGCCGGCTGAAGCTCCCGGTAGAGCCGTTTTTCCGGAATAAGCGGGTCACCGTAGTAGATGATTCGGCCGTCCTCAACGGCGACGTCGGTGAGATAGTACCACGTGTCGAGGGCTGCGGGCCGGGGAATCTCGGTTGACGGCTCAGCCATCGTCACCCATTGGCCCATCTAGTGCGGCAGCGCGCATAAACGTGTGTCGGCAACGCGATGTACCCGTCCTCACGCTTTCTCGTGGAGCCAGAACTCGTCGGCCTCGGTCGTCTCCTTTTTGAAAATCGGCACCTCGTCTTTGAGCCGGTTGATGCCGTCTTCGACCGTCCGAAACGCCTCCTCACGATGGCCCGCCAGCACGACGACGAAGACGATGTCCTCGCCCGATCGCATGGTGCCGACGCGGTGGTGCATGTGGACGTCGAAGACGCCGTCACGCTCGGCGAGTTCCGCGCTGATCGCGTCCATCCGCTCGGCGGCGACGCCGGCGTACTTTTCGAAGGTGAGCTGTTCGGTTCGCGCGTCGTCAGCGCTGTCTTTGGTGCGAACGCGGCCCGTGAACGTCGCGATGGCCCCCGAGCGTTCGGCGAGCGGTGACCCTTTCGCTCGTTCGACGAGCGTGTCGAGCGTGATGTGCGGTTCGGATTCGTCAAGGCGCTCGCGGAGTGCGTCGAGGTCGACCTCGTCGGCCGATTCGGCGGTGGCAACGACGTTGGCAGCGGTGGCGGCATCAGCGGTGTCGCCGGCGGCCGCGACGGTGTCGCTCCCGGTGGCCGTTTTCGTGTCGCCGCCGCTCTCGCCAGCCGCGTTGCCGATGAGAACCACCGGCAGTCGGTGGTGTCTAAAGCCGGCGATGAGCGCGTAGTCGTAATCAGTCGCAAGCGAATCAAGCAGGTTCATCGGCGACTGATCCGTACCGTGACCGACCCACGTCCCATCGGCAGCGACGCGGATGGCTGTCGTGGCGGCGGGCGTCGGTTTGTCGGGCGCGGCAACGGGTTCGTCGATGGTGGAATCAGGGGTGTAGTCGACGATGGCGACCCGGCCCGCGTCCGACAGTCGATCCGCAAGCTCGCGTACCACGTCCGGCGCGCCCACGCCGGAGACACAGAGCGTTTGCATACCCGAATGGCCGGCGGCAACGACCTTGAGTGTTTAGCCCACAGCGGGGCGTGTGATAACCCTTAAGGCCGACTCGGCGGAAGCCGAGTACAATGAGAGTCGTTATTTCGCTCGGCGGCAGCGTTCTCGCGCCGGATCTCGATTCGAGCCGTGTCGCGGGCTACGCGGCCGTTCTCGAATCGCTTGCCGACGCGGGCTGTGAGATTGGCGTCGTCGTCGGCGGCGGCGGGGTCGCCCGCGACTACATCACCGCGGCCCGCGCGCTCGACGCCAACGAGGTCGAACTCGACCAGCTCGGCATCGATGTCACCCGACTCAACGCCCGGCTGTTGGGCACGGCACTCGGCGAGGACGCAAACGCCGTTCGAACCGACGAGTACGACGCGGCCGGTGCGGCGCTCCGCCGCGGCGACATCGCCCTCATGGGCGGCATGACGCCCGGCCAGACGACCGACGCGGTCGCCGCTATTCTCGCCGAATCCGTCGACGCCGACCTGCTCGTCTATGCGACCAGCGCCGACGGCGTGTACGACGCCGACCCCGCGACCGACCCCGACGCGACGAAGTTCGCGTCGCTCTCGCCGGCCGAACTCGTCGACATCGTCGTCCCGATGAGCCGCGATGCGGGCGCCTCCGCGCCGGTCGACATTCTGGCAGCCAAACTCATCGACCGTTCGGCCATGCGGTCGGTCGTCCTCGACGGCACCGATCCAAAAACGGTCGAGGCCGCCGTTCGCCGCGGCGAGCACAGCGGTACCGATATCGTGCCCGAAACAAGTGACGACCCCGTCGAGTGGATCCACGCAGAATGAGCGACGAATCAGTCGATTCCGACTCCTACCGTGCCTTCTGGGCCGACGAGTTTGCCGACCAGATCGAAGCGCGACTCGCCGAGCACGGTGGATCCGACGATCCAATCGTGATCAAAGGCGGCGTCTCGCCGTCTGGCGTCGCCCATCTCGGCAACATCAACGAGATCATGCGCGGCTTCTTCGTCGCCGAAGTCCTTCGCGCGCGTGGCCACGAGGTTCGCCAGGTGTTCACGAGCGACGACAAGGATCCACTCCGCAAGCTGCCACGTAAACTCGCCGACAGCAGCGGCGAGATTGTCGGGCTCGGCGAGGTCGACGCCGGCGCGCTCGGGCGCAACCTCGGCAAACCCTACACCGCCATTCCCGACCCGTTCGGCGAGCGCGAGTCGTACGCGGCACACTTCGCGGCGCTGCTCGAAGCCGATGCCGAGCGCCTCGGCGTGCCGCTTGATCTGTACTCGAACACCGCGCTGTACGCCGACGGCACGTTCGATCCGGTTGTTCGCCACGTGCTGAAAAACGCCGACCGCGCCCGCGAGGTGCTCTCGCAGTATCAGGCCAAAGTCGACGCCGACTACGTCCCGTTCAACCCGGTCTGCAGCGAGTGCGGCAAACTGACCGAGACGGTCACGAACATCGATCTCGCAGCCGAAACCGTCGACTACATCTGTACGGATATGAACGTCGGCGACACCACAATTGAGGGCTGTGGCCACGAGGGAACCGCGTCGTTCCGCGCGGGGAAACTGCCGTGGCGCTTCGAGTGGCCCGGCCAGTGGCAGGTGCTCGGCGTCGATTTCGAGCCGTTCGGCAAGGATCACGCCGAGGGCTCGTGGCCCTCCGGCGTCGACATCGCCGAAAACGTGCTCGACATTGAGCCACCCGTCCCGATGGTGTACGAGTGGTTCACGCTCAACGGCGAGGCGCTCTCGTCATCGGCGGGCAACATCGTCACCGTCACCGAACTGCTGGAGCTGCTCGAACCCGAGATCATTCGGTACTTTTTCGCGATCAACCCGAAGAAGGCCCGCGACCTCGACCTCTCGCGACTCGACCAGCTGGTCGACGACTTCGACCGGTTCGAACGGGCATACTACGCCGCGCTCGACGACGAGCGACTGACCGCCTTCGCCGAGGCCGCCTACCCCCACGTCGTGCGCGAAGTTGCGGACGAGCGGCCGATTCGGCTGCCCTACACCTTTGCGGCCGTTCTCGGCATGGTCGACGATCCCGCGTTCCGCGAGAAACTCGCCCGCGACGAGGGCCATATCCCGGCCGACGCCGACGAGCGAGACATCGAGCGCGCGTTGGCCCGCATCCAAAAGGCTCGCGAGTGGGCCGAGCGCAACGACAACCAGTACAACTACCGACTCCAGACCGAGCTGCCCGCAACCGAGTTCGACACGAACGTTGCCGACGCGCTCGATTCGCTCGCCGGAGTCGTCGCCGATGGCGCAACCGGCGAGGAGATTCAGGCGGCGATCTACGACACGGCCCGCGAGCACGACCTCGCGGTCGGCGACCTGTTCGAGGCGGGCTACCGGCTGTTTTTCGACGAAACACAAGGACCACGACTGGGCGAGTTCCTCGGCGACCTCGAAGCCGACTTCGTGGTTGGCCGACTCCGCCGCGAGCGCTGAGTTGCGCGCAGGCGTGCGGTTTTAGGTCGTTGCCAACCAGTGGAGATTCAATGAGCGAGAAGCGACCATCGACCGCGTTCGTGTCGGCAAACTCGACCGTGACCGACAACGCAACAGCGAAAAGCGGTAGTGCCGCGTCGACAGCAACGCTCACCTACCGATTTCTGCCGGGTGGAGCCGACTGTGAGCGGTGCGGTGTACGAACAAAGAAACAGTGGGTCGACGACGGCGAATTCGTTTGTGCTGACTGTAAACCGTGGACCGTCCAAACCGGTTAATCAAACCGCGTTGCCGTGCGGTCGAAGCCGGCCGCCAGCGTCACCTCGTCGATCGAACAGACGGTCGGCCGGCCGTGCGGACAGGCAAACGGCTGTTCGCACTCACCGAGTCGTTCGAGCAGCGTTTCGGCCTCGTCGATCGACAGCCGATCGCCGGCTTTCAGCGAGGGGCGACAGGCGAGGTCTTTGAGCACCGATTCACGCGGATCGGCCGGCGAGTCGCCGGCAACGAGTTGGTCGAGAATGTCGCCCAAGGCGCTGGGGTCGACAACGCGGCCACAGGGGGCGGGAACCGCCGAAACTCGAAGTGTGTCGCCGCCGAACGACTCGAAGGCGAAGCCGAGTTCGGTAAGCAGGTCGCGGTGGGTGTCAGCAGCAGCCGACCCAACAGGCGACACCGAAACCGACTGTGGCGGATCGAGTGACACCGTCGAGGTGGGTGCGTCGTCGACGGCGGCGCGAAGTCGCTCATAGTTGACCCGCTCGTGCGCCGCGTGCTGGTCGATCACGAGCAGGTCGTCGCCGCCCTCACAGAGGAGGTAGAGGTCGCGAAAGCTGCCGATCACCCGGAGGTCGGCGAACGGATCGCGCCGGTCGACCGCCGAGAGCGGCGAGTCGAGATCGGTCGCCGCCGTCTCAGCGCGACGGGCGTCGGCCGTCGAGAGCACCTCGCACACGGTGGCTTCGACACGTTTCTCGATGGGCTGTCGCCCGCGGAGTTCGACCCGCTTTTTTTCCGGGTGGACGTTCGGGTCGACCCAGCCCGCGGGCGGCGAAATATCGAGTGCAGCGACCGGGTAGCGATCGCCAGCCAGGAGCGAGCCGTAGCCCGCAGCGATCGCCGCCCGAAGGCCGCGATCCTCGACCGGCCGGCCGTCGATGGCGATGCGGACGTGATCGCGAGTCGCCCGCGTGACAGACGGGTATGCGAGAATGCCGCGAATCTGGAGATCACCGGCGTGGGTGTCGAGTGCGATGCGTTCGGCGTGATCAACTGTCGTCGACTGGCTTGCCGTCTCGCCGTCGTACACCGCGAGCAGCGCCTCGCGAAATCCCGTTCCGGGCGCACGGAAGGTGGTGCGTCCATCATGGGCGAGTGAGAACCTGACGTCCGGCCGAGCGAGCACGTACCGCGAGACGCACTCGCTAATCCGGCGAAACTCCGTGACTGATCCCGAAAGCGATTCGCGTCGAACCGGCCGATCGCCGAAGAGGTCGGTAACGGTGACGGTGGTTCCCTGCGCGCGGCCGGCATCCGAGACGGTCACCTCGTCGTCGACGCGGAGTCGACAGCCCACCGGATCGCCCGTGTTGGTGACGAGTTCGAGCGCCGCGCAGTCGGCGATAGCTGCGAGCGCCTCGCCGCGAAAGCCGAGCGTCGACACCGCAGCCAGCCCGTCGCGCGCGTCGTCGACATCGGTGAGTTTGCTCGTTGTGTGGCGCTCGACCGCGAGTTGGGCCGCTTCGCGACTGAGTCCATGCCCGTCGTCGGCGACCCGGATTCGCTCGGTTCCGTCGCCGTCGACTGCGATGTCGATTCGGTCGGCTCCGGCGTCAAGCGCGTTCTCGACGAGTTCGCTCACGACGCGGGCAGGACGGCTGATGACCTCGCCGGCGGCGATCTGTGCGACGGTTTGCTCATCGAGCCGTGTGAGTCGCTGTCCGGACATCTGGCTCATACCACATCGCCGGAGCGATTTAGCGGCTTCGCCAGCGCGTTGGTGACACAGTCACGCCAGATTACCGCTCGCGAATGGCCGACTGCAACTCGTCGAGCGTGGTGAGCGCCTCAATGGGCGTCATTCGGGCGATGTCGAGGGCTTCGAGCGTCTCAACGACGTCGGCCGTGTCGGCGGGCGTGGCTGGCGCTTTAGTCGCCGCGGTGTCGTCGCCGGGCGTCGCTGATTCGTCGGTTGTCGGTGACTCGTCGGTAGTTGCCGATTCGTCGGTTGCCGTTGACCCGTCAGCAGTCGCTGGCTCGTCAGCAGTCGGTTCGGTGCCGTCGCGGCTGCCGGATGACACCGATTGCGGCCCATCACCGGCCGAGTCGGCGTCGACGACCTCGCGGGCGCGGGCGACGACCACGGGCGGCACGCCGGCCATATCGGCGACCTCGATACCGTATGACGCACCCGATGGGCCGCGGACGACCCGGTGGAGAAACGTCACGTCGTCGCCGTCGCGGGTTGCCGCAAAGTGGAGATTGAACACGTGTTCGCGCTCGGTGGCGAGCGTCGTCAGCTCGTGATAGTGGGTCGCAAACAGCGTCATCGCGCCGAGTTCGTCGTGAATGAACTCGGTTGTCGCCCGTGCGATGGCCGCGCCGTCGGCGGTGCTGGTGCCGCGGCCGACCTCGTCGAGCAACACGAGCGAGCGGTCGGTCGCGTCGTGCAGAATCTCGGTGAGTTCGCTCATCTCGCGCATGAACGTCGACTGGCCGCCGGCGATGTCGTCGCTCGCGCCGACACGGGTGAAAATGCGATCGAAAATCGGAATCCGTGCGGCCTCGCTCGGGACGAAACTCCCGATTTGGGCGAGTATCGAAATCAACGCGACCTGCCGCATGTAGGTCGATTTGCCGCTCATGTTCGGGCCGGTGATGATCGCCACCTCGCCCGCAGCGAGATCGGTGTCGTTCGGCACGAACGAGGGTTGGGTGGTTTCGACCACCGGATGCCGGCCGCCCTCGATTTCCAGGTCGCGCGTTTCGGGGGGCTGCAACGAGGGGCGAACGTAGTCACCAACGGCCGCGGCCGTCGCGAGCGAACACAGCGCGTCGAGGTCGCCGATCGCGCGAGCGAGCGCCTGAATCCGGTCTGTTTCGGCGGCAACCTGGTCGCGAACACCGCAAAAGAGCTCGTATTCGAGGCTGTCGGCGCGCTCGCGTGCCCCGAAAATCTCGTCCTCGCGGGTTTTCAGTTCGGGCGTGTAGAACCGCTCGCTGTTTTTGAGCGTTTGCCGGCGAGTGTAGTCGTCGGGCACACGGTCGAGATTCGGGTTCGTCACCTCGATGTAGTAGCCATGAACCTGCGTGTGACCGACCGACAGCGAATCGATTCCGGTCCGCTCGCGCTCGCGGGCTTCGAGTTCCGAAACCCACTGTCGACCCGCCTGCTCGGTCGACCGAAGCGCGTCGAGGTCGCTGTCGAACGATGGCCGAACCACGCCGCCCTCGGTGAGTTCCGCCGGTGGGTCGGCGACGATTGCCTCGTCGATCAGCGTCGCCGTCTCCGCCAGCGGATCGAGTCGCTCGCGATACGACTCGAACGCCGGGAGCGCAGACAGCGTTTCGGTTACCTCGGGGACAACATCGAGCGTTGTTTTGAGCGCCCGCAGGTCGCGTCCGTTGGCCCGCCCACGTGAGATGCGCCCGGCCAGCCGTTCGAGGTCGTAGGCCGCACCGAGATGGTCGTGGAGTCGTTCGCGGAGGACGCCGTCATCGACGAGCGCACCCACCGCGTCGAGGCGGGTTTCGATCCGCTCGCGGTCGACCAGCGGCTGACGGAGCCACCGGATGAGACAGCGTCGTCCAAGTGCCGAGGCGGTGTGATCGAGCGTGTCGAACAGCGTTGCACTCGATTCGGGCGAACGGTTCTCGACGAGTTCGAGACTTCGACGGGCGGCCGCGTCGAGCGCAAGCGAGTCGTGACGGTCGTAGCGCTGGATTCGTGAGATGTACGCAAGTGTGCCGTCGTCGCCCTGGGTGTACTCCGCGTAGGCGAGCACCGCGCCGCAGGCCCGCCGTTCGGCGTCGCTGGCGAGCCGCTTGGGGGCGGTGTAGGCGCTGAGTCGGTCGGTGGCGGCCGCGAGATCGAACCGGGCGGCGTCGACAACGCTTTCGGCCCACATGCCGCCCGACTCGGGCGTGACTGTCGGGCCGTCGTCGGCGACCAGCAGTTCGCTCGGCAACAGGCGATCGAGTTCGCCGGCGACGGCTGTCCGGGAGTCGACGCTGGTGACGAGGCATTCGCCGGTCGAGACGTCGAGCGCGGCGATGGCGAACTCGTCGGTGGGTGGTTCGTCGCTCTCCCCGCCTCCGCCGGCAGCGACAACCGTGGCGACGTAGTTGGTCGTGCCCGCCGCGAGCAACGCTTCATCGACGACCGTTCCCGGCGTAATCACGCGGGTCACCGCTCGGTCGACCAGCCCGCTCGCCTCGGCCGCGTCTTCGACCTGATCGGCGATCGCAACGCGGTAGCCGGCATCGACGAGGCGGTCGAGATACGAGGCTGCGTTGTCGATGGGGATGCCCGCCATCGGGTAGCTACCGGTCGAATCCTCGCGTTTGGTCAGCGTGACCTCACAGATGCGAGCGACCGCGTCTGCGGCCTCACAGAACGCCTCGTAAAAGTCACCGACCTGAAACAACACGAGCGCGTCGGGGTGGTCGACACACAGCTCGTAATACTGGCACAACATCGGCGTCAGCTCGGTGCGTTTGTCCGCCATCGTTTCGGGCGGCCCGGTCGCAGCAGTCATTGGCGAACACCCGTTGCGAACCACCCTAATCGTTGCGGCAGGCCGTGTTGACACCGAAACCAGAAACACCAGCCCCTGAGTCCCGATACTGTTTAATATGGCCGACCTGTACGTTCGCTCGTAATGTCGGAAGTCTGCTCGACGTGTGGATTGCCTGATGAACTCTGCGTCTGCGAAGACGTCGCCAAAGAGTCTCAACAGATCAATATCCGCATCGACGAGCGCCGCTATGGAAAGGAGGTAACGGTCATTGAAGGGTTCGACCCACGAGATGTCGACATGAGCAGTCTCTCGTCGGACCTCAAATCGAAGTTCGCCTGCGGTGGCACGATCGAGGACGACTCGATCGAACTCCAAGGGAATCACCGCGGCCGCGTGGAGGACTTCCTCCGCGAAAAAGGCTTTAGCGTCGCCTAATTTCGGCTCGGCTGTTGGTTCGTGTTGTCGTCGCCTGAGTGCCAACGGTAGGCCGCGTGAGGCGTCACAACTCGTCGAGACGGTGTTGGAAGCGTGATTTTCCGTGCCGACTGAAGGGTTATGTACCCCCACCCCCAGAATTGAGCCATGAGTCGCCAGCGCGTTGCCCTGTTTTTTGTGTTCCTCATGGTGGGGTGGCTGTGTGCGGCCCCCGTCGTCGCCGCGGCACCAGCGAGCAGCGTTGGCGACACGGCCGGCGTCGACGACGATGTCGGCAGCGAGGCCGACAGCACCGCTATCGATGACAACGCGCCAACGAGCCCCGCGTTCGACAGTCTCGCCAGCGGCGACACGGCCGACACAGGTGACGCTACGAGCCACGGTCACGTGACACAGGACCATGACGATGAGAACGAACCAGTCGACCATCTCGTCCGTGAGCCAGCCGGCTCGGTCGGGTTCGACACACCACTCGGTGTTGACTCGGTCGGCACCGACACAGCCGCGTCGCTGTCGACTGGCGACTCCCCGCTGCAGGCGTCGTCACAGGACGAAATCCGGCTGACAACGACGCTCGATCGAACGCCGAGCCGGGTCGGCACGTTCACCGCGACACTTGAGGTTCGCATTCCCGACCGCGTAACCGAACTCACCGCGCGGCTCCCCGAAGACGCCGATGTGCAACGAACACGGGGGTTCAGTCGCGACAGCGGCACCTCGTACACGTGGGACGGCAACACGTCGCGGCCAACGATCACCTACGAGATGCCCGCCGACCAGCGGGCAAACCGCGAGGGGCCGCTTGCCGACGACGGCCGTCTCCTGTTTACTGAGACGAGCGACTGGGCGCTGGTTCGCATTCCGCAGGCCTCGATTAGTGGGCGCTACACCGGCACGCCCGAGCCCGCACTCAATCGACGGACCCAGATCGACGGCTCCGGCGCGGCGGGCGAACGCATCGCATTCCTCGGCGAGCACACCGTTCGCACCCACCGCGCACACGGCCAGACGTTCCGGCTCGTCGTTCCCGAAGACGCCAGACTCCGCGAGTCACCGAGCGAGATTTTCAGCTCGCTCGCCTCCGCCAGCGACCGACTCCGCGTTGGCGACCGCGACAGCGAGGTGTTCGCCGTTGCCGCACCAAGCCGGAACGTCAACTGGGCGGTTCGCGGGCTCCAGACCGGCAGCGCCGACATGTGGGTCCAAGATTCCGAACGGCTCGCTGATCCGGCAAACGTCTGGATCCACGAGTACGTCCACACCCGTCAGGACTACCGCGCGGCCGAGGACTTCCAGTGGTTTACCGAGGCCACCGCGACCTACTACGCCGCACTGCTGACGCTCGAAGAGGGTCGCATCGACTTCGAGCAGTTTGCGGAGTTCATGCGGCGCGGTGAGGGCTCACCGCAGGCCTCCGCACGGCTCACACGGCCGAGCACGTGGGAGAACTTCGCCGAGTACCGCAAAGGCGCGCTTGTTTCCGGTGAAATCGATCGCCAGATCCGCGTTGCGAGCAACGGCGAGGCGAGTTTCGATGACGTCTTCGCCGACGCCAACAGCCACTCGGGCGAGATGCGCGCGCGCGACTTCGAGCGCTCGGTCGGCAACGCCGGCGACAGCGCCGTCCGCGACGAGGCCACCCGCTACACCACGACGAGCGACGTGCCACGGATGTGGAACAGCGAGGCTCACGCCGAGGCCTTCGGCGGGCTCGACCCCGCACGGTTTAGTTTCACCCTTGCCGACAGCGGTGTCTCGGTGAGCGGCCCCGACCGCGAGGAAACGCTGGGCGACGATCCGTTCGAACTCGCGGTGAACGAAACGCTGCGCGTCACCATGGAAATCCAAAACGTCGGTGAGACCGCCGGTGACTACACGCTCACGTTCCGCGTCAACGACAGCGAAACGCCACACACCGGCCGGCTTGAGCCGGGGGCGAGCGAAACCCACCAGTTCAGCCATACGTTCACCGAGCCCGGCGAGTACGTCGTCAGCGTCGGCGACGAGACGTTCACCGTCGTTGTCGGCGAGGACGAGAGCGACTCGGACGCCGGCCTGATCGGCGATGCCCCCGAACCACCGGATATCGATGTCGACGCGCCCGGCTTTGGCGTCGTCACCGCGGCTACGGGAATCGCGGCGCTGCTCGCGTTGCTGGTGGCGGGTCGGTTCCGACGGCACTAATCGGCTAAAACGGCGACTCAGGCCCCTCGTCGGGTTCCGTGTCGACAACGAGGTCGCCCTCCCACGCGACGAGACCGCCTTCCATGCTCTCGACGCGGGCGTCGGCGGTTCCCGCGTAGGATTTCAGGAGACGAGCGGCCTGCACGCTCGCCTGTCCGTGGGGGCAGACGGTGACGATTCGGTCGGCGTTGTCGAGTGTCGCAATGCGCTGGGGAAGTTCGGGAAACGGAATGTTCTCGCTGTTGGGAATGTGTCCGCGGCGAAACGCGGCCGGCGAGCGAATGTCAACGATCCGCGGTGCGTCGGGCGTGCCGAGGAGTGTTTTGACCGCGTCGGGACTGATTTCGCCGTCCATGTCGAGAGAAAACAGGGCCGGTTTGATAACAGTCGCGGTGGTATCTGGCAGGACGAAAGCGTATTTATGTCAAAAACATGTACCTGTGTGTCGTAGTAGTCATGTACGACCGTATTCTGTATCCAACCGACGGAAGCCAAGGTGCCGACGCTGTCAAAGACCACGTCGCCGACCTCGCCGACAAGTACGATGCCCGAATTCACCTGTTGTACGTTGTCGACTCCGACCACAGCAAATCGTCGATGACGCTGCAACGCGGCGATGACGGCGTCTGGAAGACCGGGATGGTCAGTCGCGGCAAGGGTGAAGACAAGGGTGGAATGTCGAAAAACAAAGTCGATGTGCTCGACGTGCTGCAGCGCGAAGGCGAAGAACTCGTCCAAGAGGTCGCCGGCGAACTAAGCAACAGCGGCCGCAAAACGAAGACCGCCTGCAAGCGCGGCAAGCCCCACCGCGTGATCAACAAGTACGCCGAGGACAACGACATCGACCTCATCGCGATGGGAACCCACGGCCGCAGCGGCGTCCAGCGACAGATCATCGGCAGCGTCACCGAAAAGGTAGTCCGAACCTCGAACACGCCGGTGCTGACCGTTCGCGTCAACAAGTAACAACGGCGCGCTCGCTAGTCACGCAATCAGCTCCGCATTTTTTGCCAACAACAGTCCCTCAAGCGTGGCGTCGTTCGTCGGCGGTTCGCGTGCAATGTCGAGTGCATCTTCGACGGGGACGGCATGAATCTCGAGAAACTCATTGCTGTCGAGCGTTCGTTCGGCGGGCGTGAGCTCTTCGGCGAAGACGATTCCGCGGCGGTGTCTGAGCACGCCCGTCGAACACCAAAAGTCGGCGAGCAGTTCGGTCGATCCGGGCGCAAACCCGGTTTCTTCCTGTAGTTCGCGTGCGGCGGCCGCGGTAAAGGACTCGCCGGGTTCGACGATTCCTGCGGGCAGTTCGTACTGGGTTTCGCGAATCGCCGGGCGGTACTGTTCGACGAACAACAGCTGGCCGTCGGTGACCGCGACGACGACGGCCGCCGGCGGCAACTCCGCCCAGTAGTAGCGTTTTGTCGATCCATCTGGCTGTTCGACCAGGTCGTAGCCGCCGGTGTACCAGCCGGTTTCGTACTCGACGACCGACTCGATGACGGGCCACTCGGCCGGGGCCAACGCGGCCAGCGCGTGTCGGTCGGTCGCCAGCGTGTCGTCAGCGGGTTGTCGGTCAGTCATCGACTTCACCCTCGGAGACGCGAACGATCTCGACGCTGTAACGCTCGCCCTGGAAGTCGACGATTGCGCGGTCGCCGTCATCGCGAGTCGCGTTCTCGTTGAGTTGGCTAAAGGAGTCGAGTTCGTCAAACGGCGAGTGGGTGAACCACTCTTTGAACTCGCCGGGGCCGCGCTGGTAGCCCGCCGAGCGGCCGTCATCGGCGGCGAGCGCGCTCATCAGAAACGGATAGCGGTTCTCGCTGAGTTCCGCGGCGTCGATCGCGGAACCGTCGTCGTCAGTGGCCGTTACCTCGAGATAGTAGTAGTCGCCAGAGCCGAGCAGGCTGGGAACCGCCCCGAGCGCCAGCAGGACGACCATCACCAGCGCAACCACCACCAGCGCGTTCCGCATGATTCGGCGCATGGTCGTCGTAGGTCGGCGGCGGGCATACGGATTTCGGGATGTGAGCGACCGGTTTATTTTTCCGGCCGTCTCAACCACGCTATGGAGTTCCGCTTCGAGTTGGCGCTGTGTGGATTTCTCGAAGCGACGACCGACTGGCTCGTCGCGCGCCAACTCGGCGGCGCGGTCGCCGTTCCCGGCAGCCGAATCATCGACATCTGTGCGATCCAACCGGGCCCCGCGTTCGACGCGCGAACCCGAATCACCGACCGGACGATTCCGTCGCTCGCCATCGAAAGCCGAGTCGGCGTCGGTGAGGCCGTCTACTGGCGCGACGCGTTCGACTGTCGCGCCGACCACGCTCGCAGCGTCGTCGACCGCGCGGTCGACTGCGGCTTTTTTGTCGCCAACCGCCGCAACGGTCGCCAGTACGTGCGCCAAGCAACGCGGTATCCCGACTGGATCGACTCGCTGGTTGCCATCGAGAACAAACCCGACCTCGGTCGGCCCGGCAACCTCGAAGCACAGCTCCGACACGACGTGTCGCTCGGGGTGTTCGACGAGGTAATTCTCGCCACCGAAACGTACGTCACGCGCGCACATCTGAACCGGCTTCCCGACGCAGTCGGCGTCTGGCGGTTCGATCCACAGACCGGCGAACGGACGGTCGTTCGCGAGCCGACCACACTCGCGGTCGACGAGCCGGGAATCGAACCCGGCGAGTCGAGGCCGCTGTCGACCGAGATTCATGTTGTCTCCGCAGAAAAGAAGGCGGAAAAACGCCGACGGATCGCCGAGCGCGCCTACGGCAAGGGCTGGCGACCCGACACGTTGCCGGGGTGTGCAAACTGCCACGTGACCGACGACGGCCGGCCGGCGTGTGTGTACTACGACCGCGTCGTCAACCCGGCGACCGACTGCGGTGCGGAGTGTCCGGGCTTCGAGGCGAGCGACCCGCCGGCGGTCGACCTGCGAGCGATTCGCGACGACCGAAGTCCCTGGGTTGCCGACCCGTCGGGCGTTGCCCGGAGTCAGAGCGGCCTCAGCCGGTTTTTGTAGGCGTGTCGGGTGGGTCTGCGTTCGCACCCACAGTGTCGTCTCGCCGAGGCCGACACCGGTTAAGCCGCGTCGGCATCAGCGGGCGCAGGTTTGGCGAAGTAGCTGGTGAAAAATCCCGAAAGGAACGCCGAAATCGCAACCGAGAGCGTCACCTCGGTGAGTGTGTAGCCGTCGTCGTCGCTGTCGGCGAGCGCGACGGTGATTGCGACGCTAATCACGAGCGAGAGAATGCCGTTGACAAGGTGTGTCACAAATCCCATGCGCAATGGTGGCCCGCGAGAGTATAGAGCGTTGTGTCCGTTGGGGGCGATGTCGATTCAGTGGGCGAGCAGATTGCAGGTCGCAAGCACCTCAGAGTCGAAATCACCCCACAACCGAAACCGATCCACGACGAAACTAAGCGTCGCAAATGCGTAGGGTAGCTATGAAACGAAACGTCGGCACACTCGACGCCCGCCTCCGGGTTGCCGTCGGTGTCGGTCTCGCAGTGCTCGCCGCAGTCGTCGCCGCCGGCATGGTTTCGGTCCCGCTCATTTCGGCACTCGGGCTCGCCATTGCAGCAGTGGTGCTGGTCGTCGAGGGGCTCACCCGGCGGTGTCTGCTCTACCGGGCGCTCGGCATCGATCGCTGCCCGGTCGACTAGCACGGAGCCAGAACGGTTTAGCGCCGCCGGGCCATTGCCACAGCCATGTCGACACCACCACTTGCCGACCGAATCGCCGTCGTCACCGGAGCCAGCGCCGGAATCGGTGCCGCCACCTGCCGCGCGCTTGCGGCCGCCGGGGCAACCGTCGTGCTTGCGTCCCGCAGCGAAGACCGACTCACCGCGCTCGCCGACGACCTCGAAACCGACCACGGAATCGACACGCTGGTCGTCCAGTGCGATGTCCGCGACGAGGCCGCCGTCGAAAATCTCATCGAGACGACCGTCGACCAGCTCGGCGGAATCGACGTCTTCGTCAACAACGCGGGACTCGCCCGCGGGAGCGAGGTCGAATCGATGTCGACCGAGACGTACAAAACCATGCAGGAAACCAACGTCGACGGCATGTTTTACGCCACGCGTGCAGCGATTCCACACGTCCGCGAGCGCAAGGGCCACCTGATTTTCCTCGGCAGTTTCGCCGGCAACTATCCCCGATCGTTCAATCCGGTGTACGCCGCCTCGAAGTGGTGGACTCGCGGCTTTGCGAAAAGCGTCGCCGCCCAAATCGGTGACGACGGCGTTGGCGTGACCGTCATCAACCCGGGCGAGGTGCGCTCGGAGTTTCAGGCAACCGACGGCCGGAGTTTTGCCGAGGTGTTCGACGAGGGCGATGCGAGCGAACCCAAGGAGGTCGCCGACGCCATCGTGTTTGCGGCAACCCGCGACGGCTCGAGTCTCAGCGAAATCGATCTCAACCGCCGCGACAAGTTCGCCGACTCGTTTTAGCGGCCGGGCTGGATCAGCTCTCGCCGACAAACGCCATACCGCGAATTTCAAACCGCACGTCGGCTCCGTCGGCCAGCGAAATCGACCAGCCGTGTGCCCGCACGATGCGCCCGATTATTGCGGTCCCGAAGCCCGTACCGTCTTTGTTGGTGGTGAACCCCGACTCGAAAATTCGGCCGCGGTACGCCTCGGGAATCGGCTCGCCGTCGTTTTCGACGTAGATTCCGGTGTCGTCATCGAGCAGGCCCACGCGGATTGTGATCGCTGAGCCGCCGTGCTCGACGGCGTCGTCGGACTGCGTCCGACTGCTCGTGGAGCCATGCTCCACGCTGTTGCGAAACAGGTTTTCGAACACCTGTGCGAGCCGAATCTCGTCGGCAACCACGACTGCGCCGTCAACGTCAACGACCAACGTGGCGCCCTGCTGGTCGATGCTCGCCCAACTTGAACGCACCACGGCCCCCAGCGAAACGGGCGCCGGATCGGTCACATCTTGGCCCTCACGCGCGAGCGTCAGCATGTCGCTGATGAGTCGCTCCATTCGCTCGAGCGCGCGGCCAACCGTCTCCAGATGGTCGGCCAGCGTCCCGTCGTCACCGATCGCCTCGCGGACGAGGCCGAGATACCCTTTTGCGACCGAGAGCGGGTTGCGCAGGTCGTGGCTCACGATCGAGGCAAACCGTTCGAGCCGTTCGTTCTGCTCGCGGAGTTCGTTTTCACGGACGACGCGCTCGGAGATGTCGCGGCTGTAGCCGGCGATGCGGTACACTTCGCCGTGCTCGTCAAACACCGGTTTGGCGACCGATTCGACCCACGTGACCGGGTCGTCGCCGACGCGGTAGACGACCTCGGCGCGCGCTCCTTCGCTCACGCGTTGCATTGCGGCAGTAAGTTCGTCAACATCTGCGGGATGAACACGGTCGAGAAACGCGGTCGGCTCCGCGCGGAGCGTTTCGACCGGCTGGCCGAAAATCGTTGCATACCGGTCGTTGATGAACACGAGCGTTTGCCAGTCGAATTCGAACAGAAACAACGCGGCGTCGCTGTGGTCGGTGATCTCTTCGAGTTGTCGGGCCGTGTTGCGGGCGGCGATCGTTGCACGGCGACGGTCGACATGGGTGAGAATCGTCGACGCCAACAACGGATACCGGTCTTCGAGGCGGGTTTTGAGCATGTAGTCCGAGACACCGGCAGAGATCGCGTCGCTGGCGATCGCCTCGCTTCCCGTGTCGGTGAGCATAATCACCGGCAGTTCGGGGGATACCTCGCGAAGGGTTTTGAGCAACGCAATACCCGTCTGCTCGCCCATCGCATAATCCGTCAGGACACAGTCGATCTCGCCGGTTGCAACGCGATCCGGAACGACGCCGGGATCGGTCACCCATTCGACCGAAAGTCGGTCGGCAGCTTCCTCGAGTTTCGTCGCGACCAACCGCGCAAAATCGGGTTCGTCATCGACATGCAGCACGCTGACATCGCCGTCGAGTTCCGTCTCGCATTGCAGCCTGTGTGTGGACATGTGTGAAGATCGTGACACCGCGCTGGCGCCGACAGCCGCGTCGTTACGGACGTCGATTGTGAGTCGGTGTTGGGTGCCTAGCAGTATTGTGCTGTGGGTGAAAAATGTGTGGTGATCGAATGAAAGAACATGGCCGGTCGACGCGACCGCGACGCGACAGCGACGCAAACGCACGAACGTCGCGGCGGCGACACCGCTGACGACGCCTTCCCCGCCGTTACCGCCGATGAGCGGGCGTCGACGCCGACCCCGATTCGAGTCGCGTCACACCCGCGTCGTCGATTCGATACTGTTCGCCATCAACGGCGAGCGGTTCGGCAAACGCCTCGTCGGCCGGATAGTAGTGAGCCGTATGGACGAGACGGGTCACGTCGGCGCGAAGGTCGCCCGCAAGTGCGAGTGCACCCTCGCGGGTCATGTGTTTGGTGCCGAATGTGCGGGGAACGCCGTCGGCGTCGTGGTGGGTACCGCCCAGCGGATGGTGTGCACAGAGCGACGCCGGGACGAGCGCGTCGACCAGAAACAGATCCGGATCGGCGAGGACTGCGCGTGAGCGGTCGGAAATCTCGTAGCTCGAATCACCCGAAATCGAGAGTGTTGCACCGGTTTCCGGGTCGCTCACGACGAGGCCAAAGCAGCTGAGCGGTGGGTGGTCGACCGGAACGAGCGTGAGATCGAATCCGCAGACAGAGACGGGTTCAAACGGCGTGATGTCGTGGACGGTGACGCGGTCGAGATAGTGGTATTTGCCGCGAATCGTGTCGGCGACCGACTCACCGGTCGCGGGGTCGACCTCGCCCGCAGCGTACACGGGCAGGTCGTCGAACAGCCGGTAGGCGTTGCCCAGCCCGTCGACGTGGTCGAAATGGATGTGGGTAATGACCACCGCATCTGGCAGCGGCACGTCGTGTGTGAGAAACTGCTGGCGGAAATCGGGACTTGCGTCGACGAGCAGTGACTCGCCAGTGCACTCGTTTTCGAGATGAACCGAAAACCGACTCCGCTCGATGCCACGCTCGCGGGCGACACCGCAGGTTTCGCAGTCACAGCCGACGGTGGGCGTACCGGTCGTATCGCCCGTTCCGAGCAGCGTGACGCGAAGACTCATCGGTCGGTCGACTCACCGGGTTCGGCTGCCGACCGTTTCGCCGCTGGCGTCGGCGGTCGGTTCGTCCGCGTCGCGCTCGGCGTGATCGTGGTTGTGGTCGTGATCATGATCGTCGTCGTCGCCAGCGTGGTCATGATCGTGGTCGTGGTCATGATCGTGCCCGTTGCTCCCGGTGAGCGCCGCGCCGTCACCATCGATCATATTCATATTCTTCAGGTTATCGCGTTCTTCGAAGTCGGCGACGGCGTCGAGCAGATCCGTCTGCGTGAGCGCCATTCGTTCCTCGGTGAGCGCCTCCAACACGGCCTCGCGAAGCACCATTCGAAGGTCGCTCCCGGTGAGTCCCTCGGTGAGTTCGGCGACCGCGTCGGAATCGAAGTCCGTGATGTCCATCCGACGGGTGATGATTTCGAGGATATCCGCGCGCATCCCCCGATCGGGTTTGGGGAAGTTGACGATTTCGTCGAACCGTCGCCACGCGGCGGCATCCAGCTGGTCGGGGTGGTTGGTCGCGCCGATCAACAGCACGTCGTCGCGAATCAGCGAGATGTCGTCGATCGATTTCAAGAGCGTGTTCACCGCGCGTTTGAGCGCGGCGTGTTCGTCGCTGCGGCGGGTTTTGGCAACCGAGTCGAACTCGTCGATAAAGAGAATACACGGCGAGAGTCGTTTGGCGACCTCGAACGTTTTCTCGACGTTCTTCGCCGTCTCGCCGAGATACTGACTCGTGATCATCGAGAGTTTGACCTCGACAAACGGCAGGCCGAGTTCGTGTGCAAGCGCCCGCGAAACGGTTGTCTTGCCGGTGCCCGGCGGGCCGACAAACAGCAGTTTGCCGATTTCGCGCAGGCCGATCGAGGCCAAATAATCGCGGTGTTCGATTGCCTTGACGATTTTTTGAATCTCGTCTTCCTGATCGGTCGTGAGCACGAGATCATTGAGCGTCATTTCGATCTCTTCGGGCGCACGAACCGAGACGAGATCCAGCATCTCGCTGTCGTCGTCCTCGTTGAAATACTGCGAGAGCAACGCGTCGATCCAGACGCGGTCGGCCTGAATCGGCCGGTTGTTCTCGCGGGCGGCCTCGTAGCTGACCGCGAGATCCGTGTCGTCCTCGACGGCGTGGACAATCGTTGGATTTGACGAGAGTCGCTCGTCGTCCGCGCGGTCGAGATACCAGTCGACGGCCATCTCGGGTTGCGTCAGCGAAATCTCACCGGAAAACTCCTCGCGCTGGGTGAACAGGAGGTTCGACACCGCCTCCCAGGGGCGGTCGACGCCCGTGGCGGTTCGCGCCGTCGTGTTTGTCGCCCGAAGTGGTCGGCTGATTTCGCCTGGCGGGGCTGGGGTGTCAGTCGATGTCTCCGCGTCGGTCTCGGCAGTCTCGTTGTGCTCGGTCCAAAACACCTGTCGGAACCGAGGGGGGAGGTCGTTCTCGTCCAACGACAGCGTCTCGTTGTAGAGGTGTGTCGTCAGGACGAACTCGACCACGTCCAAAGCCGGGTCACTCATCCCACATAGATTCTCGCTTTGATCGCTTAAGACCGTCGAACGACGCGCCACGAGAAGACAACCAAACCGCGTCATCGATGACTGCTGACTACCACTGAGACCGTCAAGCAACCAACAGAGCTCATGTGCACCAACCGGGTGGTTTCACCGGCCAATGTTCGGCGCGTAGCAAAACGCAAAAAGAGCGAAACTGGCGCAACAATTCACCAAAATAAGCGGTGTTTTCGGAGACATACAAATATAAGGTCATTATATATTGGTCGAAACGTTACGTTTGTCCAGCAGAGCAGGGTAAAATAGATATTTACCAATGATTAAGGTTTTACCGTTGCAAACACACATAAACAAACGATACCTCGTGAAATCCATTTGCTTTTATCGACGGATGTCACACAAACGTTTTTCACAATATAACGGTTGTTCACGTCGGAGGGATCGATGAGCGATCCGGTGCCAACGACCTGCATGCGGTGTGCGGTCGGCTGTGGCCACATCACGCAGGGCGCAGACCTCGGCTACGGCCTCGATACCGTCCGTGGCGACGCCGCCCACCCCGTGAGTCGTGGGCTGGCCTGTGGTCGCGGCGTGAGCGAAACCGCCGATCCCGACGGTGAGTGGCTGACACGTCCGCTCGTCCGCAAAGACGACGAACTGGTTCGCGCAACGTGGGAGGACGCGCTCAATCGGACGACAAACGCACTCAGCGAGGCGGCCGACCGCGACCCTCACAGCGTGGCGATCATGGGCAGCGGCCAGCAGACGATCGAGGCGGCCTACACGCTGGGCAAACTCGCCCGCGGCGTCGTCGGCACCCGCAACTACGACGCCAACACGACCCTCTGTATGGCGAGCGCCGTGACCGCCTACTACGACGGTTTCGGCAGCGACGCCCCGCCGCCGACGTACGACGACATTCCCGACGCGAAGATGCACCTCGTTTGGGGCGCAAACCCCGCGGTCGCCCACCCCGTCATGTTCCGGTGGATCACCGACTCGGCCGACGACCCTGACAGCGAACTGCTCGTTGTCGACCCGGTGCACAGCGAAACCGCCGAACACGCCGACCAGCACATCTCGACCGCTCCCGGTGGCGATCTCGCGCTCGCCCAGGCGATTCTCGGCGTGCTCATCGAAACCGACCGGCTCGACGAGGCGTTCATCGAGGCCAACACCGAGGGGTTCGACCGCGTTGTCGACGCGTTGCCGTCGGTCGAAACCGCTGTCGTCGACGCGGGCGTCGACCGCGACACCGTCGACCGGCTCGCAGCGGCCTTCGAGCAGAACACGCTCATCTACTGGGGAATGGGCGTCAACCAGAGCGTTCGCGGAACCGCAACAGCCGGCGCGCTGATCGATCTGTGTCTGGCGTCGGGCAACATGGGGCCGGGTTCGGGGCCGTTTTCGCTGACCGGCCAGGCCAACTCGATGGGCACGCGCGTTTGTTCGTCGAAAGGCAGTTGGCCCGGCCATCGCGCGTACACCGACCCCGACCACCGCCAACTGATCGCCAACGCGTGGAACATTCCGGTGTCACGGTTGCCGGATGACACCGGGCCGGGGCCCGTCGAGATGATCGACAACGCGCCCGACGTACTGTGGACGGTCGCAACCAACCCGGTCGTCGGCATGCCCGACACCGAGCCGGTTCGCACCCGACTCGACGAGGCGTTCGTCATCGTCCAAGACGCGTTCAAAACCGAGACGCTCGAATACGCCGATGTGGTGTTGCCGGCGGCAACGTGGGGCGAGTCCGAGGGGACGACGATGAACATGGAGCGCAC
>LKMJ01001097.1_pt1 | contig 23160 bp, 20 predicted proteins | sample 643391 | NCBI WGS metagenome assembly LKMJ01 (sample SAMN04112250, study PRJNA286221) | soda lake metagenome | biome: soda lake; feature: Kulunda Steppe; material: water; isolation source: sample PL-Br10 brine of Picturesque Lake | place: Russia: Kulunda steppe | collected 2010-07
ATGGCACACGCGGGACCTTCCCCACGGCGCTTTTGGAAAACGGTGCCGGCTTTACATACGGGATGGTCCGTGCGATGATCGACTAAGTGGTTGCTCTTTAACTTGGGTGAACCAAGTTGGTTGAACCAAGTTATTATTTCGGGCTGAAAATTCTATTGGGAACCCGACTGCTGTCTGTGGTTGATTCAGTCGGCAACACGTTCGAGTGTCTCCTGTTGCCCACACCAGTTAAAGAAATAGCCTCTTTGCTCAAACCCAGTGATTTGCGACACGCAAAGCGGTCGCTCACGGAGGTTGAATTTCCAGAAACGCCGAGGGTGAGATTTGAACTCACGAGTCCTTACGGAGACCTGCTCTCGAAGCAGGCGCCTTGGCCGGGCTAGGCTACCTCGGCTCGTTACAATCTTCCCGACGGATGGGTATTATCCGTTTCGATTGCGGACCATCCTGCGCCTGCTGGAAATGCCCGGCCCGTACACGAGTGGCCAACTGTTTTTGAGTCCGGGACCAAACAGCCGATAGGGATGACCCAACGTCAGCACCCGAGCACTCACTCGACACAGAACAGGGTGCTGGCGCTTTTGCGTGTGCTCTTCGAGACGAGCCGTCCGGACCAGATCCTGCTGATCGTCGGTGTCTATCTGTTTGGGATCACAATCGCCGTCGGCTACGGGGCGAGCGTCTCGAAAGCAGCCATTCTCTGGGGCGTGGTTCCGTTGATTCCGATCTCGGCGAGCGTTCACTACGCCAACGAGTTTGCCGACTACGAGACCGACGCCATCACGGACCGAACCCCGTTTTCGGGGGGCAGCGGCGCGCTCCACCGGGAGGGATTTCCCCGGCAGGTCCCACTGCAGGCAGGGATCGTTTCCCTTGGAGCCGGGATGGTCAGCACTGCTTTTCTGTTCGCTGCCGGATTGCTTCCCGTCGAGTCGGTCCTCTTGCTCGTCGTGATCGCAGTGCTTGGTTGGCAGTACTCCGTCGGTCCACTGAAACTCGCCTGGCGAGGGTGGGGAGAACTCGACAACGCCTTTCTCGGTGGGCTCGCGCTTCCCGTCTACGGTGCATCGGTCGTGGGTGGGCGACTCGATCTGGTCGCACTCGCCTGCGTGCCGTTCTTTTTACTCGTCTTGCTCAACCTCTTTGCAACCCAGTGGCCCGACCGGAAAGCCGACGCACAGGCAGGGAAGCGAACGCTTGCAGTCCAGTGGTCGCCGGAGCGGTTGCGAAAATGCTACGCCGGTGTTGCCGTCCTCGCTGGATTCTCACTTTTTTTGCTCGCACTGACGATCTTGCCTGTCGAGGTTGCTGCGGCCAGTTTGCTGATCGCACCGCTGGTCGGCTGGGGTGCCTACGGCTACACGAAACGTCACGTCCCGTGGCCGACCGTGAGCGCGATGGTCGGACTGCTCGTCGTGCAGTTTGCTGCCTGGCTGTGGCTCGTGCTCTGACCTGCAATCAGCGCTGGTTGATCTCGTCAGAGTGATCGGCGAGCCAGTCGCGGTGTTGGTTTTGTACGGGATCGGGTGCGTCACCGAGAATACCGACCGCTTTGTCGATCCACTGCTCGGTGTCGCCATCCCGTTTGGTGCAGCTTTCGATCAGTTGTCGCAGCGTCTTGAGTGCATCCTGTGGTGCGCCGATCTCTTCGAACGTGTCGAGGGCCTGTTGCCAGTGGTCAGTTGCTTCGTCGGGTGAGCCAGCTTCGGCGGCGATTCGTCCATGGAGGTGTGTGACTCTGGCCTGATCGTGGATCATCCCAAGTTCGCTTGTAATTTCGGCTGCCTCTGCGACTGCGTCGCGTGCGGCTTCGATATCCTCACGTGCCAGCGCGAGGCGAGCACGTTCGAGATAAACCAGTGTTTGATTCCGCCGATTTTTGTCCGCCTCGATAGCAGCGAGCGCCTCATTTAGGTGTTCCACTGCTTCGTTGTACGAGTCTTGTCTCCGAGCGACTGTTCCAAGCACCCAGTGACCGATGAGTTTGAGTTCCCCACTCTCAATTCGTTTCGCGATTTGGAGTCCGTCTTTTGCCCACTCACTGGCTTGCTCGTCTCGGTCTTCTCGGAGTGCAGTCTTTGCACGCCAGCACAGGTTTAGTGCTTCCGTCCAGTCACTACAAAACTCTTCGAGAATGTCGGAACTTTCCTTGAGATAATCGTAGCTCTGCTCGTACTGGCCCTGACGTGTCGCAACCATTGCGAGAGTCGAAAGAGTCTGTGTTTCTCCACGACGGTCGCCAGTCTCTCGTTTGATCCCGAGACTCTGTTTGAGGAACTCCTTCGCTTGGCCATACTCTCCCCGACTCTTTGCGCTCAGCCCGAGATTATGCAACGAACTCGATTTTCCCTGCTTGAATCCGATTTCCCGTGAGAGCTCAAAACTGCGCTCGTTGTACTTTCTAAAGCGCTCGTGGGATCCCCGTTTGCGGACGATATTTCCGAGGTGGATTAGGGTCCGCGACTCAAGTTTACTGTCGCTGATCTCTCTTACGAATTCGAGCGCCTGTTCGGCGTACTCTTTTGCTTGACTGTACTGTCCCCACTGCCATGCAACCATACTGAGATTGAGGAGGGACGTTGCCTGACCATGTTGATCACCGGTCTCTCGATAGATATCGAGACTCTGGTCGTAGTGCTCGCGGGCTAGTTCGTACTCTGTCTGGCGAAACGCGATATCACCAAGATTCTTCAGGGTTGTTGCCTTCCCCTGTGGGTCACCGACCTTCTGTCTGATTTCGATGCTTCGTTCGAGGCGTTTTTTGCTTTGCTCGTACTCCCCTTGTTTGCGGGCGATCCTTCCGAGTCCGTCCAGACAGTCCGCCTCTCCTTTACTATCTGTCTGCTTACAGCGTGCCAGACCGTCCTCGTAACAGTCTCGTGCTTTGTCGTACTCACCGATCAACTCGAAGGTTCTCCCGAGTGCGGTCGAAACGGCTACCACTTCCTCGTCTTTCGACAGATCGTGTTCGTCTGCGAGTGAAAGTGCACGCTCGTACTGAAAAATAGCGTCCTGGTTAGCGTACTGGTCGGCTGCGTACTCTCCTGCCTGCCGGTAGTACTCGAAGGCAGTATCGCTAGCACCGATCTGCTCGTAGTGAGTCGCGAGTGTCGCAGCATACTCATCGAGTGCGTCTGCGTGGACTGTTTCGATTGCCGCTGCGACACGCTCGTGTAGCTGCGTGCGGCTGTCCTCATCGATGTTTTCGAGTGTCTGATCGCGGATAATGCCGTGTGCGAATTCGAGTTCGTTGCCAGTGCGGTTCCAGAGCTGTCTCTCAACCAGTGTATCGACACAGTCGATGAGCGTATCAACCGGCCGATCGGCTGCCGCTCGGAGCAGATCGAACGAAAATTCGGTCCCGATGACTGCACCGAATTTGAGCGCTAGTCTGGCGTGGTCCGGAAGTCCTTCGAGCCGATCCGCAATCGCTCGTTCGGCTGTCTCTGGAACGGTAATGTCGTCAAGGTTTGCTGGTAGATCGTCAGGCTCTGTGATTGGCCCGACCTGCTCGGCAAGATTGCGGCCGAGTTCCTGCACAAAAAGCGGTGTTCCGCCAGTGTGCTCGTAAAACTCGCCTGCAAGCGATGCCGGCACGTCGTCGATATCGAGCAGCTGTGTGAGCAGGGAGTTGACTTCGCTTTCTTTGAGTGGCGCTAACTCCAGTACTGTGCCGCGGCCAGCCTCGGTAGTTTCGTCGGCGATTTCGAGCACTGGATGGCTCTCCTCAACGTCGCTCGTCCGGTAGGTGCCGACAAAGAGGACGGGGTAGCTCCACTTGCCGACCGCGTCGACGAGATGTTCGAACAGGGCCACTGTCCCCTGATCTGCCCACTGCATATCCTCGACGACCAGCACCACTGGCTGGTCGGACGCAACTGCCCGAAGCTGTTCGGCGACCTCGTCGAACAGCGCTTCCTTTTGTTCGGCCAGTTTGTCGATACCGTCTGCAGTCGCCGATGTGGCACCAGCAAGCGGGTTTTCTTCGCCCGGTAACTCCCGGAGTATCTGCTGGAAGGCGTAGTACGGCGGCTGTATCGTCTCGTTACAAAAGCCCGTGACGACGACCGATGAGTCGTCTCGCTGGGCGAGCCGCTCCTGAAACTGCTCGACGAGTGTTGTCTTGCCGATACCAGCCTCGCCCGTCACAAGCACTGTCTGGCCACCTGTCCGTTCGAGGTCGTCGAATCGCCCATCAAGCTGATCGAGTGGCTCTCTGCGACCGATAACGGTATCGCCGTGGAACCGCTCGGGCTCGGTCTCTCTGACGTGTTCGGGCGCTTTGGCAAGCGGTGAGTCGTCGATGGTTTTGTTCTCCCGTCGACCGAAGCGGATACCGATAACTGTGCCGCCGCCGGTTCGATGCACGATCAGTTCGGCGTCGGAGTACTCGACGAGCCAGCGGACGAGCCACAGCCCAACCCCGCTGCCGTGGTGCAGTTTCTCTTCGGTCCCGCTCCGGAGCACCTGAATCTCTTCGGGAGCGAGGCCGCCGGATTCGTCTTCGAGAAACAGCGTCTCGCCACGGTCTTCCTGGTCGATCCAGATTCGGAGCTGTGGCTCGTCCGTCGCATGCACGATTGCGTTTTCGACGAGCTCTTCGACCGCTCTGTCGATATCCGGATGTGCCTCGACTGTCCACGCTGTCGGCAGATCGAGCGTGATCGTCGCCTCTTGGTGGCGATCACGGGCTTCGTCGACCACAGCTCGGATCGTTCCCGTCATCTCGACTTCGGCGTTTCCTCGATGTTCGATAATACCTTCGAGCTGGCGAGCTTTCTCGCTGTGATCGAGTAGTCGTTCGACCGACGCCAGTATCTCGGTTGTATGTGATTGTCGCTCCGGATCAAGCTGTGTTTCGAGTAGCTCGGCGTGCGTCATGGCGACCATCAGCTCGTTGCGCACGTTGTGTCGAAACACACGCGTGAGCACCTGCTTGAGTAGATCCAGCGTCCGTTCGCGTCGCTTCCGCTCGCGGATATCTCGAAGGACGCCAACGGCACCAGCATACTCGCCGTCCTCGGTTGTCCGGATCGTGACGTGCACTTCAGTCACGATCAGTTCACCATCGTTGGTGATGACCGTCAGCTCGGTCGTTGCAGTCTGTCGGCTATCCTTGCGGAGGGACTCCTGTTCTGATGACAGCCGCTCATCACTGCTCGGGGGCACAATCTCGGCCAGCGCTCGGCCGAGCAGATCAGCACGGTCGTAGCCTGTCAGCTCGACCATCGCGTCGTTTACCCGCGTGAAACGGCCCTCGCTGTCGAGTGCGTACACCGGGTCTGCAACTGTATCGAGCAGCTCGCTGTCAGCTGCCCCGTGTCCGGATCGTTCGCGCACAACACAGAGGTAGCCACCATCCTTCCAGGCAGTCACTGAAACCGAAACGGGAACAGCTGTGTTGTCAGCCGCCGCGAGGGGTACGGTCAGATCTGCTGTCTCTTCGTCACAGATCGCAGCCCGAAACCCCTCGGCGGTCTCGATGTCGAATGTCTCGGCTGCGCTGGCTGCGAACAGCATCTCTGCTGACTTGCCGAGTAGCTGGGTCTCTGTGTGGCCAAGCGTTGACGATTCCAGCCCGGCTGCAGCCTGAACTGTCAATTCGGTATCGAGAAGCAAAATGACATCTTCAGTAACATTAGCAACTGCGTCGATTTCATCTGGAACTGCTCCTTGATTCTCGTCCGCACTCCCGTCCATTACTGGTATTATCACATTTCACTGGCAAAAAGATACTTTTTTAATTCTAGCGAAATAAAATTTGACTGTCATTTATTGCTCGATGAGTATTGGGGGAACGCCGTCATTCCGCCAGAAACGCTGCTGGCTCACCACGAAATGCTCGTCACCAAGCATCTCGACATGTCGTGTTCGAATCCAACTCCTCGACAAATCCACCCTGATCGGTACTGCCACCCATTATTCCTGAAAAAATCACCGCTTTGTCAGATTTTGGAAACATGATGTGCACTGTCAGGTTCTGTGTCGAACTACTCGGATAACAGTGCACGCGGTTTCCGGACACGCCGGAGAAGCACGGCCGCTGCGACAGCTTGGATCGCTGCCAGTACGACGAACGCGTAGTCGAAGTTCAACACTGTGGGAAACGTGCCACGAATTCCAGCATCGACGATGAGGACTGCGGAGATAAGCAGCGCAATCGCTGCAACAAGCAGCAATCGATTTTCTCCTTCCTCGGAAGGCATGACGCTTGATTGGGTCGACATCGTGAATAAGCTACTGATACTGGTGGCTATACATTCGTGGAAATATTCGACCCCACGTGGGGTCGTAACTGTTCACGTTCTTATAGCCACCAGTATGATCTGGCGTCTGTCTCGCGATAACTCACTGGTCTGGCTGCGTGCCGGCAATATCCGTTTCGGTAAATTTCTCCGGGGTCAGCGACCAGTCCCACTCGCGGTAGGAGAGCCGTGGCTTCGCACCCGCCGGAAGCTGGTCGTACTGGCGGAGAAACTCGAGGATATTACCCTTGCGACCCCAGTCCCCGCGAAACCAGAGGAACACTCGCGGGACGAGCGCTTTTCCGGTTGCCGGGTCGTACTCGACGTGTTCGTCGAGGTACCCCTCCGTCGCCCAGTCGAGTTGCTGGTGAATATCTTCGGGCGTGTAGGCAGCGATCGGTGGACAGCTCTCCGCGCCACAGTTCAGTGCGAAGTGAACCCGCGGGTCACGCGTTGTGGGTTCTTGGCGTTCGAAAAACTCGTCTCGTAGCGGTGAGCGCAGATAGCCAAGCGTCCATTTGCTGTAGCCACGCCGCAAGATGCTATGCTCGATCTCGTCGAGACTCAGCTGCTTCCCGGCGACAGTGAGAAGCGGCGCGGAAAAGAACTGCCGGCGACTCTCGTACTGGGATGGATCGTTGGCGAGCGCTCGCTGGGTGGCTGCGTTGTAGAGGTTGATCCAGAAAGCGAGTCGTTTCTCGTTGCTATCGAGGCTGGCGGCGAGTGTCTCGCTGTCAAGCGTCGAAAGCGCGTCGACGAACGTCTCCGTTGGTTCGTCGTATCTGACTGCGAGCAGCAACTCTCTGGCGAGGTCGACAGGCGTCTCGGTCACAGCCAAACTACGGTTAGTTCGTATATCAGGGTTTGCCAGCTGTGTTCCGGTGACTCACAGCCGGTTACTTCTCGAATCGGATTGTTACTTTTCGAACTGTGTTTTTGCTTTCTGTTTTGCGTCAGCAATGACTTCCCGCTCTGCGTGGCCCATTGCACGAACTGCCTCGTCAGTAAACTCCACTTCAATTGCCGAGTCACCGAGCAGCCCGCCGATCCCGCCGAGCACCTCGCCCGGCACGATCGTTGTCTTCATCTCGAATGCGTCGCGATGTGCTGTGACCGGATCGGTGAAGGCGAACTGCTCTTCGATGAGCGCGCTTGCCTCTTCGAGTGTGAGTCTTTCCCGGGCAGCCTCCCAGAACTCGGATTCGTCGCTTTCGAGGACGGGGACAACAGCCTCTCCCAGCGACCGGTGGCGTTCTGTCAACCGGTTTCGGACGTCCTGCTTTCGTGTTTCGGGGAGATCGTCCCGGATCGCGTCGCTGAACGCCCCGGCGTCGAGGATCTCCTCGCGGAAGCTGTCGATCGGCTCTGGCGACTCGACGTAGTCGAGGATGAGCTGAAACTGCGTGACTGTCTGCGTTCGGTAGCGTTCGAGCTCCGGTTTTACGAGAGTTTGATGCACTGTCTCGGAGTCACTGATCCGATCGAGTACGCCGCCTTGCTGGCCGCCAATCGCTCGCGAGACGCTGAACTCCGCTGCTGTCTGCTCGATCGCATCCCCGATGAACCGTTCGAACCCGTCCAGAACAGCCTCCCTGGTCATATCTGTGTTTCCGTCGTGTGGGCTGTTGTAGCTAACGGAGTATCCCGCTGTTTTTGACTCTCCCCACCCAACTATGGCCATGTCCACGATTCCCGACTTCGACCTCCAGAACGTCGGTGCTGGTCCCGAGCGACTGTCGATCCAGTCACTCGCCGCGGAACAGGAGTTCGTGTTGTTGCTCTTTCAGCGTGATCATTACTGTACGAACTGCCGGGAGCAGGTCCAGACTGTCGCCGACCGGTACCAGGCCTTTCGCGATCGAAACACTGCCGTTGTCTCGATCGTCCCCGAACCTGCCGAGAAACTCGCACAGTGGCAAGCCAAATACGACCTCCCCTTTGCGCTCTGTGCCGATCCGGACGCCGAGTTCAGCAACCAGTACGACCAGCCAGTCCGCTTTGGCGTCCTCGGGAAACTGAGCGATTTCTTCGGCCGGATGCCAAAGGCTGTGCTCCTCGATTGTCGAGACGGCGAGCCGACAGTCGTCTATTCCCACGAAGGTAGTTCGACCTGGGACCGGCCATCGATCGACGATCTGCTCGCTGCGATCGATGACAATCGATGACCGGTCTGTGATGGGATCGAAGACAATCGATGACCGGTCTGTGATGGGATCGAAGACAATCAGTCGTTACTCGTCATCGCTTTCTTCTCCAATCGACTCGCCGTAGCCACCACCGCCAGGCGTTTCGACAGTGACCGTCGTTCCGGGGGAGACGTCTCTTGTCACTTTTGCTGACACGCTCTCGCCATCGATGCAGTTCCGGCCGACAGCGCCGTCTGACCCACCGGCCACCCCTCCTGGCGCCTTTCGACGTCGTTCGGTCAGCAGCGAGACTGTCGCATCCGTCTCGACAGTAATCGACCGGACGAGCCCATCGCCACCGCTGTACTCGCCGTCACCGCCGCTCCCCTGGCGAAGCGCGTACCGCTCGACACGGAGTGGGTAGGCCGTTTCGAGCGCTTCGACGGGTGTATTCAGCGTGTTCGTCATCCCGACTTGCACGCCCGAGAGCCCGTCAGACTCCGGTGTTGCACCGGCACCGCCACCAATCGTCTCGTAGTAGGCAAACTCCGGGGAGCCGATAATCACGTTGTTCATCGTCCCCTGGCCCTGGGCCGGCACACGGTCGGGTGCCGCATCACCGAGTGCCGCGAAGACGACATCCGTCACCCGCTGGCTCGTCTCGACGTTACCTCCCACGACCGCTGCCGGTGGCGTCGGATTCAGTAGCGACCCCTCGGGTGCCGTGATCGTCACCGGTTCGTAACAGCCATGATTCGGCGGGATATCCGGGTCGGTGATGCACCTGACGACGAAGTACACTGCGCTCTTTGCGACCGCGAGCGGTGCGTTGACATTTCCTGCGACCTGCTCGGCCGTCCCGGTGAAATCGACTGCCATCGAGCTACCCTCGATCTGTACGGTCACCTCGATCGGAATCTCCTCGTCGGTCACGCCGTCGCCTTCCAGCACGTCTGTGGCGTGGTACTCGCCGTCGGGGATCGTGTCGAGTTCACGCTCGATCCGTTCTCTCGAGTACTCGATGACCGCGTCGAAGGCGGTTCGGAGCCGGTCGCCGTGTGTTGCCAGGAGCTCCCGAATCCGTCGCTGCCCGCGCTCGTTTGCGGCTAGCTGTGCCCGGAGATCCGCCTTCCGCTGTGTCGGGTTACGAACGTTCGCCAGAAATAGCGACTGCACAGCCTCGTTTCGCTCCCCACTATCGACTAGCCGAACTGGCGGCAGCCGCAGCCCCTCCTGTTGGATCTCGCGCGCGCCCGCGGGCATACTTCCAGGTACCATCCCCCCGACATCCGCATGGTGTGCCCGAGAGACTGCGTACGCGACGATGATTCCTTCGTGAGTTATTGGCGAAACGAGCGTAATGTCGGGGAGGTGTGTCCCGCCAGTAAAGGGGTCGTTGAGCATGAAGACATCCCCGGGAGTGAGGTCACACGCGAGCACGGCATCGACTGCTTCTGGCATCGCACCGAGATGCACCGGGATGTGTTCTGCCTGTGCGATCATTCGGCCCTCGGTATCGAACAGCGCCGTCGAGCAGTCACGGCGCTCGGTGATATTCGGCGAGTACGCCCCTCGTATCAGTGTCTCACCCATCTCTTCGGCGACGCTTTCGAGCTGATTGCGCAGGATCTCCAGTTCGATCGGATCGAGTTCGGTCGTCATTGTGCCTCCAGTGTGAGTGTGCCGCGGTCGTCCATCGTTGCCTGCCAGCCCGGCTTCACTACGAGTGTGCTCTCGGCTGCCTCGACGATTGCCGGACCGTCGACACTCGTATCCACAGGAATCTGCTCGCGGTCGAACACCGGTGTCTCTCGACGGCTGCCATCGAAGACCACCTCCCGTTTTTTTATTGCCTGCAGTGCCGTTCCCTCGTGAGAAATAGCTGGTTCGTCACCTGGGATGGTTGCTGTTACCCGGAGTGTGACGAGTTCGATCGGTTCGTCGTCCAGTCGGTAGCCCCGGGCGCGTTCGTGTTGCTCGTGGAACCGTTCTCGTCGCTGTGCCGGGTCGAACGACTCGCCGATGTCGACGGTCAGTTCGTGACTCTGCCCAGCGTACCGGAGATCGGCCTGCCGGTGAAGTCGTGCTCGGCCGGGGTTGCTCGTCTCCTCCCGAACCTGCTCGGTGAGTGAGCGGTACTCGGTGTCGACTCGCTCTGGGTCGACGCTGCCGAGCGGTTCCGCGATTGTTAGTGAGGCGTCGTGTCGTTCCGGTGCAGCGAGCAATCCGAGTGCGGAGAGGACGCCGTTTGCGAGTGGGACACGGATCCGGCCGACACCGAGTTGTTCCGCGAGTGCGGCCGCGTGCATCGGGCCGGCCCCGCCGAAAGCGACCAGCGCGAACTCCCGGGGGTCGTGGCCCTCTGTTACTGTGACGGCTCTGACTGCCCTGGCCATCCGCTCGTTTGCGATCCGGTAGGTTCCCTGTGCTGCGGTGAGTGCGCTGTCGAGCCCCGCTTTTGCAGCAAGCTCCTCGAAGACCTCTCGTGCAGCCCCCTCGTCGAGGCTCAGTCCGTCACCGAGTTCTGTCTCACTCCCCAGGTAGCCAAGCAGCAGACTCGCGTCAGTTACCGTCGGCTCTCTCCCACCGTTCCCGTAACAGGCCGGCCCCGGTGTTGCACCTGCAGAGCGTGGCCCGACCCGGAGCGCACCACCCTCGTCGACCCAGGCGATCGAGCCGCCGCCAGCGCCGACGGTCTCGATATCCACCATCGGCACGTGGACGGGATACTCCCCGACCGATCCTTCAGTCGTTCGCTCGACGGTTCCATCACGGACGAGACTCACGTCACTCGACGTGCCGCCCATATCGAACGTGATGATGCCAGTCTCGCTCTCGGCTTCGAACAGCGATGCGCCGACAACGCCGGCTGCGGGACCCGAAAGCACTGTGGTGACTGCCTGCGCACGAAGCTGATCGATGTCGGCGATCCCGCCGTTTGACTGCATCACTTCTGGCTTGGGTAAACCAAGTTGGTTCACCTCAGTTTGTAAGCGCCCAAGGTAGTCGCTGATCACTGGCGTCACGTAGGCGTCTGCGACGGTCGTTGCCGTGCGTTCGTACTCTCTGAACTCCGGCAACACCTCGTGGGAGGCAACGACGTTTGCCGCCGTCTGCTCGCGAAGCACGTCGGCGACTCGCCGTTCGTTTTCTGGTGCTGCATAGGCGTGCAGAAAGCAGACGGCGATGCTCTCGGTGTCGTCGCCGATCCCTTCGACGAGGTCATGGATATCGTCGTCGCTAATTTCGGTTTCGATTCCCTCCGAGTTCGCACGCTCTGGGAGCTCGAACCGACGCTCGGCCGGCACGAGCGGTGCTGGTTTCTCGGCAGTCAGGTCGTACAGCGACGGCCGGTTCTGGCGACCGATCGCCAGCACGTCACCGAACCCCTCGGTGGTGAGGAGGGCGGTCGGTGCACCGGTGCCCTCGAGGACGGCGTTGGTTGCGACGGTCATCGCGTGCCGAAACGAGCCAATGCGTTCGGGATCGATCCCTGCCTGCTGGCAGACCTGTTCGATTCCCTCGATGACTCCCTCGCTTTGATCGCCCGTCGTCGGGACTTTGGTCGTCGTGATCTCTCCCTCAGCAACCAGCACCACGTCGGTGAACGTTCCGCCGACGTCGACCCCGACTCTGGGTGACTGATCTTCCCCATGAGGTGACGACCGATCTTCCATATCTACCCCAGATAGGCGTGAAAAATAAACAGTTTCTGTTGGCACAGCGTTTGCCACGAGCAGTCGCTTCAACAGGACGATCAGACCACGTTATATTTCACGTTCAGTGGGAGGTTTTATATACGAACGCACGGCAAACCTGGCTCAAATGGCAGGTAGCAGCGATCTCACGCGTGGGCAGACAGCTCCGACCATCCCCCCACCACTCCCACCAGACGATCCAGAGGCGTGGTACGCCGAGGATGTCCAGTCGCAGTACGAGGTTCATCCCGGCGTCGTCGTAACTATCACCCGGCAGGTTGACGGCTTTCGGTACGATGTCCGTGAGCCGACACTCACGGCCGATGGCGAGGAACGACTCGACCAGATCACAACCCACTTTTCGGACGCACACCTCCAGCGACCGCTGACACGTGAGGGTGCTGTCGAGGTGATGGATGGCGGCTTCGATCAAAAATACGAGCGCGTCCTCGACCGGCTGATCGACTGTACGCTCCCTGCCAGAACGCGAGTTACCTACCATGCGCTCGCCGAACTGGCCTGTCTCGGCGATCTCACCCCCTACGCCCTCGACGACCGCATCGAGGTCGCTGACATCGAAGACGACGGTGTCGTCGTCCACACGACCGATTACGCGCCTGTCGAGACTGCACTTGCCGATCCCGAGTACATCGACCGGTTTGCGAGCGAACGGATTGCACGGTACTCCGTCCCGTTCCACGAGTTCGAAATCCCGGTGATTCGCTACCGGGAGAACCTGCTCGGTAACGACCCGTTCGACGTGAAATACGCCGTTCGAGAGCCCGATCTTCTTCCTGGTGACGAGGAGCTCATCGCCGAGTGCAAAGAGCGGATCTGGGAGACTGCTGTCGACGGTGTCATCGACGACAAGACCACTTTTGTCCGTACTCGCGCAGAGACACTGCTCACCCGGCGACTCCGCCGGCGACACGCTCGCGCCTGGCTCGATGCCCTCGACCACCGGCTAAAATCCGCACTGGCCGAGTACGGACTTACTGTTCCACCCGTCGACCGGGAGTACGACAGCGACCGTCTCTCCGATCTGGTGTACTACGTTCTCCGAGATTTCGTCGGCTACGGCAAGCTCACAATCCCGATCCGGGATCCGACACTCGAAGATATCGAAGCGAACCGGATCGGCGAGCGGATCAAAGTCATTCCACGCGATGCAGCCGCCCAGCGAATCCCAACCAATCTTACGTTCGAGGACGAGCAGGCGTTCGTCAACGTGGTCACACAGCTCGCTGCAGCCGACGGGACCGAGCTCAACGCGAGCACGCCCAGTGCAAAAGTCAACCTCAGTCCCGAGGGCATCGACGAGACGATCCGCTGTGCGGTTGCGCTGCCGACGATCAGCGAGGACGGCCCGCACATCTCGATCCGCAAGCAATCTGCTGACGTACTCACACCGATCGATCTCGTCGAGAACGAGACGCTCCCGACGGAGCTGGTCGCGCTGTTGTGGCTCTGTTATGAACACCACCGCATCGTCCTCTTTTCGGGTCCGACTGGGGTCGGGAAGACGACGCTTATGAACGCCCATATGCCGTTTATTCCGTTCGAGGATCGGCCGATCAGCATCGACGAGGGCTCGCGGGAGGTTCGGCTCCCCCACGAGACGGCGCTTTCGTTGACAACCCGCGACCACGAAAGCGAGCACAAGCAGGTGACGATGGCGGATCTCATGACCGAGTGTAACTATCTCAACCCCGATGTGGAGGTGCTTGCCGAGATCAATACTCCGGCAAGTTTCGAAACGTTTGCTGAGTCGATTAACACCGGCCATGGACTGATCGGAACCACTCACGCCGCCGATATCGAGTCGCTGGTCAACCGCGTCGTCGAACAGGGGTTGCCGCCGTATCTGCTCCGCGAAATCGATCTCGTCGTCTTCCCACGACGCGTCGACGGCGAGCGGTACGTCGGCGAGGTCGTCGAACTGCTCGATGAAACCGCATACAGCGATCTCGACAGCGACGAGGCCTGTGGTGTAATCCGCAAACAGGGGACGCCGATCTACTGGCACAGCATCGCTCGCCGGTCGCCAGCAGGTGGGTTCGATGTCGCCTACGACCATCCGGAACTCGGAGACGAAAGCAGGCACTGTCGGATCAAGACACTCGACCGGATCGCAACGCTGACCGACAGGTCACTCGATGCAGTCGAATCGGAGTTTCACCGGAAACACCGCTATGTCGAACACCTGGTCAAACAGGGTATCGACGACTTCGAGGAGCTGTTCGAGTTGCTTGCTGATTTGCAGACCAACGAGGCCGCGACAGTCGAGCGATTGAGTCGCCAGGTCGAACAGCAACACCGCCAGCGGGACCGTCAACAGACCAACGCTCGGGCGAGACAGCACGCACAGTCCGAGCAACCCGAAGAGACCAGTGGTGACTAATGTCCGCCGAGACACACACGAGCCGACTTGGGGCCCTTGACCGTGGGCTGTACGCGCTGTTTTCCCGCCACGCCGATAGTGACGGCCACGACCGAGACCGAAAGCGGTACCGGTCGGCCGGACTGGAGACGAGCTTCGATGTGTTTATTGCTCGACTGTATGGTACTGCCTGGATTGGGGCCGTCGCGGTCGCGTCACTCACGTTGTTTGGCGCGATTGCACTCCCGTCGAGCATCGTCGACGCCGTCACGGGCTTTTTTGCTCGTGGTGTTCCGATCCTCAACGAACTCTCGCTCCCTGGGCTGTCGCGGCTTCACGTCGGCGTGATCGCGTCGCTTCTCGTCGGTGTTGTCGTCCGCTGGCTGCTCATTCGGGCTGGTGGATTGTATCTCGCCCGACTCGGTGCTGCTCGCCGTGAGGAGATCGAGCGGACACTACCGGGTGCAGTCCGATACATGCGCGTGCTTGCCTCGGGGAGTAACGACTCCCGAGAACTGCTCAGGCGTGTCGCCCGCCAGGACGCCTACGGTGCAACCGCAGATTCCTTTCGCGATGCGTTGAACAGAGCACAGCTCACCGGAGGCCTCGACGAGGGGCTCTCGCTCGTCGCGCGTGATACGCCATCGAGAGATACCTTCTCGCCGTTTCTTCTCAAATTCAAAGAACACGCCGCCCAGGGTCAGGACTCGCTCGAAAGCTATCTGGAGATGGAAGGGCGACTCCTCTCACACAAACAGGAGCGGACACACAAGCGCGCCAGTGGCTATCTCGAACTCGTTTCCGAGCTGTTCGTGGTTATGCTCGTCTTCCCGGCGCTTGCTGTCCTCATCGTAACCGTTGCGGGTGTGCTCTCGCCCGGCCTGTCGGAGCCGGTAACAACGCCGCTCGGTTCGGTTGCGCTCCGGACAGTGCTGTTTTATGCGAGTATCCTCTTCGTCCTGCTCGTCGGCTTCGGCGGTGCCTGGACCGTCGTCTCGCTCCGGCCGACTGATCAGGCGACCCCGACCTATCGTCGTCCAGACGGCCTCGCTGGCACTCTCTCGACTGCGACGTCGAACCCGGCCAGCGCTGCGGTGGTCTGTCTCCCGCTTGCGCTTGCTGTCGCGGGGCTGCTCTGGCTTGTCGGAGACTCGCCGGCGAACGTGCTGTTGCTCAGCTATGCGGCCTACGGGATTCCGGTCGGTGTCGTCTCGGTCCGACGGGCACGTCTCGACGACGCGAAAGACCGGGAGATCCGGGACTTCGTTCACGCCGTCTCCGGCCACGTCAGTCTGGGTCGTCCATTTCCAGAGGCCGTAAAGCGAGTGTCCAGAGAGATTGATCTCGGCCCGCTCCAGCCGGATGTCGAGGCGCTTGCATTCAATCTCGATCTGACAACCGGTGTCGACCAGGCCGATGATGTTCGTGCAGCGGCGCTTGATGACTTTGTTGATCGTGTCGGGACGCCGCTTGCCTCCCAGACTGTTGGCCTCGTCGTCGGCGCACTGGAGGCAGGTAGCGACACCGAACAGGTGTTCGAGACGCTCGAAACCGAGATCGGTCGGCTGTACCACGAGCGAAAGACGTTGCGGTCACGGATGCTCGTCTACGCTGCTGTCGGCTGGACGACGGCGCTTCTGGTCGTCGGCATCATCGCCGCAGTCAACACGACCGTTCTCGACAGTTTCTCACAGCTGTCGAGTGTCGCTGGCTCCGACGCACAGATGGCCTTCGACCCACAGGCAGTCGATCCTGCCCGTGACCAGCAGCGGTTCTACCTGATCGCACAGGCGACCGTCCTCGCCTGTGGCTGGTTCGCCGGCGTTGCAAGCCGCGGAAAATACGAGGCGTTGCTCCACTCGGGCGTACTCGTGGTGATCACGTATCTCGTCTTTATGGGGCTGGGGGTGGTATAATGGTCGGGTACTGTTCTCGCGGCCAGTCACACGTTGTCGGCGTTGCACTGATGCTCGGCCTCGCAGTCGTTGCACTCGGCTCACTCACTGTCGGTATCGGGACACTCGTCGACTCGCAAGCGGCAAGCACCGATGCCGAGCGCGTGGCGGCTGATCTCGAACAGGTGGTCCAGGACGCCGAACGGATCGGCTACCACAGCCACCAGTTACAGTTCACTGACGGCCGCCTCCAGACAGAACAGCGAACACTCAGAATCCTTGACGGCGACAGTGTCATTCAGACTGTTCCGATCGACGCAGTGGTCTACGAGAACGACAACTACCGGGTCATTGCGACCGCTGGCGCTGTCGTCCGGGCGAGTGGGAGTAGTGCCTCGCTCGTTTCCGAGCCGTCGATTACGGCATCACACGAAAACGAGGTGCTCGTCGTTGGCGCACCGATGGTGAACGCAAGCCACGGTGCTGTTGGCGGCCAGGGACAGATTACGACGACGGTGCAGACAAACGTCTCACACGAGCGGGTCGATCTCGGCACCGACGAGTTCGCTGTCGCGATCGAGACCGACACACCCGAACCGTTCGAGCGATACTTCGAGCAGTACGAGGCGACGGTCGACCGTCGAACGTTCGACGACGATCACGAAAGCGTCGTCGCAACCTTTCAGGATACCAGGCAGGCGTATCTCGTCATCCACGATCTCAGACTGGAGGTGGGCAATGGCTAATCTGGTTGCAGACAGACGGGCGGTGAGCGCCGTCGTCGCGAAGACGCTCGCTGCTGGGCTTGCACTGGTGTATATTGCCGGGATGACTGGAATCATCCTCGGTGGGATTGTCCCCGACTACGAGCATGCGACAGGCGAAGAGCTCTCGGAGCGTACCCTCGCAACCGCGGCGACAACGATCGAGGGTGCCGTCCCGCAGGCAAACGGTACCGTCAACACGACCAGCACTGCCGAGTTACCGCCGACGATCGACGGACAGCGCTATCAGATCGAACTCTCGGATCAGACAGTTTCGATCGTTCACCCAACCGAGGGCATCGGACAGTCGACGACGCTTTCTCTCCCACCAGAGACAACTGTCGAGAACGGGACAGTAGCAAGCACTGAGCAGCTCCGGGTCCGTGTCACCGGTCCCGCAACGAACCGTACTGTTTCACTCGAATCATGAGAGGACAGACCGAACTCCCTGCGATCGCGATCGCTTTTCTGTTGCTGACGGGCGTCGTCGTGCTGGTTGTCGGCGCGGCGACGAGTTCACTCTCGGCGACCGAGCGCGACGCGATCGAGCGCCAGGCTGCAGTCGGTCTCTCCGAGCAACTCGTCGACGATCACGCAGCCACCACTACGAGAGCAAACGTGATCGATCCAGCGCAACTCGAAACGCTGACAGCCGACGATCTCCGTCACTCCTATGGTCTCGCTACCGATCATGACGTTCGGATCCAGCTCGATGGCGAGACGATTCTCGCCGACGGTGCGCCAGCCGATGGCACCACCATCGACCGTCTCGTCACACTCGAAACGCGAGCCGAACACACTGTCGAGCCGACGTTCGAGGAGACGCGATCAGTCACGCTTCCACGACGGACGCCGACTGCCACCGTCGAGATCGATCCGCCCGAGGAGACTGACATCCGGAGCGTCAGGGCGAACGACCGCGTCGTGTTACAGAACGAGTCCGGCCTCCGCGGTACGTTCGACCTTTCGCTGTCCCGGTACGAGACAAAACAGCTTTCGTTCGAAACCGCTGGCGATCTCACCGAGGGTGACGTTCGTGTCGAGTACTATCCCGCAGAGACCCGCAAAGCAACACTCACGGTGACCGTCGATGCGTAGGGCACAGGCATCGATCACGGCAGCCGAGGCAGCAATCGGCGTCGTCGTTCTGTTGAGTCTCACTCTCGGGTTTGTTCTCGGCGCGCCCGGCGAGGGTGACGGCACGTCACAGACACAGCTCGATCTGTACGCCGACGACGCGATGACGTTGCTCGCAAACGATCAGCCACGTCACGCAGACCAGACCCGACTCGCGGAGGTCACCGAATCCCAGGACGCATTCGACCGTGAGGCTGCCGACCTCGAACACAGAGTCGAGCGGATTCTCCCCCCGAACGTCCTCTTTCGGATCGAAACCGCGTACGGAACGGTCGGACAGCCACTTCCCGACGACGTCGAAACGGGAACGAGTACGGTGTCGACGGTCAACGGCGACGTGACACTACGAGTGTGGTATGCATGAACGCGTCTGATCGCCGCGGACAGGTCGTCTTGCTCGCTGCGCTTGCGCTGGCTGTTGTGCTCGTTCCGCTCGTGTTCGCCTACCTCCAGCTCGGCTTCCACGCTGACATCGACAGGCAATCGCTGACTGCCCCCGAGACAGATGCAGAGCGATCTCTCGACCGTGCGGTCCACAACGCCACCAGTGGGCTGGCAAGCGAGTACGACTGGGACGAACGCGACGATGCGATCGAGACGCTGCAGGATCGGCTCCAATCCCCGATACGGGAACTCGAACAATCACGGCTCCCCGATGGCGTCTCGTCTGCTATCTCGTACAACGAGAGCCACGCTGTGAGTGATGTCGACGATGTCTGTAAAGATGGGCCAGACCGACAGTTCGGCCCCTGTGAGTCGAGCGACGGCGTCGTCGTCCAGGAGCGCGACGGTCGCACTCACGTGCTCGCCGTCGCGTTCGATATTACCGTCACCACACCTGATGGGTCCTCCCATCTCACGACCAGCATCCACATCAGAACCTGACCGAGCGAAAAGATAAGTGAACAGCCCTCGTTTCTCTAGACATGAGCAAACAGGGACGAGATACCGAGTTCGAACTGTCGGATGTCACCGCCGTCTTTGAGTCTCGCGAGGACTACGCCGAACCGCTCACGGCCACAGAAGTCGCCGATCAACTCGACTGTTCCCGACGGACTGCGCTCAACAAACTTCACGAACTCGAATCAGCGACCGACATCACGAGCAAGAAAGTCGGCGGCCGCAGCCGTGTCTGGTGGATCCCAGTTCACGTCTGACGGTCAGATTCTGTCGGTAGATTCCACTTGTCGGCTCGCGATTCGGCCTCCGTTCGTGCGCGCTCCCGTATTCGTTCTATCCTGTCGCTGTCGTCGAGAAACTCCTCAGCCGCTGCCAGTCGATTGTCTGTCGGCTGTTCGTCTTCGAGCCACTCCGCCGGTGCGTGCTCCCGTGTCCGTTCGACGAGGTCCGAATCGCCGCTTAGTTGGGTCGCTGGCATCGCCGGCGGGACACGTAGCGATGTTTCCTCGCGGATCTGTTCGATGACGCCTGCGTCGAGTTCGTACAGCTCGAGTCGGTAGGGCTCACGGCCACCGATCTCGGTGATTGCGTCCGGGCCAGTGGCGTCCGTCCCGGTGTGATACGCGGCAGCGGGAACGCCACGCTCGAAGGTCAGGACGCCAACGCCGTCGTTATCTAACAACAGCGTCTCCTGTGGTTCGAGCCGGGCGTATCCGGTCAGTTTCCGATCCAGCGCTGTCGTGAGTACCGTTCCGATATCGGTGAGCACGCGCCGCCGGAGTAACTGTCCCTCTGGGAGATTCATACCTGATTACCTTTCTTCTGGAATCACTGCGTGCTGGAACCGGTCGGCGACATCGGTCGAGGGGTAACTTCTGACTGTCAGTGCCGACGCGGCCGCTTGGTACGCCTCGGCGGCAGCCGACTCGGGTGCGTGTGCGAGCAACGGCTCGCCCGCCCGACGAGCACTCCGGACGATATCGCTTTCTGGAACCGTTGTGAGTGTTTTCCCGTCGAAATACCGCGATGCTTTCGTTGCGATCGTCTCGATGTCTTCGTCTTCCGCGACCCGATTGAACAGCACGCCTGCACTCTCTGTGCCGTAGGTCGTCGCATACTCCTGGACTTTTAGCCCGTCCGAGAGCGAGGGGACCGTCGGCTGTAACACGATCACGACCCTGTCTGCCAGCACGATCGGCAACACCGCACTCTTTGTCCCGAGCGTCGCTGCTGAATCTAACAGGATCACGTCGGTATCTTCAGCGACCGTCGCGACAACCTCACGAAGCCGCTCAGGATCGGCCTCACGGAAGCCAGCAAGCGACGTTCCACACGGAATGACGTTCATCCCGAACCGCTGGTAGATAGCCTCACTAACGGCTACCTCGCCAGCGAGTACCTCGTGCAGCGTCGGCTCTGTGTCCGAGAGGCCGGTGTGAAAGAGGATGTTTGCCATCCCCGTGTCGGCGTCAATCACTGTGACATCATACTCCTCGGCCAGCGCCATCCCGAGGGCGAGCGTGCTCGTTGTCTTCCCCGTTCCGCCTTTGCCGCTGGCGACTGCGAACACCTCTACCATACGTCACAGTGGCTTTGCTGTCGTATTTAAACGCTCGCATCTCGCATAGCTTTTCACCAAGAATAATTGTTGTTTAGTTGTCATCACTTGCGCTTCTCGTGCGCATAGAATATTCTCGATCAGTGACAGTGAAGATGGTTAGCGCACCCGCGACCGTAGCCGACCCGTGCGGGTACGGTGGCGCAGTTGGGTATCAGCCGTCACTCCTGGACCCATTTTGAGTAACGGATATCGAAACTCCCACAAACAGGGCAGCTGTGGTGCTGGATCTCGAAGCGTCTCCCGCAGGCGAGACAGACGTACGAATCTTCTGTTTCGCCCGACTCCGAGAGACCAGATACCTCCTTTGCCCTGTTGAAGACACCCATAGCGACCACAGTTCTACTAATGTGGTAGCCTCATAAAAAGGCGGATGATCGTTCACGTCATTTTTTGGCAGTGCTGTCTTGCGGTTTTCTGCTCTGGCGCTGAATTTTGACTCCTCACCACTGCGCACGCTCGAAACTGCTCTGCTCCGAACGACCCGACGAAATCTGACCGTACGAATGGCGAAAATATCATTTTGTATATATCTATACTCACTGTATGACTCGTTGCAAACCTAGCTCGAAACTGTCGGTGCGTATTATGTAACTATTCCGGTATTTTTTCTGTTGTCGCCGCATCAATCTATACATAATGTACGTTATGTGTCTCCCCATTCTAGCTGTCCGAGAGCACGGAGTTGTGACTGTGGTTGTCGTAGTAGGTGCGTACTGGTCAGTTGTCTCTTCTTACTCTTTTTGTTCTCGTTTGCGCGATCGGTGACTCGCCCTGTCTTTCGGGTTCGAATCCGCCGGTCCGCTGGTCTCCTGGCGCGCGCGTGTGGACGCACCACCATGATGGCAGTGACGACTCAGTTTGGAACGTCCGACTGATCGACAACTGCTGGTTGACGACGAGTTTCCCCCCGGCTTGCACTCCCTGCTTTGAGCATTGAATGTTCCTGCATCGCTATCCGTACATCAAGCGGAGCGCTTGTAATCACTCTCACCCCGGGGTACATTTCTGAGGGGCCTTTTGTTGCGCTCACAGAACTGTGACTGCCGCCCCGATTTGCACTCGCCGAGACGGTCTCGCTCACTTCGTTCACGAGCGTGCGACTCGTCTGCTCACATCGGGCTGGATCAGATACTCGATTCTGACTGTTCGCTTCGCTCACCGGTCAGAATCAGAGGTATCCGCCCTCCCCGATTTGAACAGATGGAAGACAGTCGCCTCGCTTCGCTCGGCGCTGCGACTTCCGTGTTCAAACCGGGTCGGTTGGACATGCTTTCCGCTCACCGTCTGGTTCGCGGAAAAGCAGTCCGCCCTCCCCGATTTGAACGGGGGACAAGTCGATCTACAGTCGACTGCTCTACCAGTCTGAGCTAAGGGCGGACATATTCGAGTAGGCCCCCTCTCGGACTTAACCATTATGCATCGTCGCTGTCGCCGAAGTCTGACGCCTGTCAGACATCCAGGGAAGATTGAAATAGATAGGGAAATACAGCTAGAATAACCAGATGAGCAAAATAACGTTCCGTGCGGATGACGAGCTCATCACCCGGCTCGAGCAGTTCGACGACTCGAAAAGCGAGATCATGCGCCAGGCGTTGCGCGAGTATCTCGATACACACGGCGATGGAGTCCGCGTGTCGAACGACGAGCCGACCGAGGAGAGTCTCGACGATATTGTCGCACACCGCGTCGACGAGCTGATCGCTGACCGGCTTGAGCAGTCCACGCCACAGCCACAGGGCCGTGATGTGAACGTAAACATCACGCTCGACGCTCCCGTCTCCGACTCGTCACACAGCACAGAGGGTGCTGTAAACACTGAGACGGAGGTGTCTAACGAGTCGTCAAACGATGTGTCACACGACACGGGTGGGAGTAAGACACCGTCGGATAGCCATGAAAACATGCATACAGAGCGCAGTACAACGTGTACACAATGCGGGGAAGACGTCGACTCGTCCCACGTTTACTGCCCGAACTGTGGGGAGAAAACATCCCACCGAGTGTTCTGCGAGTGCGGCGACGAGATCCGTTCTGACTGGGGATTTTGCCCCAGCTGTGGCCGACGAACACCCGCTGCGGACGTTCTCGATAACTCATGAACTGCCGTAAACACCAGGTAGAGGTCGTTTACTCGGGTAAACGTATGTTTGTCTTACGTTGACCGGTACTTTTATTACCCTTTGGTCTGTGGTTATGTCTGCGTAAGACGGTCGTCTTACACAGTGGGGGTCGTACTGTACGACCCACCGCCTTCCGGCGGTTTTCACGTGTAAGACGAGCGGGCGGGGTGTAAACTCGGCCCTCGTCTTACCACAAGGGGAAATACAACAATGGAGCGTGTGACACTGCGGATTCCGAAACAGCAGATCGAAGAGGTAGAGCAGATGGTCGAAA
>LKMJ01001098.1_pt1 | contig 23159 bp, 16 predicted proteins | sample 643391 | NCBI WGS metagenome assembly LKMJ01 (sample SAMN04112250, study PRJNA286221) | soda lake metagenome | biome: soda lake; feature: Kulunda Steppe; material: water; isolation source: sample PL-Br10 brine of Picturesque Lake | place: Russia: Kulunda steppe | collected 2010-07
AGACCATCCTCTTCATAGCCGGTAACAATAACCTCTTCCACAGTAAAAATCGGTGAGGAAAATAATACCCCGGCAACCAGGGATAATATTATCAGTATTACTGCAAATTTGAACACCTTTAACTCCCTCCCCGGCTTAGCCCTTTGCCTGCCCGGCTTTTATCTTCCCGGTACTTTCTCCTTTTGACTGATTTACTTTTCTGTTCTTTTTTTATTTGCTGTCCCTTTTTTACCTGCTGTTACCTTATCATATCTGCCTGGTACCTCACCATATCTGCCCGTTACTTTTGTGTTTTGTCTGTCCTCTCTTTTCTTTTTTATCTTGAAAAATAGCAGGTATATTTTTCATCTATTGTTGTGCCCCAGAGGGGCACGGCGGTTTACCTGTTCTTATATTTTGTCTTTCTCTTATTCTTATCTGATTAATGCTCTGTTTAATTATCAAACTCCTGTAATTTTGCCAGAAAATTCTCACCTATCCGGTAAACATCGCCAGCTCCAGCAGTCAGCACCAGATCTCCTGGTTTAACAATTTTAACCAGCTTTTTCACCGCCTCATCCCGGTTAGGTGTCAGATATATTTTTTCCTGCTTCTCTCCTGACGATATTCCAGCTGTTTTTCGCTCACTTTTAGCGTTTTCATTTTCAACCACGCCGGCAGGATCAGCTTCCTCCTCACCACTCCTTACTGTCAGATCTTCACTATTCGCCAATCCAGGTCCGGGAGAATCGATTTCATCTCCTCTACCCTCTCCAGTCCTGCTTCTCTTACAGTGCTGCTGATCATCTCTGTCAATTAGCTGATGCTTTGCTTTTTTAATTCTTCGTTTTATATCAGTCAGCAAATTGCTGGAAGTAATGCCTGGAATCGGCTCCTGATGGGCTGAATAAATTTCAGTCAGCAGCAGGGGACCTGGTGCCCGGCTCAGCACCCGAACAAAATCCTGCCAGAGTTTTTCGGTCCGGGTATAACGATGCGGTTGAAAAACAGTAACAATCCTCTGATAACCCAGTTCAACTGCCGTGGAAAAAAGTGTTTTAATTTCAGTGGGATGATGGGCATAATCATCAATGACAGTAATTCCCCGAACTTCACCTTTAATTTCAAAGCGCCGCTTTATCCCGGAAAAACCTCTTAAACCCCTGCTGATCTCCTCCCAGTTAATCCCGGCCCGATTGGCTGCTGCTGCTGCTGCCAGAGCATTTAAAATATTGTGATTTCCGGGAACAGCCAGCTGAAAAGAACCCTTACTTTCTCCCTGAAAAACCAACTCAAATCTGCTGGCATAGCCCTCTCTGACAGTATTTCGGGCCTGGAGCTCGCCCCTGCCAAAACCATAGGTTATTAATTCCAGTCCCGGACATTTTTTCCCAAGGGCCGGAAGCAGCTGCTTCCGGATCATAACATCCTCCAGACAGAGCACCGCAGAACCTTCTCTCTTTTTCCTTTTAGTTTTCTTGGTCTTATTTGTCCCGCCGGTCCCGGCCAGAAACTCCACCATGGTACTAACAAGTTCCTTTTCGTTTTGATAATAATCCATATGTTCTGGTTCAATATTGGTGATTACGGCTGTCTCTGGAGAAAAGTAGAGCAGTGAACCATCACTTTCATCAGCTTCTGTCAGAAAGTAATTACCCCCGCCGGTTCGATAATTCCCCTGAATCAAGTCCAGATCACCACCAACCATCACATCCGGATCCCGTCCGGCCGCCAGAAAAATAGCAGCCAGCATCCCGGTAGTGGTGGTCTTGCCGTGAGTCCCGGAAACCGCCACCAACCTTTTATTCAACGTCAGCAGCGCCAGCATTTCAGCCCGCTGCATTATTATAATTCCCCGTCGCCGGGCTTCTTCAAGCTCGACATTATCGGCCGGAATTGCACTGGAATAGATCAGCAGGCCAGCCTCCCCCAGATTTTCTGCCCGGTGTCCCCGAAAAACTTCAACCCCTCTATTCTGCAGCATTTTAATCTTGTCATTTATTTTGAGATCCGAACCGGTAACTTTAATTCCCCGCTCCAGAAGAAAGCCGGCAATAGCGCTCATGGAAATTCCGCCAATACCAACCAGATGTACCTGATTAATTTTTTCCAGTATCTTTTTTTCAGGCTGTTCTTTTCCTGGCCTCACTTTTATGAGCTTATCATTTTTAAGCCTGTCTTTTTTAAGCCTGTCTTTTTCAGCCATTTTAAAAGCCTTCCTTTTATTAACATTGCTTTGCTTGCTATGCTTTTAGCTTAGATAAACATTTCTGTTATTTTCTTTTTCTCCTTTTACCTGTCCTATGATACTATTTATATAGAGTTAAATCAAGATGATTAGCCTGCATAAAATCGATATCATTAAAATTTGAAATTCTAATCCCTGTCATATCAGTTTATCCTATCAATCAAATTGCCTGTAAAATGACTTTTCGCAGCGAAGCTCTCAAGATGCTTACTTTACATTCCTGCTATTTCCCTTAGGAACAATTTCGGTTTTTTCCCAGAGCCAGAATTTCTTTCATGATATCCTTGATGGCCTCAGGTCTTCCCAGTTTACCAGCAGCCTGCGACAGGGAACAGAGTCTATCTTCCTCGGAAAGCAGAATTTTAATTTCAGCCAGCAAATCCTCAGGTTCCAGACTGTCTTCCGGCAGAAGAACAGCGGCCCCTTTCTCGCTAAGGTAACGGGCATTTCTCAGCTGATGATCACCGGCAGCATGAGGATAGGGCAGCAGAAGGGAAGGCAGCCCCACTGCTGTAATCTCAGCAATAGTGGAAGCCCCGGCTCTCCCTACCAGAAGATCTGCTCTGACCAGCGCCTTTTCAATTTCATTTAAATAATCCATCACCACAATTTTTCTTCTGGCCGCAGCTGACAGTTTTTTCCCCAGCAGCTCCTTAACCTGGTGATAATTGGCTTTTCCCGCTAGATGGACTACCTTAAGCTCTCCAGCATCTCTGCCTTTTTTCTCCCTGTACTTCTCACTATTTTTCTCCAGTAAACCGGGATAGATCTCCAGCATAATCTCGTTTATAAATTTTGAACCCTGGCTTCCTCCCATAACCAGCAGGAGAAAATCCCCGGCAGTTAGAAAGCCTTCTGGAAAAATATCTTCTCCCTTTTGCCTGTCTGCAGCCTCAAAATTCTCCCGGGCAGCTTCCAGAATTGACGGCCGCACCGGATTTCCGGTAACCCTGATCTTGCTCCGGGAACCCGGGGGAAAAAATTTAGCACTATCAGGGAAGCTGACAGCCACCCGGTCAACCACTCTGGCCAGAAGCCTGTTGGTCAGGCCTGGATAGGAATTCTGCTCATGAATCAGGGTGGGATATCCCCGAAGAGCAGCAGCCAGCAGCACCGGGCCGGCGGTAAAACCTCCGGTACCCACAACCACCTCCGGATTATAATCTCTGATAATATGCCAGGCCCTCAGGAAAGCACTTAAGTTCGAGACCCCGGAATTAAAAAGTTTCAGTGACAGTTGTCTGGGCAGGGGTTTAACCGGCAGGCCCTCAAAATTAATTCCCTCTCTTTGAGCCAGAGCCTCTTCCTGGCTCTCCCGCCCCCCCAGGTAAAGCACCTCTCCCTGACGCTTCTGCCATTCAGCAATAATAGCCTGAGCTGGTGAGATATGGCCGCCTGTTCCTCCTCCGGAAATAATCATTTTCATCTCCCAGGACTCTCCTTCTCAACAAAATTTAAAGAAAAATCAAAAAGCCAGCAGCTGCCTGCAGTTCGGTTTATTTCGCCTGCCGGGAAATATTTAACAGGATGCCGATGGAGATCAGCGAAATTATCAAAGAACTGCCCCCGTAACTTATGAAGGGCAGGGTAATACCGGTCACTGGAATCAGCGATGTTACCGCTCCAATATTTATGAGCGCCTGAATAATTATCATGGCAGTAATTCCGGCTGCCAGCAGCGAACCAAAAATATCAGGGGCTGTCAGAGTAATCACCGTGCCCCGGTAGGCAATCACCGCAAAAAGAAATAAAACCAGCAGGGTTCCTATCAGGCCAAACTCCTCACCAATAATGGCAAAAATAAAATCCGTACCGGGTTCCGGCAGATAAAGAAACTTCTGCCGGCTGTTTCCCGGCCCAACCCCGGTCAGACCTCCCGAACCAAAGGCGAAGAGTGACTGAATTATATGATAGCCGGTCCCCCGGGGGTCAGTCCAGGGATCAAAGAAAGTTTGAATTCTCAGCAGCCGATAATGAGCGCTGTGTATGTAGTAAAATAAAAAACCTGCTCCCGGCAGTGCCAGCAAAAAAAGGTGTCGCAGCAGTACTCCGCCCAGAATTAGCAGGAAAATAGCCACCCCAAAAATGTTGAGGGCCGTACCCAGATCCGGCTGGCTCACTATCAGAAAGAAAAATGCCAGGACAACCAGCAGTGCTGGCAGCAAGCCCTCTCTAAAGGAGGTAATTTTCTCTCCCTTACGCTTGATAAACCCGGCCAGATAAATCACCACAGACAGCTTGGCAAATTCCGAAGGTTGAAAGTTGAAAAAATGAAATGTCAGCCAGCGCCGGGATCCCCCAACCTGTCTGCCTATATCAGGTATCAAAACCAGAATCAGCAGAACTATTGCCAGCAGCAAAATTTTCTTAGAATGCTTGAAAAAAAGATGGTAATCAATCCGGGAAAAGACCAGCAGGGAGAGGAGCCCAACCCCGGCATAAATCAGCTGCCGCCGAAAGAAAAAAAGAGGATCTCCATAAACACTGTAAGCCCGAATTGAACTGGCACTCATAATCATCATCAGGCCAAAACCCAGCAGAATTAAGCAGGCTGTCAGCAGGATAAAATCAGGATTATTCTGCTGCTTCCCTGAGCCCATTTGACCATCACCACCTTTATTGTCTCAAAAAAATTGTTAATCCGAATTTTCCGGATAATTCAGCTTCTCATCGTTCTCATCTTCACTGCTCCAAAACTGCTCCAAAATTTTTCCTAAAATTAAATCCACTATTTTTACTGGACCCTGGCAGATTTTATTGGGCCCTTGCAGAGGCATGCAGGTTCAGCTTGAAAATTATAATATGCAACTTTATTTTTATTTTTTGTTGTGCTACTTAAAAGAATTGGGGGGTTGCCTCGAGAATTTATTATTAAATTTGCCATTCAGCTTGTGCCCCTCATTTCCAGGGAAAATGTTATTTATTCCCTGGCTAAATAATTCTGACAGGCCTCCTGAAACAGCCGGCCCCGCTCCTTGTAACTGGAAAACATATCCCAGCTGGGAGCTCCTGGTGAGAGAAGCAGTAAGCCTTCCATTTCCCTTTCTTCCAGAAGATTAAGTCCCTGCCGGGCTGCCTCTGCCATGCTTTCAACCTCAATAAACCTGTGATAATCCAGAGCTTCAAGCTGCTCTGCCAGTTCCCCGGCAGTCTCTCCCAGCAGGACAGCACCACCAGCCCGGCGGGCAATCTCCCGGGCAAAGGCCTTATTATCCTGCCCCCGGTCCTGACCTCCGGCAATAATAATAACCCCTCTCCTCTGATCGCCGTAGGTTTTAAGGGCCTCAACGGCAGCAGGAGGATTGGTAGCTTTGGAGTCATCGATCAGCAGCAGTCCTGCGGCGCTGTAAAAAATCTCCAGCCTGTGAGGGTCAGCCTCAAAATCCCTAACCACCTCTTTGATTGCAGCGGATGAAACTCCAAGTTCCCGGGCAGTCAGGATAGCCAGGGCCACATTTATTTTATTGTGTTCGCCCTTAAGCTTCATATCCTCAGCTGAAATAGTAAGTACTTCTCCATTTTTTTCCGTATATTTTATATCCCCCAGGCTTGCCATTTTGTTAGCAGACCTCTTCCAGAATATTCTGAGGGCTTCATCATTGATAATAGCCTCTGCCCCGGAGTCCGGCTGGCCGCTGACTCCCATTATCCTGGCAGCAGCCTCTCCGGCAAGTCTCCTTACCTCAGGATCGTCCAGATTAATCAGGGCCAGATCCTCCCAGGTTTGATTAAGAAAAATTCTCCCCTTGGCCTCCCGGTAATCCTCCAGGGTGCCGTGCCAGTCCAGGTGATCGGCAGTAAAATTAATAAAAATAGCAATATCAGGACGAAAATCCCGGCAGGCTGCCAGCTGAAAGGAGCTTACCTCCAGCACCAGCCAGTCCCCGGCAGTTACTTCCTCAATCGCCGAGATAGCCGGCCTACCGATATTGCCGGCCAGCACCACCTTATCCTTTAGCCCGGTTTCCAGCAGCCGGGCTGTTAACCTGGTGGTGGTAGTTTTGCCGTTGGTCCCGGTAACTGCAGCAATCCGGGCTGGACAGAAATGATAGGCCAGCTCCAGCTCACTAACAACAGGTATTCCCTGCCGATGAGCCAGCTGAATTAACTCATTGTCCGGAGGAACTCCGGGGCTGGAAATCACAAGATCTGCCTCCGGTAGTGAGTCCCTGCTCCCGGCCCAGCTGTAAAAGGGGGAATACTGTTCAAGTTCGGCAAATTTCTCCCTCAGAGATTCCGGGCTCCTCCGGTCAAAGAGAAGCAGCTCAATTTCCCTTTTCCCGAAAAACTCCACCAGAGCTCGACCGGTTCTACCTCCGGCTCCCACAATTGCCACCTTCTCAACCAGCTTTTCCGGATCAATTGCCCTCTTTGGATTGGGGAAATCTACCGCCTCCGGAATAATAGAAAGCCTGCCCCGCTCAGTAACTTTAATTACACTATCTCTGCCACTTAATTTCACAGCAACCACCTAACTCCAGAGAGGCCAGCTGGCCAGCAGCCCCACCAGCCCGGTAATTATCTGAAGAATATAAAATCTGCCGGTAACCAGTGTTTCCGACCAGCCCTTTAATTCAAAATGATGATGAAGCGGCGACATTAAAAAGACCCGCCTTCCTCCGGTCAGTTTAAAATAGCTGACCTGAATTATAACAGAAAGAGTTTCCAGCACGAAAACAGCTCCCAGCAGCAGCAGGAAAAGAGCGCTTCCTGAGATAAGCCCTAGAACTGCCAGCAGACTTCCCAGAAAAAGAGAACCGGTATCGCCCATAAAGATCCGGGCTGGATGAATATTATACCAGAGAAATCCCAGACAGCCGCCGGCCCCGGCGGCCGCCAGCACTATCAGTTCGTGATATCCCGTCACCAGCAGTAGAGGAATAAAAAAAATAAAACTGATGAATGAAAGGCCTCCGGCCAGACCATCCAGGCCGTCACTAAGGTTGACTGCATTGCTGCTGCCCATCAGGACAAGCAGACTGAAGGGTATTATCAGCCAGCCCAGCTCACTGACTGCCGGACTGAAGGGCAAGAGGATTGCTGTTTGGCCTTGAGAAAAGAGAAAAAAACCCAGCAGCAGACCGCTTGCTCCCTGAATCAATATTTTATCACGGGCTTTTAACCCCAGCGATCGGGATTTTTTGATGCTGAGATAATCATCAATCAGCCCCAGCAGGGCATTGATTGCCAGCACAGCCAGCACCACCACTTTTTCCAGACCACCGGAGTAAAAAATGAGCAGACTGACCACCACCGCTAGAAAAACTATAAAGCCGCCGGTGGTAGGAATCCCGGCCTTCTCCTGATGGGATTCCGGACCCAGCTCCCGGATTTGCTGACCAAAACTTTTACGCCTGACATATTTTAGATAAGCCGGCATGGAAAACAGTACCAGCAGAAGAGGGATAACTGCTGCCAGAAAATATTTTTCTACGGCAATATTAAAGACCAAGATCACCGCCCTCCCTGCTCCAGCAGGACATCAACAATTTCTTCCATTTCCAGAGATCGGGAACCCTTGATCAATATGGTATCACCGGAACGCATTATTTTACGCAGCAGACCGGTAATATCATCCTTCTTTTGAAAAGCGTAGATAAACTGCCGGGGCATGCCTGCCTCCAGGGCTCCTTCGGCAATTTCTTCCGCTGTTTTGCCCAGGACTATTAGCAGATCCAGCTCCTTCTCCACCAGGTATTGGCCTATCTCCCGGTGAGCAGCCTTTTCAATCGGTCCCAGTTCCAGCATGGCCCCCAGAACAGCAATTTTGCGGCCTGAGGCCAGATTAACCAGAGAATTAATTCCGGCTTTCATGGATAGGGGGTTGGCATTATAGGTATCATTGATGATTTTAATCCCATTAAGTTTGCGAATCTCCTGGCGCAGATCGGTAATCTGAATATTTTTCAGACCCTCGGCAATGCTGCCCCAGCTGACTCCCACAACTCGGGCAGCCGCTATTGCCGCCAGAGCATTGGAAATATCATGAATTCCACTTCTGTTTATCTTCAGTGGCAGGGAGGTACCTTCAGCCTTGAGGGTAAAGCTGGCACTTTCCTCCTCCTGAAAAAAATCAATATCACTGGCAAAATAATCAACCCTGCCCTCCTGGTTATTTTCCAGGCTGTAGGTGATTATATTAAGATCACTGCTTCGAGTTGGTGCTACCTGTCCCTTCTCTCTGCTAAAATTCTCGATGACATTTCGCACTTCCCGGTTGTCAAAATTTAATATAGCCAGCCTTTCACCTCTAAGTTCCTCCAGCAACTCCTGCTTGGCCCGGGCCACATTTTTAATCGAGCCCAGCTTCTCCACATGAGCCGGTCCAATATTGGTAATAACTCCAATCTGGGGTAGAGCAATCCGGGCCAGCAGTCTGATATCCCCGATATGCCGGGTTGCCATCTCCAGCACTGCCACATCCTCATCACCCTCCAGATCCAGCAGGCAGAGGGGCAGTCCATATTCATTGTTGTAATTTTCCCGGGTGCGCAGCACCTTTTTTTCCTGCCTGATCAGGCTGTAAATCATGTCCTTGGTGGTGGTCTTGCCGGCACTGCCGGTCACACCGATCACCCTGAGATCCTTCAATTGCCGGCGGTTGTAAAGAGCCAGATCCTGAAGGGCTGCGGTGGTATCCCGGACCAGAATTATAGCCACCCGGGAATAGGGCTCGATCCTCCGGGAAGTAATGATAACCTTAGCTCCCCGTTCCACCGCTTCAGGGATATAATCATGACCATCATTATTTTCCCCCACTATGGCAATGAAAATATCGCCGGGTTTAACTCTGCGGCTGTCGATAGTAACTGTGTTATAGGTTTGCCGGGGATTCCCCTGCAAAATTTTACCCTGGACTGCTTCGGTTATCTCCTGCAGCTGTAAATCAAGCATTAAATATCACTCCCTGCGAGAGGCCAGTGCCCGGCTGGCAACCTCCCGATCATCAAAATCTATTGTCCGCCCAGCAAATTCCTGATAGGTCTCATGACCCTTGCCGAAAATAATCACAATATCGCCGGGCTCGGCAGCTTCCACTGCCGCAAAAATTGCTTCCTCCCGATCGGCAATAACCTGATAGGCTGATTCCGGATAATTATCCCTGTTAACCAGCCTTTTCACCCCGACCAGAATATCCTCAATTATATCTCCGGGCTTTTCCGAGCGAGGATTATCGGAGGTAACAAATATTAAATCTGACATTTTCAATCCGATCTGACCCATTTTCGGTCTTTTTTCTTTATCACGATCTCCTCCACAGCCAAAAACTGAAATAATCCGGCCGCTGTGAAACTCCTGGACCGAGCGCAGAACATTTTCCATTCCGGCCGGAGTATGTGCATAATCAACAAAAACCTTTATTTCATCAACCATATCCTTTATATCAGTGTTATCTGCTGTTTCACTGTTAGCTGCTTTAGCGGCTGAATCTTGCTGTCTTCTAGCTGCTGAATCTCTCTCTCTTCTAAGGGCTGAATCCTGCTCTGCTCTAGCTGCTGTCTCATTATCTTTTGCTTTTACTCTATTTCCTGGACCTGCTGAATAATTTGGGTCTCCTGCCTCGACCTCTAATTCTCTAGCTGCCTGTTCTTTATTCTTATCTTTATGAGTTTCCCGAATTCCTTCCCGAGCTCCCTCTTTGGATTTCATTTTTTCTGTCTTAAACCTGCTGCCAGAAAGCTGATACACACCTTCCCTGATTCTGACCTGCTCAAAACGTCCCGGCACTCCGGGAAATATAGCCAGAGCCTTCTTCAAGTCCTCCGGCCGATAACCCTCGGCCAGCAGCGGTGTCAGGGAAGCAAGACAATTGTAAATATTAAATTTCCCCGTCAGGGCTGATTCAAACCGGCTGCCCGTTAGTTCAAAAGCCAGCCTGCCAGGAGTAATACTGATATCGTGAGCCCGATATGAGGCCTCACCATTAATGCCAAAAGAAAACTTCGGCCCGGTGAAGTGCTGAAATGATCTCCGCAGCCTATTATCATCTATATTGTAAAAGGCCTTACCAGCCGAGCTTAAATTTGCCTCAGTCCTGATATTACCTCCAGGACCGCTATTTTCTCCCGGTTCTTCGTTATCTTCCGCTCGGTTATTTTCTCGATTATTTTTTTCCGCTGGATCATCTGGCCGATTATTTTCTCCCGGTCGATCAGATTCCCGGAATTTATCTCCTATTCCAGGTCTATCAGCATTGTTTTCCTGCTCTTTTTCCTCAAGATAATCCAGCAGAGAAAGCTTGGCTCCCAGATAATCGGCAAAATCAGCATGAAAATCCAGATGATCCCGGGAGATATTGGTGAAAATAGCTGCTCTAAATTTCAGGCCCTCAACCCGCTCCAGACTAAGAGCATGGGAGGAAACTTCCATGGCAACAGCCCGGCAGCCGGCTTCAACCATCATATTCAAATACCGAAAAATCTGATTGGCCTCCGGGGTTGTCCGGGGAGTATCGATCATTTCTTTTCCGGTGTCCACCCGTATTGTCCCTATCAGGCCGCATTTAACTTCCAGCTCCTCCAGCAAATGCTGGATAATAAAGGAAGTTGTGGTCTTGCCGTTGGTACCGGTTATCCCGTAGATATCAAGTTTATCCTCGGGATGATCAAAAATCTCAGCAGCAATCACACCCAGCATTCCAGCAGGATTATCCACCCTGATATAAACTGCATCAGGCTTAAGCTTCCCGGGCAGATATTCTACCACAAAAACCCGGCTGCCTCTCCGGTAGGCATCGGCAATATATTTGTGACCATCAGTTTCCCTTCCCCGGCGAGCCAGAAAAATGCTGCCCTCTTTAGCCTGACGGGAATCCTGAACAATGTCATTAATCTCTCTGGAAAGCTTTTTCCCGGTATCACCACGGGTATCGCTCAAATTTAGTCTCTGACACAGCTCTCTAACCTGCAATTAAATCCCCCCATTTTCCGGGCTCTAACCTGAATTATCCAGACTTCAACTGATTTTATTTAAAATAAGCCTGTTTTGTTTTAAAAATGGCCATTAAGTCAGATCAGGAAACAGATATTTTGTATGATAAACTTGTAAAGCTAATTTTATGAAATCAAATCAGATCACTTATTAAATCAAGAATCTGCGATTCGGTTATAACAATAATTCAGGTGCTCTCTGATGAGAAATTTTTATGATGTAAAATTTTATAGAATGCTGAATAGATTCAATAGCCATAATTTAAAATAAACCTGCCTGCCCCTTTAAACTTGACAACAAGATAGGGAAATATCAAAGCATATTCTTAAGGTAACTTAAAAAGGTATCTTAAAAAGGTAAGGTAACTTTAAAAAGGTAACTTATAAAATAAGCTTCAAAATATGTGGCCCATATCAGAGGGTAAGAATTATCCTGCTCTAGCCGGTAAAGATAGCCCTAAAACTTTCATCCCCGCTATTCCACCTCAATGCTGGAAAACAGATCAGCCCGTTTCCCCGGAGCAGGAGACTGTCTCGTGAGACTGCCGCTGACTATCCCATTTAATCTAAAACCGGAGAGCCAGGCTTTCTGCTCGGCCTCATGGGGTGACATTCCTCTCAGGTCAGGTATCATCGCCTTTTTCCCCTGATAGCTGTCATCGGTATAGAGCCTGACTGTTGCTTCTTCTGGAATAACAGTGCGCGGCAGGGGTATCTGAGCCCTGACAGTTTCACCCTCTCCTATTAGTTTAACATTTAATCCTTCACTTCTCAATGAGGAAGCAACCTGATTGGCATTTTGATTGCGATAATTCCGGATTTCTATTTCCTGCTGAAAGTCCAGCTCAAATTCCAGATCGAGTTCGGGATCAACAAAGCCCTCCTCTCTGGGTGTTATATCCAGATACTGAATCAGGCTGGAAGCAAACCTGTGAAACAGTGGAACCACATTCTGGCTGGCATAGTAAACACTATCCTCCAGCCCATAGAGCACCGAGACCACCACCAGCTCGGGATCATCACCAGGAATCAGCCCGACAAAGGAGGTATCATAAATATCCTGGTTGCCATAATGTCTGGCAGTACCAGTCTTACCACCAATCACATGGCCCTCAATTCGGGCAGCAGTGCCTGTCCCACTTTCCACGGCAGCAATCATCAGCTCACGCATCTTTTCAGCCGTGGTGGAGCTGATGGCCTGACGGATCCTTTCGGGATGGTTCTGGCTCACCACCTCGCCTTTGGCATTGACCACCCTATCCACCAGCAGCGGTTTTTGAACATAACCACCATTGGCAACTGCCGAGGCCCCCACCGCCAGCTGCAGAGGAGTGGTGGTTAACCCGTGACCGAAGGACATTGTAGCCTGTTCGATGTCGGTAAACTGACCGGGAGCAACCTGCCCCGGGCTCTCACCGGGAAATTCAATCCCGGTCTTGCGGCCAAAATTAAACCGGTAGGCCCCCTCCAGCATCTCCTTCGGTTCTAGAGTCAGACCCACCTGGACAAATCCCGGGTTGCTGGAGTTTTTAAAGATTTCAGCAAAATTCTGCCAGCCGTGACCCTCCCGGGTCCAGCTGTGAATTCTCTCTCTGCCAACCTCAATATGGCCGGGATCACTGAAAATATCATTCATGTCAAAATAACCATGCTCCAGGGCCAGGGCCGCGGTGAAAATTTTATAGATTGAACCTGGCTCAAAGCTGTCCTGAACTGCTTTATTCCTCCAGTAGGAACTATCATAGCTGCTGAAGTTATTGGGATTAAAATCCGGCTGATTGGCCAGGGCCAGAATCCGGCCGGTGTTAGCTTCCATCACAATGAGAGAGCCCCCGGAAATGGTATGGTCCTCCATGGCCTGCTTCAGCTCCCTTTCGGCATAGTACTGAATCGTTTCATCCAGGGTGAGGTAAATATCATGCCCCTCCTCTGGAGCTATATAATCTCTGACCCCGTCAGGAATTGATCTCCCGACAGCATCCCGTTCCTCCTGAATCAGTCCCGGTATGCCTTCAAGTTCATTATTAAAGGAAAGCTCCAGACCCTCCAGGCCATAATTATCCATACCGGCAAAACCCAGCACCTGACTGGCCAGCGAACCACGGGGATAGTACCTTTCAGTTTCCGGCACGAAGGAAATCCCCTTGAGATCCAGCTCCCGCAACTCTTCATAAACCTCCTCCTCAACCTTGCGGTCCAGGTAAACAACCACCGCATCCCGGGTCAGCCTGCTTTCAATCAGATTCCTGTCAATAGACAAAATCCCCGCCAGAACATCACTTTTTTGGGCGGGGTTGGTAATCTGACGCGGCATAGCTACCACGGTATGTTTTTGGTTGTTTAAAGCCAGTTCAGTTCCGCTGCGGTCATAAATTGTTCCCCGGTTGGACTCCAGCTGCAGGCTGCTCAAACGCTGTTCCAGAGCCCTGCTCTGGTAAAAATCCCGCTGAATTACCTGAATCCAGATCAGCCGTCCGGCCACAACCACCAGAACCGCCAGCAGCAGAATAAAAAACAGCTTGGTTCGTTCTTTAATTCCTATGTGTCGTTTGTCGGCCATAACTATTCACCTGCTTGAACTCACTTCCTTTGATTAGCTCATTTTAATAAATTTTACCCAGCCATAAAATTTAACCAACCATTATTTAATATAATTTATCTAAATTTAATATAATTTAACTAACTATTAACTACTAATATTTAGACAAATACCTAGTTTGTAGATGTTAAACTAAAATGACCAGTTTATTTCCAACAGTTTCAACCATTTCATATCCATTTTCTATACCAGATCTGATAGAATAAGTGTATATTTATGAAAATCAATCAAGATTTAACTATTTATGATTCCATTTTTAGGATTACATTGATAAAATTGGATTTATCTTTAAAGAATATCAGGTAATTTTTTCATCTATTGTTTTGTACCGCAGGAACATTGGGAGTTACCTCTACCTATATTTTAAAAACTATATTTTAAAAATTATAGTTCCTGACATGGCAGTTCTTTCAGCAAAATATTTAGTGAAAAATTACTTTTGGCAGTATACCCTGCCTGATATTCCAAAACAGCTTCTTGAATAAAATAACACCTTAAAGTCAGGGCCTGAAAACTCCCTGGCAAAGTCCCTATCCCGGTTGCCTAATCCAGGGTGGCAGCCCGAACTCTACTGCTAAAACCATCCCAGAGAGAAGCCCAGATACTGCCGGCTTCTTCCCCACCCGGTTCAGTCTCAATGGGAGCCAAAGCCAGCCGCTGAACCTGACTCGGTTCCACCATGCCCAGTTCACTGCGGGCCACTCGCTCCAGCCGGGAAAGGGATCTCATGCTGGCCACCTGCATTTCCAGCTCTTTATTGGTCGAGCTTAGCTGACTTAATTCTCCCTGCAGTTCTTCCAGCTGATAGTTAAGGTGAACAATGCGCAGGGACTGGCTGATGACCAGAGCCATCGGAATAATAAAAACCAGAAAAATCACCAGAAAGCAGAACAGCAGTCTTTTATTCTGACTGATAGATTCTCTCTCTTTTTTAACCGAAAAATTATCATAGCTAACAGTATTACTATTCGTGAAAGACATCTAAAATCCTCCTTTCAGACTGAATTTATAATGCTTTAATTTTTTTCAATGATTTATTATTAAATTGTAATGATTTATTATTAGATGATTGCACTTCATATTAGATGATTGCACTGCCTAAAGTCGATATCATCAAAATTTCGAAATTTTAATCCCCGTCATATCAGTTATCCTGTCAATCAAATTGCTTATAAAATGACTTTTCGCAGTGAAGCCATTCTATAAAATTTAACAATATAGAATACCTGAATTAATGCTATAACTGAGTCTCAAATTCTTGATTTAATCAGCTATCAAATTTGATTTTAAAAAATCTACTTTGCGAATTGAACAAATAAATTATCTGCTTACTGAACTGACTTAATAGCCAGGTTCTTAAATTGTTCTTCTTGTTTTTATTTTTATTATTTTTTGTTATCCTTGTTTGTTTCTATTGGCAGATCTCAACCTCTAATATTAGCAAATTTTTTCCGCAGCCCGGAGTTTGGCGCTTCGAGACCGGGGATTCCTTTCTATTTCCTCCTGGTCTGCCTGGAGGGGGCTTCCTGTTACAACCTTAAGCTCTGCTACCTTATCACACCTGCAGATGGGAAAATCCGGGGGGCAGACACAACTTTTAGCCTTTTCTCGAAAAGTGTGCTTTACCAGCCTGTCTTCCAGAGAGTGGAAGGAAATAACACAGAACCTCCCTCCCTTATTTAGCAGTCCTGGACCCATTTCCAGCATCCTTTCAACTTCCTTCAGCTCATTATTTGTCTCAATTCTAAGAGCCTGAAAGGCGCGTCGGGCCGGATGACCACCTGACCTTCTGGCACCTGCTGGAATTGCTGCTTTAATTACCTCCACCAGGTCGTATGTACTGGCAAGCGGTTCCCGCTCTCTGCGCTTTACGATAAACTCCGCAATGCGGCTGGCCCACCTTTCTTCACCATATTCCCGTAATATCTCTGTCAGCTCCTCCTGAGAATAGTTATTGACAATTTTCGCCGCTGTCATATCCTGTTCCTGGTTCATTCTCATATCCAGTGGGGCATCTTCCTGGTAAGTGAAGCCGCGTTCAGCTTTGTCCAGCTGCGGGGAAGATACTCCCAGATCCAGCAGAATTCCGTCTACTCCCTCAATACCCAGCTGAGCTAAAATTTCTCCGGCCTCCACAAAACTGGAATGAAAGAGCTTAATTTTTTCCGTCGGCAGATTTTCCTGACAGTACCTGATAGCCTCCCGGTCTTTATCTATCCCGATTAAAAACCCTTCTCCCTGCTTGAGTCTCGCAATAATCTCCCGGGCATGTCCGCCCCTGCCAATTGTACCGTCCAGGTAAATCCCGTCCTTATCTATCTTAAGCAGTTCAATAACTTCCTCCAGTAGTACCGGCTGATGCATTTCCATCCCTACCACCCGCTCTTAAGTCAATCAATCCTGAATTATAACTTGAAATCTAGCAAAAATATATCTTTAATCCCAAGAATATATCTTTAATCCATTAAATCCCGAGATCATCCATGGTAGCAGCAATGTCTTCGTGAGAATCTTCAGCATCTTCCAGAAAGCTGTCCCATTTTTCCTTGGCCCAGATCTCGATTCTATTGGCCAGCCCGATAATCACCGTTTCCTTATCCAGGTCGGCATATTCCCTCAAATTCTGGGGCAGGCTGATCCGGCCCTGCTTATCCAGGGTGCATTCGGTAGCTCCAGAAAAGAAAAACCTGACAAAACTTCGGGCATTCTTTCTGGTTATGGGCAGCTCTTTCAGCTTCTTTTCCAGCTTTTTCCACTCCGGCAGGGGATAGAGAAAAAGGCAGTTATCCAGGCCCCGGGTAACCACAAAGCTCCCATCCAGTTCTTCCCTAAAGCTGGCCGGCATAATAATCCTACCCTTGCCATCCATATTATGTGTAAATTCTCCCATAAACATATCAATGCCACCCCCTGACCTCCACAAAATACCACTTTACACCACTCACTTACTATTATATTCTATACCCGGCCAAAAAGTCCTTGTTTTTTTGGAAAAAAAATACCCACTTTAGCAAAAAAGTGGGTTAAGATAATAAGCTGAAATATTATTTTGTAACTTAATCATATAAATGCTATTTATTTGTAGAATAATGCAGAATTAAAGTAATATTATGGTTCCACTGCGAAAAGACATTTTACCAGCAATTTGATTAACAGGATGTCTGATGTCAAGGGGATTATAATTTAGAAATTTTGATTATATCGAATTTACGCAGGGCCATCATATTATTTAAAATTCAGGGCTAAATGCAGTCCCTAAATAAGCAGACTCTAAATAAAATGCAGCTCTTAATCCAGAGCAATTCCCAGCAGCTTCTTAACCAGTTCAGCATATTCCAGTCCGGAAGCCTGCCACATCCTGGCATACATGCTTTTTTCGGTAAATCCCGGGATGGTATTAATCTCATTGAGATAAATTTCTTCTCCTTCAGTCAGAAAAAAATCCACCCGGGCCAGGCCATCACAGTACAGCAGGCGAAAAGCCCGGCGGGCAAGAGATTTAATTTTTTCTTCGGTTTCTAGGGAAAGTTCAGCCGGTGTTATCAATTTGGTCCTGCTGGAAAAATATTTGGCCTCATAATCATAAAACTCATGCTCGGGAATAATCTCACCGGGTCTTGAAACCTCACTGTTTTTCCAGGTTCCCAGCACCGAGCACTCAATTTCTCGTCCTGGTATAAATTCCTCCAGTAGAATTCTATTATCATATTCGAAGGCCATCCGCACTGCCGGCATCAAATCCTTAATCTCTTTGACCTTGGAAATCCCAATGCTGGAACCCAGGCTGGCCGGCTTGATAAAGCAGGGCAGCCCCAGTTTTTCCACCACCCTATTTTCCAGTCCAGCTATCTCCCCCTTATCCTTGATGTCCTGAGCTGTCAGCAGCAGATAATCTGCCTGCTTGATATTATGCCTCTCAAAAATATTTTTAGCAAAAGATTTATCCATGGCCACCGCCGAAGCAGCGGTTTTTGAACCCACAAAAGGGATCCCTGTCGTCTGCAAAAACCCCTGCATGGTTCCATCCTCACCGTAGGGACCGTGCAGCAGGGGAAAAATCAGTTCTATTTCTTCAGAAAGATTTTTCTTTATACTTTCCAGAATTGAACCGTAATTGTTTTCTTCCTCCTCGGGAATCCTATCAATCTCAGTGGTTATCAATTTCCTGGAAATTTCAGGAGACAGCCATTTGCCGTTCTGAGATATGGCCAGCGGCACCCAGTCAATCCCGGGAATATCCACTTCTGCGAAAACCGACCGGGCTGACATCAGGGAAACCTCATGCTCCGCCGACCTCCCCCCAAAAAGCAACCCAACCTTATGTATATCTTTAACCTGTCCCTCATTTGCAGTCACAAAACCTCACCTCTTTTTCTTTTTACTCATGCCATTATATAAACTTTATCTCATGGCATTATATTAATCTTCATATCATGCCATTATATTAATCTTCATATAAAGTTCTTTTTATCTTCAATTTAATAAATATCAATTTCATTTTGCCAATATCAAACTTCTATTTATATATATATTTTGCCAATATCAAACTTCTATTTATATATATTCATTTTGCCAAATATCAATCTTATATTTCTATATATCAACCCATTATTTGCTTAATATAAACACTTAATTAACTTGAAAAATAGTAAGTAAATGTAAATAATTTGCTTCTTGCTGTGTTCTTGTTGTGTTTCTTTTATAGATAGGGGTTTAACTTGTTATTAAATGGTATAGAATGGGGTTTAACTTATTATAAAAAGGGGTTTAACTTATAATTACGCCTAAATACTTCCAGCTAATTGTTGTGCTCCGAAGGAGCATTCAAAAAAAGCATCCGAAGGAGCAGGGGAATTTAACTTAGAAATAACAGGTAAATTTTTATGTCCTGTTGAGGCTCAAGGAAGCATAAGGTTTGCTTGATATAAATTTTTTATAAATGTTTTCACTGCGAAAAGTCATTTTTCTGAAATTTATTTGACAGGATCCTTGGCATAATAGGGATTATAGTTTCAAAATTTAATGATATCGACTTTATTCAGTGCAATCATAAATAGTGCTTTTTCAATACCTGCCGGAATAAAATCTATATTTCCCCCAATTCCAGTTTAATTCTCTGCTCTATCATTGTCTCCAGCCCTTAAAGTCTCCAGCCCTATAATTTCAAAAATTCCGCTCAGCGGGCCAGAAAGTCCTGGTCAGCAGCATAATCAATCTGCATCACTTCCCTGACCCGGTCCAGGGTCTCCTCACCCTCCTGCCGGGCCCTTTCAACCCCGGATATCAGAATTTCTTTAATCAGTTCCGGCCTTTCCTGATAATAGCTCCTTCTCTCCCGCATCGGTGCCAGAAAACTGTTAATCCTTTCAGCCAGAATCCCTTTACATTCTACACAGCCAATGGTTCCCTGGCGGCACTGCTCGGCAATCTCAGCTTCCTCTTCCGGGTTAAAGACCTTATGATAATCATAAACGGTACAGACCTCGGGATTCCCGGGATCGTCCTTCCTGATCCGCTGGGGATCAGTAACCGCCTTATTAATCTTCTGCCCGACCGCCTCTTCATCATCAGCCAGATAGATGGCGTTGTTCAAACTCTTGCTCATCTTGGATTTGCCATCCAGTCCCACCAGCCTGGGAACCTCACTAATTTTGGCCTCCGGCACCGGAAACACCTCACCATAGAGGTTGTTAAATTTACGCACAATCCTTCGGGTCTGCTCGATATGAGGCAGCTGATCCTCACCCACCGGCACCAGATGAGCCCGGCAGAAGGTAATATCAGCGGCCTGACTTACGGGATAACCCAGAAAACCATAGGTCATCTCCTGATAATCATACTGCTCGGCTTCCGATTTTATGGTGGGATTCTTCTCCAGCTGATTAACCGTCACCAGCATGGAATAAAAAATGGTCAGTTCCGCAATCTGCGGCACCAGCGACTGCACAAAAATGGTGACCTTCTCAGGATCAATCCCGGCTGCCAGGTAATCCAGCGTCACCTGTCTGACATCCCGCTTGAGCTTCTCCGGCTGGTCAAAATTGGTGGTCAGTGCCTGGACATCAGCAATTATAATAAAGGTATCATATTCATCCTGCAGCCTAATCCTGTTCTCCAGGCTGCCAACATAATGACCCAGATGCAGCTTGCCGGTAGGCCTGTCTCCAGTTAAAATTCTCTTCTGCTTTAACATCAAATCACCTCTTCATTAAAGTTCGAAAAACACTTTCTTTAAAGCTTGATTGCCTCAAAATATTGCTATATATTACCTGCAAATCCTTAGCGAGCCAGAACAGGGTACCAGAACAGGGCACCGAAACACTCCGGATCGCACCGGTTTTGCTTGCTGATTCATCTTTTATTAATCCGGTTAACATCAAAATTTTTCCGGCTCATTTCTATATAAAATTTCAAATTCCACTAATTCATTATTATAAAGTATATCATTAATACTGCTTTGCGACAACTCTCATGCTGCAGTGCTTATACCAAATGTCCTATCGTTTATAGAAATTTCTACCTAAGCTGCACCAACCACAAATTGCTGCCCTGCATAAAGTCGATATTATCAAAATTTCTAAATTATAATCCCCGTCATATCAATCATCCTGTCAATCAAATTGCCAGTAAAATTACTTTTTGCAGCGGAGCCATCTCAATATTAATTTTGTAAGCTTATTACAAAGATTATAATTTTTAACTTATTGTAAAATAATAATCTTAGGTAAGATGTTTTATTAATTTCAAGCTGGTTCCTTGTCAATCAGGAAACTATCTGATATAATTGCTATTAGTTAAAGTTATTATTTTTGTTGATTATTAACAGCAAGGGGGGAAATTATGAGCAAAAAAACCAGAATGACAAAACAGCGGAAAGCAATCCTGGAGGTTTTAAAAGATACCAATATTCATCCCACTGCTGACTGGATCTATGAACAGGTTAAAGAAGAAATTCCTAATATAAGTCTGGGCACCATTTACCGCAATCTCAATGTGCTGGCCGAAATAGGAGAAATCATGATTCTGGATTATGGCAGCACCTACAGCAGATTTGACGGTGTCCCGGAAAACCACTATCATTTTCAGTGCTCAGAATGCGAGGGAGTCTTTGATCTGGATGTCTCCCACAAGGAAGATCTCAATCAGCTGGTTGAAGAGAAAACAGAGTTTGCAGTCGAAGATCATCGCCTGGAATTCTACGGTTACTGCCCTAACTGCCAGTAATTAAAACCGCCAGAAAACTGCTAAAAATCAATGATAAATATATGAAAGTTGTCTAAATATCTATTTTGTTATATCTTTTGGCTTATTTAAATTTTCTTGTTGCTAATTTAATACTGAATAGTTATCTGTGCTGGCTCGATCTTGTTGTCAGGACTGGAAGAGATAAAAAAACTTTAACAATAATGTTTTGTTCGCCTGCAGCTACCTGAGCAACATACAATTTGATAAGAGCTTATCTTTTATTACTTGCTATTCACCTAATAGCTGCCCATCTAAATAAAAAACTCCCACTCCAAATATATATTATATTTAGACATTATATTTAAAATCGTGGTTAAAAAGTCAGCTCAGAAAACAGATATTTTGTTTGTTCAATGATAAAGCAGATTTTTAAAATCAAACCAGATAATTGATTAAGTCCGGAAACCCCGACCCGATCAGATTAAAACATTAATCCAGTAACTATCTTGATATTGTTGTAACTATCTTGATATTGTTATTGAATTTGTTAACTTCAACAGACTGCTGAATAGATTTAACAGCCGTATTTAGAACTAATGATAGCTTAAAGGCCCAATCACAATATATAGAAAAATATAGAAAAGAAATATAAAAGCAATAATAAAAGAAGAATATAGGCAAAAACCATTTATATCATGATTGTACTGGATAAATTCGATATCATCAAAATTTTAAATTTTAATTCCCGTCATATCAGTTATCCTATCAATCATATTGCCTGTAAAATGACTTTTCGCAGCGGATCCATATCATTTAAAATTAATAATAAACAGAAGCCCTGACAGACTCCCCTAATTGTTGTAAACTCCGGGGAGTTTTTATTTTTCAAACAAAAACTGAAAAATAGAAAAACTTATTTCAAAAAAATACCAGAAGTAAAAATTATCAGGGGCCATCTTTCCAGGCCTTTTGACAGGCTTCCTTTGCCAGTTGGTCAGCTCTGCTATTCATTTTATCTCCGCTGTGCCCCTTAACTTTGGTGAGCTCAATCCGATATTTCTTCTGAAGTTCGGCAATTCTCTTCCATAAATCCTGATTCTTCACAGGTTTGCCCGCAGAAGTTATCCAGCCATTATTTTTCCAGTTTTCCAGCCATTCCTCCATTCCACGCAGCACATAACTGGAATCAGTATAAATCCTTACTTTGCTGCCAGCATTCAGGCTTTCCAGCCCCTCAATAACTGCCAGCAGTTCCATCCGGTTATTGGTGGTCTCCTCTCTACTCCCGGAAATTTCCTCCAGCACCTCACCATTCTCCAGCACAATAGCTGCATACCCCCCGGGACCGGGATTTCCCCGACAAGCACCATCGCTGTATATCTCATAAATCCTATCCCGACTTAAAGCAAACACCGAATAGTAGGCCCCATTACCTTTAGCAAAAACATCAATTAAACTCAATCCTGGCTCCTGAAAATCCTTTTTCTCCAGAGCCATTTCTTTTCCGGCAGGCTCCTCAAAATCAGACTTATCTAAACCTGAATTCTCCAAATCAGAGTTCTTATAACCAGGGTGCCTTGAGTCATGTTTACCTGGCTTAAAATTCTTAATTCCTGACTTTCCCAGGCCCATTTCTTCCAGTGAATTTTTCGTTCTAACCACAATTTCTTCCCCTTTTATCCCTGATCTCATCTCTCTTTTCCAGTTCCCCTCACCTCCGACAACCTCACCGTCTTTCTCTCCAGAAAAAATCAACTCTTCACCTGCTGCTTTGGGACCGGCCTCAAGCACAACGGGAACAATAACCAGACCTTCAACAGGACTGCCAGCTTCATCCTCAAGCCCAATCAACAGCAAAAGAGAAGCTCCCCCAGCCAGGCTGCTTTTTTCAGCCTTAACTTCAGCCATAATTTTCCTCTTAAATTTAAAATTTTCAGCAGCACGCACAACCAGCCAATTATCTGAGGCTTTAAAGAGCTCACCCCTGGAAATCATCCTTATCATAAGACCCGGCACCTCCAATCCAATACCCGAATTTTATCTCAATTTCATAAAAAAAACAGAAAAAAACAGAATTAAAATGCAATAATCTCACTTTTGCATCCCAAGCAGTAATCATTACCATCAAACCCAAACATCAATCCCAAATTTTTTCCTCCAATCATCAAACCTACCCCTCAATCCAAACTTATTCCTCAATCTCAACTTACCTAAACCC